>BNJS01001858.1_pt1 | contig 77210 bp, 108 predicted proteins | sample 8540461 | NCBI WGS metagenome assembly BNJS01 (sample SAMD00202454, study PRJDB9452) | human saliva metagenome | isolation source: human saliva | place: Japan
GTTCCTCGGAGTCATACTCCTGACCTCCGCTTGCGACAAGAAGGATACCCCCGAGTCAGCAACAAGAACCCATTCGTTGGCACGAAGTGGGAAAACATCCGCTCTGTTACAGATGACAGAGGCGAGACAGAAACCCTCTGGGGGAGATCCACTTCATTAGCGACAACCGTCTCTGTACATCTATCAGGCTACAAGGTCACAGCGAAAGATGGTAGCATCATAAAGCAAAGATCCTACGGTCTAAGGAAGAAATGACTTACACGTACGAAGGTCTTGTAGCTACGGTGATTACCCATGAAAATAGAAAATGATAAGCAGGGTAACACACAAGGGCACCCTCACAATGGATCTTTGAGAAGCAAGATCACAGCGACGTCAACAAAGATGGAAGAGGGCGACGAGCCCGAAAATCTACACCCCGCAAGTAAGGTCGCACCACACATACGCATAAGACTCGCCCGCTCTTCTCTCCATAGAAGAGTGGGGCGAGGTATTTATAGTCTCTCCCACGCGAAGAGGAGAAGGAAGTTTGCAACTCTGTATAAATCTCTTATCTTTGCAAAGATTCAATAAATCATTAACCCCATAACAAAAGAACGTATGAAGCTAAGTACATCTTCATGTTCCTCGGAGTCATGCTCCTGGACTCACCGCTTGTGGCAAGAAGGATACCCTGAGCCCAGCAACAAGAACCCATTCAGCAGGCACGAAGTGGGAAAGCATCGCTCTCACACACAAATCGACGGTGACACTGAAACCTTCGTAACTGAGATCCACTTCATTGATGACAGCCGATTCGTAATTAGTGCAAGCTACAAGGTCACGGCACCGAATGGTAGCATCAAAAGGCAAGATCCTACTTCTAGGGTGAAGGGACTTACACATGAGGGTCTTGTAGCTACGGTGATTACAGAGGTAGTAGAAGATGGCAAACTGACCAAACACAAGGGCACCCTCACAATGGATGCTGCGAAGCAAAAGATCACGGCATTAGAGGAGGGCGAGGACAACCCTCTGATCCTCACCCGCAAGAAGTAAGGCACTCGCCTACCTGACACTCCATACAGTCCGCCCAGCCCATCCCGAGAGATGAGGCTGGGCGGACTGCTTTTAGAGAGGTGAAGGAGTAGCGCACACACGACTAAGCTTAGGCATTATAGCCAAGCGACTTACTCGCGACACGACACGCTTATAGTGCGAGAGTGCGGGGACACCTCCCGCAGGGGAGTGATGCGAACCTATATAGGTCCGTGGGCTGACCTATATTGGTCGCGATGTCGACCTATATTGGTCCGTGACGCGACCTATATAGGTTCACCCAGCGACCAATATAGGTCGAAGTAGCGAGCACTAAAGCTTCATACCCTCCTCCTATGGGGAGCACCTTCACCAGCTGCAGGTAGAGGCCTATCCCTCAAGCCTATGACTCGCGCGATGAGATACAGCACAGAGAAACATTCCGCCCGTGGAAATGGAGGAAGCCACGGAAGGCAAGGAGACACTATAGTCCTTTGACCGATAAACCAATAGTCGTTTGCACCCAAACCAATAGTCATCTATGGGCAAACCAATAGTGGTTTCGTGTGCAAACTTATAGTGGTTTGACCCCCAAACCAATAGTGATCCGTACCGAGACCAATAGTTGTTTGCAAATCGTCTTCTACGGAGCACTATAAATAAGTGTAGCGACAAGGGAGTAGATACGACCTCCATGCACGCCTCGGACTTGGATGCTGAGAGATGAGGCTGGGCGAACGGCTTTCTTCCGAGACTATAGGCTTAGCATGCAGTATTTACCTACCTTTGCAAGTAGTATTCATTCCCTCTTTAATCCCATAGAAATTATGAAGCTAAAGCAAATCTTCATGCTCCTCGGAGCAGTCCTCCTTGGGCTTACCGCCTGCTCCAAGGACACGCCTAACACCCCCGACCTAAGTAAGACCCTCGCTGGCACTGAGTGGGAGGCCACCGTTCAGGGAGTCCGATGCAGGTAACAAAACGGTAGTCACTACGATAGTCCTCAAGTTCGTCGACGACACCAAGTTCACGTCCTCAATCCACCCAACAGACGATAAAGAATGGTGCGGTAGTCGACACTGAGGTAGACGATCCTGAGCAGGGCACTTACACCTATCAAGGTGGCGTCGCTACACTCCTCTTCAATACTCGAGATGATGAAGATAATGCTATCAAACTGGCACTTCCTCTGACAATGGACTCCTCCAAGCAGCAGCTCACAGGTAAAGCCCCAGAGTCAGGTACGATATTGACCTTCGTCCGCAAGAAGTAAGGCACTCGCCCTACCTGATCCCCATAAGCTCCGCCCAGCCCCATCCCCAGTGATGAGGCTGGGCGGACTGCATTTAGGAGAGCGTGAGAGGTCGCACAGCAGCCCTTTCCGACTATGCACTATTTCCCCTACCTTTGCGACAATTCAATTATCAATACCATTATAGATATGAAGTTCAAATACACCCTGATACTCCTCGGAGCTGTTCTCTTTTCCCTCACCGCCTGCTCTTCGTCCAAGGAAGATGACCCCAAGGAGGATCCATTCGTTAAAACCATGTGGGAGTCCTCCAGCTATATTGGGAAATACCCAAATGGCGACCGATACCACTTCCAGACCTCGATATACTTCAAAGAGGATAAGCATATCGCGTTCTGGATAGAGGAGGAATTAATACGGGAAGAGGGTGAGGGTAAAAGACACACGACTAAGGTCCTTTCTCTTCCCTACACCCGTAAGGGGATGGTGGCGACAGTTCACGTGGCACGTGAGATAGCCCCAGGAGGAATAGGGCCCGAGCGCGAGCCATTTAAGCCTGACACATTCACCTATACCCTGGATGCATCCAAGCAGAGACTCACCTGCAAAAAGCACTCAACCGGAGAAATCACCATCTTCACCCCCCGAAGAAGTAAGGCACATCTGCCCACATATTCCCATAAGCTCCGCCCAGCCCCATCCCGAGAGATGAGGCTGGGCGGACTGCTTTTTGATGGGCTCGAAGCACGCATAGTGGGGAGAAGAAAGCAACACATAGAGAGCTGACTTACAGAGGTTAATGGAGCATCCCGCAGTCATAGGAGGCAAGTAGCAGCGTCGCACGTAAAACGAACCAGTACTGGTCACCAAGCGAAGCAGTACTGGTCAGCTATAGTTACCACTACTGGTCGGAGTGCGAACCACTACTGGTCAACTCATCGACCAGTAGTGGTTACTTTTCCCTCCTCATAGCGATCCTAATCGCCCCTTCCCACAGGATCTCCCTTTATCCTCGGCAGATAGCCCCCCCAGGGCAACCGCATCAAAATGTAAGTATCTGATTATCAATATTCATTTTCTCGTAAATCAAGGCATCTAATGGTTACCAATAAAATGCAATAATCTAATAACCAGAATGTTGTAGTTTTCTCGTAATTTTGATGCGGTTGCCCTGGGGGAGCCCTGAGAAGATATCTATAATTCAGAATAAAATTCCTACATTTGTAAACGTTCCACAATACATTAACAGAACAATAACAACTAGCAGTATGAAACTAAAGTACATCTTCACGATCCTCGGAGTTATGCTCCTTGGTCTCACAGCGTGCGGAAAGAAGGACACCCCCAAGACCGCTTCAAACAATCCTTTTCGCAGGAACTCAATGGGAATACATTCAATCCTCAGCTGAGGAGCAAGGTGAACGCGAAGTACTCACAGATGAGATTCACTTCCTTGATGAGACCCACCTTGTATACCAGCACAGCTACAAAGTCGTGAAAAAAGATGGCTCCATTAAGGAGAGTAGCAAATCAGACAAGATAGAAGCCACCTATACCTACAATGGTTTAGTCGCCACATCGTCCTTCACAGTCGTAGACAAAGAAACAGGGAAACAGCAGAAAGCAAAGCTCATCCTCACTATGGATGAAGCAAAGCAAAAGCTTACGGGCGTAGCATCCAGTGAAGGGGAAGAGGATCAGACGATAACCTTCACTCGCAAGAAGTAAGAAACTATCTCCATCAACTAAAGACTCGCCCCACGCTCTTCTCTCTAAGAGCGTGGGGCGAGCTACTAAGAAGAATACAAGAAGAGGACTAATAGTAGTCGGTTCTTTACGGTAAAGCTTACTTCCTCCCAGCAGACAAAGCCTTGCCAAAAGCATCCACTATTCGGGCGCAAAGCCTTATCTTTGTATATCTATATCCTCGTGTCAAGACAATCCAAAGAGTTATGATGGATGACAAGCAACTCGCCCTCGACATGCGCTACCTCCGTATGGCACGCATCTGGGCTGAGAACTCCTACTGCGAGCGCCGTAAGGTAGGCGCCCTCATCGTCAAGGACAAGCGTATCATCGCCGATGGCTACAACGGCACCCCAGTGGGCTTTGAGAACATCTGCGAAGACGAGAGCGGCCAGACGAAGCAGTATGTGCTCCATGCCGAGGCCAATGCCATCACGAAGCTCGCCAGCAGCACCAACGACAGCTCTGGCGCGACGGTCTACGTCACCGATGCCCCCTGCATCGAGTGCGCCAAGCTCATCATCCAGAGCCACATGCGCCGCGTCGTCTACAGCACCGAGTACCGTCTACGTGACGGCATCGAGCTCCTCCAGCGCGCTGGCATCCAGGTAGATTACCTTCCCCTCGAGGACTAACCGACTCTTTCCCCCACCCCTTCATCATCCTCTATAGCAGACAGCATGCAATCAGCACCCAACGAGCAGCCCGGCTCACCGCGCCCCGAGCGTAAGTACACCTCCTGAGTGGAATCACCTCACGGGCTTGTCACCGTCTTGGTCTTCCTCTTGGGCATATTCACCTCCAGCTACTTCGGCATCGGAGTGAGCGCGGAGCGGCTGGGAAGCTCGGCGAAATCTATTCGCTCATCCAGCAGTACTACGTCGACTCGACGGATATGGACAGCCTCACCGAGCAGTCCCTCCCGCTGATCCTCTCACAGCTCGACCCCCACTCCGTCTACCTCAGTGTAGAGGAGAACAAGGAGTCGACCGAGAGCCTCGAGGGCTCGTTCGCGGGTATCGGCGTGCAGTTCAATACCCTCCTCGACACCGTCGTCGTCGTACGTGTCGTCGAGGGTGGCTCCAGCGAGCGCGCAGGTATGCAGCCTGGCGACCGCCTCCTGCGATGCTGACACGACGAATCTCGTCCGTGACTCCATCACCTCTGAGCAGATCGTGAAGGCGCTGAAGGGTACCCGAGGACACCGTCGTCAAGCTCACCGTCCGCCGCGGTGGGAAGACCTTCACGACCTCAGTCGTCCGTGGCGCCGTCCCCGTGCCTACCATTGACGCGAGCTCGCGATCCGCCCCCACGTACTGTATGTACGCCTCAATAAGTGGGGCACGCAGACGCCCTTAGAGTTCCAGCAGTACTATGCCGAGCGTGCCTCCGAAGGCGTCGAGCGCATCCTCATCGACCTCCGCGACAATGGCGGGGGCTATCTGCAGTACTGCTACGGCACTCGCCACGGAGTTCCTCTCCAAGGGCGACCTCCTCGTCTACAACAAGGGCGCACACTATCCCCGTGAGGGACTTCAAGAGCCCTCGTGACGGACGTCTGCGCCAGCTCCCCTCATCGTGCTGGTGAACGAGGCAGCGCCAGCGCCAGCGAGATCTTCGCCGGTGCTATGCGGGACCTCGACCGCGCGCTCATCGTCGGTAGTCGTACCTTCGGTAAAGAGTATCGTGCAGCTCCCCTTCGAGCTGAAGGACCACTCCGTCGTACGCCTCACCGTAGCTCGCTACTACCCCCTCGGTAGTAGCATTCAGAAGAGCTATGCGAAGGGCTACGAAGCCTACGCTGAGGACATCGAGGAGCGCTACCTCCATGGCGAGTTCTACTCGGCCGATAGCATCAGTCGCCCCGACACCACACGCTACTACACGCGTCTGGGCCGTGTCGTCTACGGCGGTGGCGGCATCACCCCCGACATCTTCACCCCGCGCGACAGCGCAGGGATCAACCCCTACTACATCCGTCTCCTACGCTCAGGGACCTTCCAGCGCTTCGCCTTCAACTACGCGGACCAGCACCGTGCGCAGTTCCAGTCCTTCGGCTCGGAGAAGGCGATCCAGGACTACCTGCATTCGCAGGGGCGAGCAGATCGTCTATGCCTATGCACGCTATGCCCAGCAGAATGGCGTACCCCAGCGCCCTGGCTACCTGCAGGAGTCGATGCCCATCCTACGCCGTGACCTCATCGCCTTGATCTCCGACCTCTTGGGTGGGGACAAGAATGCCTTCTACCGCGCACGTAACGAGGAGGACCCCGAGGTCAAAGTAGCTCTCGACCGCCTCACCTCCGATGACTGGCGTCCGACGAAGTAAACCCATGGACAAGCCTACCCTCCGCCGTGAGCTCCGTGCCCTGAGCCGTGAGCGTCTCACCGATGAGCTCCGTCTCACGGGAGTGCGTCCATCATCTCCCAGCTTCGTCAGCATCCCCTCTGGCAGCAGGTACAGCGTGTAGTACTCTACGCTGCCCTACCCGACGAGCCGAACCTCCGCACCCTCATCGATGAGGTTGCTACGACCAAAGCAGGTCTACCTCCCCGCGTCCTCGACGGCGAGACGATGGATTTCTTCGCCTTTGCTGGCTGGCGGGAGCTTGAGCAGTCGGGGAGCTTCGGCATCTACGGGCCCCGCCTTGAGGCTGATGGAGCCGTAGACCCAGCGACGCTGGACCTCCTCGTCATCCCCGCTCTGGCGTATGACCAGGCGGGCTACCGCCTCGGTAGTGGCAAGGGCTACTACGACCGCTACCTCAGCCGCTGCCCACATGCCAGCCGTATCGGCGTGACCTTCGCCCTCCGCCCCATCGCGTACCTCCCCGTGATCCCATGGGATCTCCCCAAGTGGAAGCCGTACTCACCCCACAGCCTGCCCTCCTCTAACCTCCCCGCTATGTCCCTCACTCCAGCACAGACGACCCTCACCCTCTCAGGGAAGCTCCTTACCCTCAGGCGCCCACGTCGTCATGGGTATCGTCAATGTCACCCCCGACTCCTTCTTCGCTGGTAGTAGGATAGCAGGCGAGACGGCACTGCGCACTCGCTTCGACCAGCTCGTAAGCGAAGGAGCTGCCATCGCCGACCTCGGTGCCTACAGCTCCCGCTCAGGAGCTGATGAGGTGAGCATCACGGAAGAGATGGAGCGCCTACGCCCTGCCCTTCGCATCCTGAGAGACGAATACCCCGACCTACCCGTCTCGGTAGATACCTTCCGCTCGGAGGTCGCCCGCGTGGCTACGTCGAGGAGTATGGCGCAGCTATCATCAACGATATCTCCGGCGGGCGCTCGACCCCGAGATGTACCGCACGGTAGCCGCCCTGCAGGTCCCCTATATCCTTATGCATATGAAGGGTGACCCACAGACGATGCAGTCGCTCACCGACTACAGTGACGTGACGCTCGATATCATTGACTACTTCGCCGAGCGCATCGGCAAGCTCCTCGAGCTGGGTCTGCACGACATCATCCTCGACCCTGGCTTCGGCTTTAGCAAGACCACGGAGCAGAACTATGAGCTCCCTCATGCACCTCGACGACCTCACCCGCACCTTCACACAGCCCGTCCTCGTCGGTGTCTCACGCAAGAGCGTGATCTACCGCCCCCTCGGCTGCACGCCTGCCGAAGCCCTCGGTGGTACGACCTTCCTCCGTACCCTCGCCCTCGAGCGTGGCGCACAGATCCTCCGTATGCACGATGTACGCGCTGCCGCTGAAGTATCACGCTCTACGAGCAAGCCCGCCCCTACCTCCACAGAGAGGCGACCTGCACTATAGCTTCACCCGCTCACACTAACCCCCGACTTATATCGCCCTTATGCTCGCTTGGCTCGACATCTCCATCAAGGACATCATCGACATACTGCTCCTCGCGGTCTTCCTCTACTACGCGTTCACCACGATGCGCTACTCAGGGAGCCGATCACTCTTCAGTAGGGGATCATCGCCTTCCTCGGGATCTGGCTCCTGATCTCGCAGGTCCTGCAGATGCGACTGATGGGTGCGCTGCTGGACAAGTTCATCAATATCGGCTTCATCATCCTGGTCATTATCTTCCAGGACGAGATCAAGAAGATCCTGGTCACCATCGGCTCCGCCCAGCGCTGGCGTAAGATCCGCAGCTTCTTCCGTGAGGGAGCTCGGCGAAGGAGCAGGAGGAAGAGGACTATATCGCACCCATCGTGCTGGCGTGTATGAACGTGGCTCGTAAGAAGGCGGGCGCCCTCATCGCCATCCAAGGCACCTCAGACCTCACGCCCTACCAGCACGCTGGGGAGCGCTTCCTCGCAGCCGTCAATGCCCGCCTCATCGAGACGATCTTCTTCAAGAATAGCCCCCTGCACGACGGCGCTATGATCATCGCTGGCGGGAAGATCTGCGCTGCAGGCTGTATCCTCCCCGTAGCCAGCGACACCGACCTCAATAAGGACCTCGGTACCTGCGCCACCGCTCTGCCCTCGGTCTCTCGCAGAAGACCGACGCGAAGGTCATCATTATCAGCGAAGGCGTGGGACGATCTCGCTCGCCTATCGCAGTGAGATCATCGTCGACATCACGCCCGACGAGGCTCCGCGCCCTCCTCTCCTCCGAAGACTAAGCACACCGCTCCACGAGCGTACGCCGTACGGGCCTATCCGCTTAAGCCCCTACGACACGATACACTTAGCCCCCACCACATCGAGCTAATCGCTCTTGTGGTGGGGGCTAACTCATTCTATCAGAGGTAGGGAACGGTACACGCTCTTACTTACGGCGAGGAGGGAGGTTGTAGTCGAGGATCTTATCCAGCCCAAGACGGCGTGCGGGGCAGAAGTCAGGGGGTATCATTGGTACGCATACGGCAGTTGTAGCTCGCACGGTACATACCCTTCGCCAGATAAGCGCCCCCTTCGTAAAGCCCGGCGAGGGTACTTCTTCTGGAGCTTCGTAGGGCGTAGGCGTGGGCGTACCCTTCTTGATCAGGTGCGACCACTTACCGGAGAAGTCCTTGAGGTTCGTGACGTTCTGCTCCCAAGGCTCGACCTCGGTAGCGTGTTCGCTCGCTGCCGCTGCATCGCCTTCGTGGAAGTATTCGTCCGTCAGACCGCCGAAGCTATGGCCGAACTCATGTACCACCACGGGCAGGGTACCACTTGTGGTGCGTCGAGGAGATGAGGTACGAGTTGTACATACCGCCACCGCCGTAGACGTCGCTATTGGCGAGGATGATGAGGTGCTCATAGGGGGATGCCGATGAGGGGCATCGTTGATCGCCTTCACACTGCGCGTCGTCAGATAGCGGTCGGAGTAGAAGGTATCGAAGTGCGAGGAGAACGCCGTGCGGGTACCAGCGCTTCTCACGAGGCACGGCGACGCCCGACTCTTCGGAGGGAGAAGACCACCACGACATTGAAGTGCTGGCGGTTTGCTCTTGAAGGGACTCGTAGTTGAAGAGCGCTTCGGTAGCTGCCTCGGCATCACGGAGGAAGATAGGCATCTCAGTACTCGGTATAGCCTTCGGCGAGGAACGCCAGGTCGATGCAGTCACGGCTGTCCCCCAGTGGATGAGGTACTTGTGCTTCTGAGGGCTGCTTCGTCGTCTGGTCACGGATGAGGATATCCTTAGGATCGATACGCTGCGTCTGATCAACGATGGTGCGCTGCTCGGCATTGCACAGGCGGAGCGTCACCTTCACAGGAGCCTTGGGGAAGGGGATGCGCAGCACCTCCTCATAGGAGCGGCGCTCGGTCTTCGCCAGCGGCGTCTGACGCCACTCGAGGTAGAGCGGGTTGAAGGAGAAGGCATAGATGAGCTTGCCCCGTGGCTTCGTCGTGGACGTAGAGCTGGGCATTCCCTCTGAGGACGAGGCTATCGAGGTAGTGACGACGGTAAGCCCAGCCCCTTGAGCAGATGGGCTTCGTCGGGCGTGATCTCAGTCGTCGACTCGCCCCCGGTGAGGATGTAGTCCAGGCGGAGCGTGCTGTCTCGGAAGAAGGTCTCAAACGGCTGCTGCGCCGAGGCGCAGCACTCCCCACGAAGAGAGCAGGAGGAGAAGAGATAGGTAGGTTCGCATAGTTATAGTGGATGTAAGGGATTAATCGTGCTTCGGGGATGAGACCCGTGGCGAGTGCCTTGTACATACGCTCATAGAGTGGTAGCTCCAGCCCGATACGGCGTGCCGCACGGACGACGTAGCTCGTGAGATTCTCCAGCTCAGTGGAGCTCCCCGCCGTAAGTCCACGTGCATCGAGCTCGTGCTGGAGGGATCACGAAGGTCTGACGCTCGACGGTGCGCTCCACAGCGCCCTCGCCTAAGTCGTGACCGAGAGCGGAGAAGAGCGTGCAGAGCTCCTCGATGAGCCCACGCATCTCCACGGGGTGCGACGCGAGGGCTTCGCCCACCGTCATATTGTAGTAAGAGGTACCCGTCGCAGTAGCCGAGATCGCGAGGAACTTCTTACGGATACTCTCCTCGATGTCGTCGGGATTGACCACGTCACGCCGACGGACTCCAGGAGGGCGAAGAGCTCACGCTCCTCAGCGCTACGCTCCGCTCCTCGTGAGCCGAAGAGGAAGATCTCTCGCTCGGCCTCTAAGAGGATCTCCCCCGCCGTAGGCTTGCGCCCCGAGATATAGACGCAGCCGTCCCAGACACGGGCTTCGGGGAGAAGCGCCTGGATCTGGTCGGTGATATCCGCACCATTGAGGAGGGGTAAGATAATGGTCCGAGGCGTGATGATCGGGCGGAGCTGCTGGATATTTGCCTCGAGGTCGTAGCTCTTCGTCGCGAGGATGAGGAGGTCGGTAGGTGGCAGGTCGTGGGGATCTTCGGCTAAGTAATCGGGGCGCACGGTGAAGTCCCGCTCGGGAGTGTGGACGTGCAGTCCGCGCTCCTCGATGGCAGCGCGGTGCGCGCCACGGGCGACGAAGCTGATCGTACGGTAAAAGGTACTCACGTCGGGCAGCCTCTACGAGCATCGCTCCGTAGTAGCCCCCGACACCGCCGAGACCGGATATGGTGATATTCTTGAGTAGCGTGAGGAGGACTATATATTAAGACTTATTTTTTTCAGCTTATTAAAGGCTCGTCGCCCCGCAACAAATGCCCTGGGAGCGATGAGGAATAGGCGAAACTTTATCCGTTTCGACCGCGAGCGGAAGAGATTACGGAAGGGGCGACATCGGAGCTTGTTAGCAATCTGCAGATAATCAGTCACCTCTTCCTTATATCGATCGGAGGCACGACATAGCAGACGGAAGTGATACCAGAGGCTACGCACGGTAAAGGCATTAGCATACTCCATATAAGTAGTATCCCCCGCATGCCTATCAATGGATTCTTCTATATCCGCAAAGAGATCTCGTAGATCTGGGATCTCAGTCGCTGTAATCGCCCCAGGACGCTGGATGCGATAGTTGTAGCCCACGATAGGTAACGCATGGAAATCGCCTGTACTCTGATAGAATGCCTCAAGAGAGTAGACGTTGTCTTCCCACTTCGACCCCTCACGGAAGGTAAGCCCCTCTATAGCTTGGCGGCGGTAGATACGACTCCACACAGTTGCTTCGATAGCAAGTTTATTCGCAGTAAGGTAGCTATCTAAAGCCTCCTCTCGCGACAAAGTCATCTCGGGCATAAGGCAAGGCGAGGAGCAAGTGTCCTGCACTTTGTTGTGCCCATAGCCAAGGATAGAGACTTCTGGATGCTGCTGCAGATAGCTCACAGCCGACTGATAGATCCCAGGCTCCAGCCAATCATCGCTATCGACGAAGGTCACCAATGGGCAATCATCCGTATAGGGAAGAGCAAAGTTGCGTGCAGAGCTTAGCCCCCCATTCGCCTTGTGGAGAACAAGCACACGAGAGTCATGTGCAGCATACTCATCACAAATAGCTCCGCAAGCATCGGGCGAGCCATCATCGACGAGGATGACCTTTAGCTCCCGATAGCTCTGAGAGAGGATTGAGTCGATGCATTGGTGGAGGTAAGCTTCGACCTTGTAAACAGGGACGATGACCGCAAGCTTCATATGGAGTTATTTACGGCTAAGCAAGGTGCGCACGAGGGTACGAATAGCAAAGGACGTGCGGGGATAGGCTAAGAAAAGCTTCACCTTCCTCACCTTCGATGCTGAATGGAAGGCATTAAGATAAGGACGAGCTTTCAGCTCTTCTATGATCGGCAGATAGCGCTCCAGCTCCCTTACAGCGACAGAGTAGGCAAAAGACGATAGATATTTAATGTGATACCACAGACAGTTAGTCGCAAGGGTATTGGCTAAAGCTAAGAAATGAGCATCATCTGGATAGCGCTGTATTGCCGATTCGATATCCCATAGAAGGGATCGCTTATCAGGCAGTAGCTCGGAGGTCATAGCCCCAGGGCGCTTACTCCGATAATTGACCCCGACAAGGGGCAAGATATGATATCCACCCGTACACCGATAGAGCGCCTCAAGCGCATATACAACATCCTCCCACTTACACCCCTCGGTAAAGGTCAGCCCATCAATCACCTCACGCCGATAGATACGACTCCAAACCATCGTATTGATGATATTGGAAGTCGTAGCTACATAGCGAAGCAGAGCTTCGTCACGTGTCAAATGCTCCTCTGCAGGATTAAAGGGATGGTCTTCTCCTCTGTGACAAGGTTGTAGCCATAGTTGATGATGCTGACCTCAGGGTGTGCGGTTAGGTAGCTTACCCCCTTCTGATAGATGTCAGGCTCCAGCCAGTCATCGCTATCTAAGAAGGTGACCAGAGGACAGTCGTCAATGTGCTGTAGAGCCAGGTTACGCGCAGAGCTTTGTCCACCATTCGGCTTATGCAGAGCGAGGATACGAGGGTCACGCGCAGCATACTCATCACAAATCGCTCCGCAGCTATCGGGCGAGCCATCATCAACAAGGATCACTTTCAGATCCTCGTAGCTCTGCGACAGGATCGAATCGATACACTGACGCAGGTAAGGCTCTACCTTGTAGACGGGGACGATGACGGCAAGTTTCATTTATATGGAGAGTATTTCGTGGTAGAACTGTAGGTAGCCCTGCGCCATTCGTCGGTAATCAAAGAGACGAGCACGAGCACGGAGAGCCTCAGCCTGAGAAGGCTCTCTATCATAAGCACTCAAGCCTTCTATAATGGTCTTTGCTATCGCTTCGGGGCCTACCTCGTCGAAGTAATAGGCGACATCGCCCCCCACCTCGGGAAGACTCGTAGCAGGACGCAGGAAGATAGGCTTCCCTAAAGCCATGGCCTCTACCACAGGCAATCCAAACCCCTCTGCAATGGAGGGCTGTAGCAATGCACGACAGTGCTGTAGCAAGGAAGCCTTCTCTACGTCACTCACAGCACAGAGGAGATGCACACGATCCTCCAATCGATATTGCTGGATCGCATACTGGATCTTGGAGAGATATTCAGACTTAGCCTCCGAATAGACCAAGACCAGATGTAACTCTTCGGGCAGATGGCAGAGCGCAGGGATGAGCAGATGCTGCTGCTTCTTCTCATGCAAGACCCCCAGCGCCAAGAGATAGGGAGCATTGGGGACTATAGGATCTCGAGTGATACCTGAGGTCTGCCCTTCTTCGGGTAGGAAGATTCCATTATGCACGACCGTGATGGGGGTCTCCTCCGATATCTGGAAGAGTTCACGATGCTGCTCCAAATCATGCCGCACAAATTCGGAGATACAGACGATCCCGTGGCGCGGTTCAGATTACTTGCCACCAGCTTCAAGAGCTTCTTTCGCTTTGACTCGGGGAGAGGCTCAGTGAGGAAATTCAAGTCGTGAAGGGTGACGATGCACTTTGCTCCCCATAGCTGCGGGAAGTAGTGCTGACGTTGGTGCGTGATATGGACTAAGTCATAGCCCTTTGCCTGCACACTGAGCAGGGGGTGTAGAGGCGAGAAAGGCTTCCTATTATCTATAGGATAAGAGGTCGGAGCATAGTAGTGAAGGTCCAGTGATGGATCCTGAGCCTCCTGTAGTCCCCGAGCAAGGCATGCCCATAGTACCCCTAATCCCGAGTAGGGATAGCGGGTGCGCTCCAAATCTATGAGGATACGAGGCTTCATCAACGTGCGGTATTAGAGTTGGCTAAATATCTCTTCCCATCGCGAACAGATCCGCTCTGGGCTATAGTCGAGGCAATGCGTCTGAGCTGCTTGAGAGAGGCGACTTCTCAACTCCACATCCTGACAGAGCCGTCGAAGCTGAGCTGCATAGGCGTCCAAATCAAAGGGAGCAACAAGGCATCCATAGGTACTATCCTTCCCTATAAGCTCACGGATACCAGCCGAGCTATCAAAAGCTATGGGTACAACTCCCGACGCTTGTGCTTCGCTCAGGACAAGTCCCCACCCTTCATAGGTCGAGGTCATCATCAGAATAGCCCCCGACGCATATACGGCTGTCGCATCAGCGATATAGCCCCTTGAGCGTGATGCGAGGGAGCTGCTTCTGCTGAATCGTGCGGCGCAAGAACTTCTCTTCAGAGCCTTTCCCATAGATCTCTACCTCCCAGTCAGGCAGATACTGACAGACCTTCTTCCAAATCTGCAGGACTCGATCTGGACGCTTATCTGCATAGCTCAGACGTCCGACAAAGAGGATTTTCTTCGGTCGGTCCTTAGCTGGTATCGGCTGATGCTTGGGAAGGAAGGCTATATTCGGTATGACAGCAAAGCGCGAAGCTTCATCGTCGTTAAGCCCCAAAGCCGATACAAACTCCTGCACATACTCGGGGGTCAGCGTAATAAAGCAGTCTACCTGCCGTACCAAATCTCGGTAGCGAGTACGGAGCTTCTCCGCAGAACTTAGTGCCAGACGCAGACGACGCAGCGTCAGGCTATAGAGATTCTTGTACCACGGATGATGTGCCTTGTAGCTGGCACGCTCACGTCGGTCTATGAGTTCCCACAGCGGAGAGCTATGGCACCAATAAATAATCTTAATCCCTGCAGCCCGAATTAGGGGGCAAGTAATCATTGCGCAGAGCGATAGGGATGATCAGCACCTTCACCCCTCTCTCCTTGAAGGCACGAACCAGGTAGAGGGCACTTTCCTTTGTCCAAAGGCGCATCCCTTGAGGGAGAAGGGAGAGATCAATCAGAGGATCAGCGGGTAGAGCCCATTCTGTCGCGATATGGGTCTCCGCAAAAAAGTGGGTGTGGATACCCAATTCTGAGAAAAAGGCAGGCAGTCTGACGCGACACCTCCTCCCGCTCCACCAAGGGCAAAGCGGCGATGTACGATCGCGACGTGTAGTCCTTTTCATCTCCATTAGTAGCGGGTATTCTCAGCGAAGTAGCGGCGGGTATCTTGCTCGTAGGGTCTCGAGGGCGGAGCGGAGCTCTTCGGTCGAGGCAAAGCGGTGCTCGGGATGGAGCTGCTCGAAGATATGCACGATGACCTCCATCCCATAGATCATCTCATCGAAGTCAAGGATATGTACCTCAATGGTGCGCTCCAGCTCACCACCGAGAGTCGGACGCTTACCGATATAGAGCATCGCATGGTGCTGCTCCGAGCGGCCTGTGGGACGAAGAAGCTCGAGGTCACAAGCGTAGACACCATCAGGAGGGAGGAGCTGGTCGGCGTCCTCACGCTGGACGTTCGCCGTAGGATAGCCGAGGCGACGGCAGAGCTTCTGCCCCGCGACGACCGTGCCATAGATAGCGTGCGGACGGTAGAGAGCGCGGTGCGCCTCACGCATCTCGCCACTACGTATCAGCGACTTGATGGCGGTGGAGCTGACGATCTCCCCGCTGAGGGTGAGGCTATCGGCTTGGGTGACCTCCATAGCGTACTTAGCTCCAAGTGCCTTGTAATCCTCATAGGCGAGCTTAGCTCCCGCACCGAAGCGGTTGTCATAGCCGAGGAAGAGATCCGTCACGTGGAGCTGCTCGTGCAAGACTTCGCGGATGAAGGTCTCGGCGGAGTGGGCTGCCAGCTCAGCGGAGAAGGTCATCGGCACGACCTCAAAGCCCTCAAGCCCCCCAGTCGCTCAAGGTGGCGGTGGGGCGGATCAATGTGCTGACTTCCGTGCGGACGCAGGACATCGGCAGGGTAAGGGACAAAGGTCAAGATGATGAGACGCGCCCCTTCGTAGCGGGCAGCATAGTCGCGCATCTGTGAGAAGAGCGCCTGATGCCCGAGGTGCACGCCGTCAAAAGCCCCGATAGTAGCGATTACCTTTTGATCCATGCGAGGGGATTAAGCTTGGTACGCTCGTGCCAAAGCTGGAAGTGCAGGAGGCGACCCGAGGAGCCATCAGGGCGAAGCACCGACAGAACCGATGAGACTGGTACTGTGGAGACGCGAGGCCCGTAGAGACGGCGACGCTACTGAGGTTGGCGTAGACGGTGAGGTAGTTCCCGTGGCGGAGGATGACGGCAGTGCCGTAGCCTGGGATGACGAAGACACGGCTGACGACGCCTGAGAAGACGGCGTAGGCACGGCTATCTCCATTGACCCCGAAGTCCACCCCACTGCTATTGACCTGCACGCGGTTGTCGCTCGCTATGCTGATGCACGCCGAAGGTGCGGAGGATCGAGTACGAGCCACGGATAGGGAGCTGGGAGACGGTACCTTGTTCTGCGCGAAGGACGAGGCGAGCGCACGCTCATTGGCATCCATCGCATAGCCACCTGGGGTCGCTGCACGGCGCTCTTCGAGGCTCATCATCAGCAGGAGGTGGCGGGGAGGTGGGGTGTCGTCCCTCACCACAGCACTGCGACCCTGTGGAGGGGGCGGTGTAGGGCTGGGTGCGCTGGGTCTGACGACGACGGCGAGCCTCCTCACGACGACGCTGGAGCTCGGCAGCACGGCGCTGGGCAGCGACGATCTCGGCCTCTACCTGTGCCTGGATCTTGCGGTCAAGATCCTCAGCTCTCTTCTGCTTTGAGAGGTCTTGCGCTAAGACCTGCTGCTTGCCCTGCAGGTCCTTGACCTGAGCGGCACGCTGCTGCTCCTCGGCTTCGAGCTTCTTCTTCTCGGCCTCACGGAGAAAGGAGCTGCTCCTTCTCCGAGTGGGTACGGTACGACCTCGAGCCCTGGTGGTCTCGATCTCGGTACGTGTCGTGCGCAGGGGCGACGAGGCCTCACGTACCGCCTTGGAGTAGCGGGAGAGAAGCGCTGACGCTCGCGTGCCTCGGCAGGGGTTCTGCGACGAGAGGACGAAGAGCGCGGGGTCGATATGCGTGTCGATGCGCTGGAGCTGAACGAGAGCGGCACGATAGCGCAGGAGGGCGCCCCTCACGGCGATGCAGACGGTACGATGTGCCCTGAGAGGGTGTCGATACGGTACTGCAGACCGCTGACCTCATTGCCGAGGACGGCGACGACCTGACGGCGCTGCTCTACCTGCTCCTTGACGGTGCGCAGGGTCTGCTCCTCATTGCGCGTATCACGGCGCAGCTGCTGGAGCTTCTTGTCCGAGGCTTCGATGGAGCGAAGGGTTGCTTACGCTCCTGCTCGAGGCGCTGGAGGGTCCTGGACTTACGCCCCTGTGCCGCGGTACTCTGGAGTGAGGGCGAGGAGACTGCTCACGAGGAGCAGAGCGAGGGTGAGGCAGTGCCTCAGCTGATGGCGGGCGTAGGCGATCATAGTGAGGGCAGGAGCTTGATGAGGCTCAGTGAGACTGATACGCTTGTAGCCCTCCTTGATGCGGGGCGTCAGATCGGGCGCTTCACCCGTGTAGGGACGGAGCTTACTCCAGTCGATGGTGAGTGCGGGGCGCGTGGTGCGACCGAGGAAGAGGAAGGTGCGCTCAGCGAAGTGGCGGGCGGCAGAGGCCTCCGTCTGATCGTAGTTCAGCGAGAAGGCGGGGAGCGCCCTGACGGGAGGACTGGCTGACGACGAAGCTCGTGGGCTGGTGCTGGGCGTTGAGGAGCCAACGCAGATGGTAGAGCGCCAGCAGCCTCGCCACGGGCGATGCTGAGGCTGGCTTCGGCATCGGTGCCCCATCTTCGGTGACGCCGTAGCTGAAGGCTCCGCCCTTGGTACCCACGGGCTTCGGCGGGAAGAAGGGCTTACCTAGAGGAGGCGCTCCACATCATTATAACTGATGGGGAAGCCAACGAGTGAAGAAAGCTCGGCATAGCTCACCTCGGCATAGCGGTAGTGGATCTTGTCGATGGCGGTCACGCCCTGAGGGGTGAACCATATGCGCGCTGCCTCGATGAGGGGAAGGCGCGACGGACCAGTAGATGCCTTGGCTTCGCACGATGGTGGCATTGACCTTCGACGAATAGGTCTCCTTACCGATGAGGACCTCAGCCTGCAGGTTACCCTTGAGCATCGGGCCATAGGCGGGGTCGGACTGGAAGGCCGCGAGGCGGGGATTCACGCCCGTCTCTTGGCGGGTCTCGGTGCGCGTCGTCTCATCATCAGGGTGACTGACATCACGCAGGAAGCACAGCTGGAGAGCAGGGCGTACATAGGGCTGCCACGAGGAAGTAGCGAAGGCGCTGGTGGCGGGGATATGCGGTGCTATTCATCGTTCGTTACTTCTTCTGTGCTTGCTTAGCTTCGTTGATCTTCTTCTCGATGCGGATGCGCTCAGCCTTATCGGCTTTCTCATCCTTATTCTCACGCTCAGCGAGACTCTTGAGGTACTGCTGCCAGGCTTCGATAGCCCTCGGCATACTCGCCCAGCCCGCGGTGGATATCACCCATATGGTCGTACATATCGGGCGAAGTCTTCTCAGGACCAGCCTGCGAGAGGGCCTTGCGCTGGTAGAGCTTGGCGAGCGTATAGTTCTTACGCAGGAGGAGGATATAGGCGTAGGTGTCGAGGATATGGGCGGCATCGGGCGAGAGGCGTACGGTACTGCAGGGCATAGCGCTCCGCATCATCGAGGTTGCGCCCTGCCTTCGCCAGACGGTAGGCGTAGTTGTTCAGCACATCGGGTTCCTTGGGGTTGGTACTCGATAGCGCGGAGGTAAAGGCTGTCAGCCAGCGAGGGGTCTTCTCAGGTCACCACGCTCGGCATAGACGTCGGCGAGGAAACCGAAGAGGCGGGCAGCACCTTCGCCCGTCTTGGGATCGATGGCGGTAGCACCCTCTTCGAGGATCTTCATCGCGCCGTCAGCATCATCGTGCTGGAAGCGCTCCCCGAGAGCGCGATATAGTTGCGCCAGTCGGTAGGGACGTAGCGCTTGGCATCACGGGCGACGACGACAGTGAGGCTGTCGGACTGGAGGCCGATAGCGGCGTCGAGGAGTTCGCTCCATATCCACTCCTCGCTGGGGTGGAGCTTGCTCTTGGGAGCAAGGAGGTCATAAGCCTCCTGATAGCGCTCTTCGTAGCGAAGGAGCTGGGCATGAGTCCTCAGCACCTGCAGGTCATCGGGGTACTCGGCGACCAGCTGAGCGATATGGGGGGTGTACTTGCCTGCGGTGTAGCCCTCACTACCCTGCGACTCCTTGGTCAGCAGGAGCCAGAGCGTGATCTTCTCGTCGGCACCGATCTTCTTATCTGGTGTGAGACGGACCAGCTCGGCCTCTGCGGCGGGATAGTCCTTCTGCAGGATGTACTTATGGACACGCAGGGCGGTGGCATCCCCCGAGGAGATGCAGCAGCACGCACGTCAGAGGTGAGTTGCTTCTCCGCCTCCTTCGCCCCTCCCGTCTGGAAGAGATGGAGGATCCAGTCGTAGTACGGACGGCGATCTTCGGGATAGAGGGCAGCCCAAGCGCGGTATTCACGCCCCACCGCCACAGAGTCCTTGGAGGGCGAGGAGCTGGATCTTCATCTTCGTCAGCTGCCCATAGGTACTCGGGCATAGGCTGGAAACGCTTCTGTAGCTCGGTAGCGAGCTGGATCCCCCTTCTTCAGCTCTCCCCAGATGCGGGCGTAGAGCTGGATGAGACGATAGCGCACGTCGTCATCTTCGGGGTCAGTAGCGGAGAGGCGCTCATTGATGTGGAGGGCATCCTGCATACGCCCGGCTTCGATGTAGCCTGCCGAGAGGGCGCGCGCGTAGGTCAGGTTCGTGGAGTCTGCCCCGTAAGCCTCCTCGAGGAGGGAGAGCGCACGATCACTCACACCCTGCTGGGCATAGTTCCCCCGAGCATAAAGGCAATAGCGGGATCTGTGGGGTCGAGGGCGCGCGCGTGACGCAGGAGGTCAAAAGGCCTCCATCGTACGGTACAGAGGACTGTGCCAGCACCCCTTGGTAGAAGTATTCTGCGTACTTCGTCTGGGCTGCAGAGTCAGGGGCGGGTTGCTTGGGGCGGGTCTGCCCAGCAAGCGGGAGGGTCAGCAGAGTACTATCAAGAGAGTCTATATAGCTTCGTCTTATATAATCTTTTCGCTTCGTCAATCTCATCGAATCTTGCTGCTTCTGCCGTATGAATAGAGCACGGCATACTATCTACCAAAGGTAACTATTTTCTCGCGATAGCTCACCGAAGAGCCCGCTTGGACTCAAGCGATAAGGCCATGCACCCCGACATCAATGACCTGGAGTACACAGCCTCATACAGCGTCCATAAAACGAATGAACCCTGAGCATAAAAGCCTTATATAACCCTTCAATTACCTACCATCACACATCATCTGCTGGTGGGTGACCTATACGTAAGAAAAGTAGCTACCCTATGACAGGGTTAGATTACTTCCGATGGGTGTACCACAGCACTATTAGTGCTACAGCGACAAGCACATCTACCGCGTTCCACATAGCACGGCCAAGCGCCACCTTGAAGATTGGCTGAAACAGCAAGGCCAGCGAAGCAGCGAGGACACACAGTGGCAGCTTCCCCTCTCTATAGAAGTTGAATGCCATACACCCAAAGACTATCATCGCAGCAAACCGAACCAAGGTATAGTACCCATAGGGCAGAGGGAGCAAGCAGATAAGCAGCGCAAGGGCTAAGCCCAGCCCTATCCGATAAATCCAAGTCACCATTATTTTTCACCGTACACATATAGACCTTTCGGTCAGTTGATTACTACGACAAAGATAGGCTTTTAGAGAAGGGGATGATATGACTCCGTAGAGGGGTATGATACCAACCTATATTGGTCGGCGGGTGAACCTATATTGGTCCGTGAGTGAACCAGTAGTGGTCCGCAGCCGAACCAGTAGTGGTTCACTCGCCGACCAATAGTGGTTCGTAGTGCTAACCACTACTGGTTCGCTCACGGACCAGTAGTGGTTGACTTTGCTCCCTCCGCAGCGCGGTGTAGAGTCCCCAGCGTATATACCTTATAATAGGCGCATTCTCCCTACTTTTGTGGACACAATCACAGCAGCATCACGATACACGATGGCAAAGAAGAAAACAGTCTACCACTGCACCGAGTGCGGTGCCGAGTACCCCAAGTGGCAGGGCTTCTGCTCGCAGTGCGGCGTATGGAACTCCATCGAAGAGGAGGAGATCATCATCGGCAAGCAGGATAAGGCCAGCCGCACCTTCACGGCGCAGAGCATCACCGCCAGCAAGCCCGTACGCCTCGGCGACATCGAGCAGCGCAGCGAGAGCCGCCTCAGCCTCGGTGATCCCGAGCTGGACCGCGTGCTCGGTGGCGGGCTCGTCGAAGGCTCCTTCATCCTCCTCGGCGGGGAGCCTGGTATCGGGAAGTCCACCCTTGTCCTGCAGACCATCCTTCGCCTGCCGTACAAGACGCTCTACGTCTCGGGCGAAGAGAGCCTCTCCCAGCTCAAGATGCGTGCAGACCGCATCGGCGGGACGAACGATGACTGTCTGATCTATGCCGAGACGAACCTCGAGAAGATCCTCGCCACCGCCATCGACACCCAGCCACAGATCCTCGTCATCGACTCCATACAGACCATACAGACCGAGCTCTCCGACTCCTCCCCTGGGAGCGTCTCACAGATACGCGAGTGCGCCACCGCCCTACTGAAGTACTGCAAGACCGAGGGTGTGGCGGTCATCCTCATCGGTCATATCAATAAGGAGGGGAGCATCGCAGGACCCAAGATCCTCGAGCATACGGTGGACGTCGTCCTACAGTTCGACGGCGACAAGCACTATATGTACCGCATCCTGCGCGGGCAGAAGAACCGCTTCGGGAGCACCGCCGAGCTGGGGATCTACGAGATGCGCCAGTCGGGCCTGCGTCCCGTAGAGAATCCCTCCGAGCATCTGATGACGCAGAGCGACCTCAAGCTCAGCGGCACCGCCATCGCCGTAGCTATGGAGGGCGTGCGCCCCTTCCTCATCGAGACGCAGGCACTGGTCAGCTCCGCCGTCTATGCTACGCCCCAGCGCTCCAGCACGGGCTTCGACACGCGACGAATGAATATGCTGCTGGCCGTCCTCGAGAAGCGCGCGGGCTTCAAGCTCGTGCAGAAGGACGTCTTCCTCAACATCGCTGGAGGTATCCGCCTGGCTGACCCCGCCTCAGACCTCGCGGTCATCACCGCCGTCCTCTCCTCGAGCCTCGACATCGCCCTACCCGAAGGCGTCTGCCTCACGGGCGAGGTGGGTCTATCAGGTGAGGTACGCCCCGTGGGTCGTATCGAGCAGCGCATCATGGAGGCCGAGCGTATCGGCTTCCGTGCGATGATCCTCCCCGAGGCGAACCTCCACGGACTCAGCACCGAGGGCTACAACATCCGCCTCGTCGGGGTGAAGACCGTCGAGGAGGCCTTCCGCAAGCTCTTCCGCGGCGAGTAGCTCACGCCCTCCCGAGGCAGAGCTTCGCCCCACACATACCTATATAATAATGGTACGCGCGTGTGGCACTTTGCAGCACCTCGCTGATGCATAGCTTGGTCAAAACGATATATTTATGTACCTTTGTGCCCGATATTTTTAACTCTCACTAAACAGAAAGAGAAATGAATAACTACGAAACCGTTTTCATTCTTACTCCCGATTTATCTGAAGCTCAGGTAAAGGAAGCGGTCGCAAAGTTCGTCGGCATCCTCAAGGGCGAAGGCGCTGAGATCGTCAACGAAGAAAACTGGGGGCTGAAGAAGCTCGCCTATCAGATCCAGAAGAAGACGACTGGTTACTACCAGCTCGTTGAATTCCAGGCTCAGCCAGAGACCATCGCCGTACTCGAGACGCAGTTCCGTCGCGATGAGAATGTCCTCCGCTTCCTGACCTTCCGCCAGGATAAGTTCGCAGCTGAATACGCAGCAAAGAGAAGAAGCCGTAAGGCATAACCCATTAACGAAAGGAGAAAATAAAAATGGCTGCATCAGAAGTACGCTACCTCACTCCCCTGACCGTAGATAGCAAGAAGAAGAAGTACTGCCGCTTCAAGAAGAGCGGTATCAAGTATATCGACTACAAGGATCCCGACTTCCTCAAGCGTTTCCTCAACGAACAGGGTAAGATCCTCCCCCGCCGTATCACCGGCACGAGCCTCAAGTTCCAGCGTCGCGTCGCACAGGCTGTCAAGCGTGCTCGTCACCTTGCCCTGCTGCCCTACGTCACGGACAACATGGCTAAGTAAGGTCTATCCCCCCTTACTCATCCACTTAGTAACGAATAAACATAGAGGAGACAGAATACAATGGAAGTTATTTTGAAAGAAGACGTAGTCGGTCTCGGCTACAAGGACGATGTCGTCACAGTAAAGAACGGCTACGGTCGCAACTTTCTAATCCCCACCGGTAAGGCTATCATCGCTACGGAAGCTGCGAGAAGATCCTCGCAGAGAACCTCCGTCAGCGCGCTCACAAGATCGCCGCTATCAAGAAGGAAGCCGAAGAGCGTGCCCAGAAGTACCAGGGCGTACGCCTCTCTATCACGGCTCACACCAACGTCGCTACGGGTAGCCTCTACGGCTCCGTCACGGGTGCTGAGATCGCTGAAGAGCTCACGAAGCTCGGCCTCGAAACCGACCGCAAGCTCGTCTACATCAAGGCTATCAAGGAAGTCGGTAACTACACCGCTATCGTGCGTCTGCACAAGGAAGTGGCTGTAGAAATCCCCGTCGAAGTCCTCTCCGACGCTCCTAAGGCTGAAGAAAAGAAGGAAGAAGCTCCTGCTCCTGCTGAAGCTCCCGCTGAAGAAGAAGCACCTGCTGAAGCCTAAGGGACTACTCCCCATAGACTACACCCCGCCCCTACGGCACGTCCTCACTTGGACAGTCGTAGGGGCGGGATTCGTTTGTGCGCCATAGGAAGCAGGTAGAGGTGAAGTATAAATGATGCTTATATCGATATAGAGAAATTCATTTGTATAGATTCATTAACTCCCCTACCTTTGCAGTGTAATCATTAACACTTTAATACGACAAGACAATGAACGTACTCTCAATCACTGGCCTCGACGCTAACCAGGTCGCACCTATCGTCAAGGGTCTTCAGCAGCTCCTCGCTGACTTCCAGGTATACTATGCTAACCTCCGCGGCTACCACTGGCACGTCCGTGGCCCTCAGTTCTTCACGCTGCACAGCCAGTTCGAGAAGATGTATGACGAAGCTGCTGAGTCAGTAGACGAGATCGCAGAGCGTATCCTCCAGCTCGGCGCTACGCCTGAGAACCGCTTCAGCGAATACCTCAAGATCAGCCAGCTCAAGGAGCAGACCAACGTCAGCGCCGCCAGCGACATCATCTCCGCTATCCTCGAATCGCTCCGCGTACTCATCGCCCAGGAGCGTGCCGTCCTCGCCCTGGCTGACGAAGCTGGCGACACGGCTACCAGCGACCTCCTCTCTGACCTCCTCGACGGTCAGGAAAAGACCGCTTGGATGGTAGCTGCCTACCTCGGCTAAGCACCTCGCTCCACGCGCGTACCTTATATATACGACCAGCCACCCCGCAGTCTCTCATCCCCATATATCAGGGGCGTGGAGACTGCGGGGTGCTGCTCATCGAGCGTTAGCCGAGGAGAATTAGCTACTTTTTGCAAGGAATTAACGATGCGCCGACAGCCCACGCACGACCTCAATCAGATCAAAGCCCCCAGTGGCAGCCCTCGTGGATGACTTCCACAGCCAGTTCACTTCGATCCTCGCGACCAAGTCCGAATGGCTGAAAAGAAGCCATCGAGCGACCCTCAGTGCCTCCACAGGGAAGCAGGTACGCCCCATCCTCACAGCCCTCATCGCTGGGCTGCTACGTGGAGACGTGCCCCCACAGCGGAGCATCGATGCGGCCGTGCTGCTGGAGCTAATCCATACGGCGACGCTCATCCATGACGACGTCATCGACGAGGCGAAGACCCGTCGTGCTGCCCCACCCTGGGGGTACTCTTCGACAACCGCGTAGCGGTGCTGATGGGGAGACTTCATCCTCTCCTCCGCCCTCGTGGGGAGCTATCGCCCTCTCCGACCTGCGTATCATGGGTATCGTCTCAGCCATCGGACGCGAGCTCACCGAAGGGAGATCCGCCAGTTCGAGACCGCCGAGGGCGTCATCCTCGACGAAGCTACCTACTACGATATCATCTTCCAGAAGACCGCCGTACTCTTCCGCTCCTGTGCCGAGGTCGCGGCGATCACCGTCGAGGCCAGCGCCGCAGACTATGAGCGTGCTGCCCGCATCGGTGCCGCACTGGGTATGGCCTTCCAGATCCGTGATGACATCTTCGACTACCACCGCTCTGACGTAGGCAAGCCCACGGGGAACGATATCCGTGAGGGTAAGATCACCCTCCCCCTACTCCACGTCCTCACCGAGCTTCAGGAGGAAGGTAAGGCAGCTCCTACCTCCAGCTCCTCGCTGAGAAGCCCATCGCTGAGGAGAGCATTGAGCGCCTCACCACCCTCGCCCACGAAGGTGGTGGCATGGACTATGCTTGGCAGCGCCTCTACCATTACATAGACGAGGCGAAGACGCTCCTCCTATCCTTCCCCGAGAGCGTGTACCGCTCCTCCCTCATCGACCTCGCCGACTACATCGCCGAGCGCACCATCTAACCCCCTTCTTCACGACATATCCTATTAGACAATGAGTACTAAGTCCGCCAACCGCACCATCTCCGTCTCGATCTACGCCCTCGTCTGGCTCGTACTGATCATCCTACAGACCCTCGTTACGACCGTGCAGGGGACGCCCGAGATGTCGGTCTTCACCAATCCCCGACTCTACTACTCGACGTGGCTCACGGACCTCTATCTGGTCGTGATCTTCTACCTCAACTACTTCGTCCTCGCACCTCGTCTTATGCGTCGCCGCCTCTTCCAGCCCTATCTCTGGATGACACTGGCGGCTGCACTCATCGGCTTCATCATCCCCATCCTCAGCTATAGCCTCTGGGATCTCACGATGCCTGGCGTAGCCGAAGGCACGGTACCCGTCTCCTCCCTCGGCGTCATCGGCGTCGTAGCTGCGATGGCTATCGGACTCTCCGTCCGTGGACTCTACGAATGGGACAGCCTCGGACAGGAAGTCCGCGCCCTCAAGGAAGAGAAGACCAAGTGGGATGCCGAGCGCGACGAACTGCAGCGTGAGCTCACGATCCTCAAGGCCAGCGCAGCTACCGCTGAGTCCAGAGAGGCACTCCCCTCTGGCGAGGAGACCACCGATACCCTCTAAAGCATGAAGAGACGCAGACGCTCCACACTCCGCGGGCATCAGCTCCCCAAGAGGAAGCGCCGCTGGCGTATCGCCCTCATCGTCCTCGCCGTCCTGCTCGTCGGGACAGGTATTCTCTTTAAGCTCCGCTGGCGCGCATGGTTCGGCAATGTGCCCGAAGAAGCCTACACGACCGAGCAGGCTGTGAGCCGCGTCACGCTGACGCCTGGCGAAGACTTCGCCTCACAGCGCACGATCACTTGGCTCTCGGGAGAGACCGCCCAGCCCGCTGAGCTACTCCTACGCGCCATCAATGAGAAGGGCGATACCCTCCGCCCCGTCTCCTTCGTCCCCACGAGCGAGGTCATCGCCTCCCGCTCGGGCCGTGGTTGCTATTACCAAGTCCATCTCGACAGCCTCATCACCGGGCGCAGCTACCTCTACACGATCCGCGTGCAGGGTGCTGATCCCGTCTCGGGACGCTTCGCTATGCCCAGCGAAGACCGTGCGACGCACTTCGTCTATATGGGTGATGTGCAGGACCCCAGCATCGCAGAGAGCAAGCGCTACTTCGACTACCTCCGCCAGGCAGCTGACTCCATCGACTTCTTCGCCTTCGCGGGTGACCAGATCGAGGGGCCGACGGACACCTACTGGAGAGCGTGGTACACCAGCATCGGCAGCCTCACGCGCAGCATCCCCATCATCGCAGCACCAGGCAACCACGAGTACCTGAAGAAGGGCTTCGGGCGCGAACTCGATCCCCGCTGGGTACGACAGTTCGGCTACCCCACCAATGGTCCGAAGGACTTCCTCGGGCGAAGCTACTTCATCGACATGCCGCTCCTGCGCTTCATCGTTATGGACACCACAGACATTATGGGGCTGGGTGCTATCAATCAGCATAAGGAATGGCTACGCTCTGCCCTCAAGGGCTCGCACCAGCCTTGGCAGATCGTCCTCTTCCACCACGCCGTAGACTGCGTGCGTGACGGGCGAAAGAATCTGGTGATGCACTACGTCTTCAAGGACGAGCTCATCGAGGGAGGTGCCGACCTCGTCCTGCAGGGCCATGACCATGGCTATGCTCGTAGTACGACGCGCAGCGAAAAGGGCGACACCATCGCCCCTGCCTTTGTCATCAGCTCTGCCTCGCCTAAGGTCTACCGCAATGGCTTCGACGCCGTGCACGACCGCCTAGGCTCAGGCCTCAAGCTCTACCAGCGCATCAGCGTCGATTCCACCACTATCAGCTACGCCTCCTATCGCTTCCCCGAGCCCGTCAAGGGACATCCCGACAGCATCATCCCCGAGACGAAGCGTCTCTATGACTCCATCGTCATCGACAAGGGTACGGCCGGACAGCACCGCGTGAAGGACTTTGCTCGCACGCTACCCGAGCGCTTTGAGTTCGACTCCTTCGGCACCGACAGTAAGGGTCGTAAGAAAGCTGCTCAATATGCCAAGGAGGTGCGTGACCGCAAGGCCGCTCACGCCTCGAAGCACAATAGCTCTAAGTAATATCCATCTCAAGTCACACATATAATACATCAACGCTATGGACAGTCAGAAAGTAGACCTCTTCCTTGCCGCTAACCAGAAGTTCTTTAGCCCCACGCAGATCCTCACCATCAAAGACCGTCTGCTCGCCCTCGATGATGACAAGTTCACCCTGATCAACGCCTTGGACTACAAGGACCCCACGATGATGATCATCGTATCGGTCTTCGCAGGCTCACTCGGCATTGACCGCTTCATGCTCGGCGACACAGGGCTACGGCGTGCTCAAGCTCCTCACGTGTGGTGGCTGCGGCATCCTGACGATCATCGACTGGTTCAACATTCAGGATCTGACTCGCAACCAGAACTACACCAAGCTCCTGCAGATCATCAGCTAATCCCCCCGTCGGATAGCGCCCCTTCTCTCGGGGATGAATCACCTCCCCTCCCCCTACACAGCCCCATCGCTCCCCCTCAAGCAGCGCCGATATCTACTCATCGCGCTTCTGCTCCTCAGGGGTAGCTGTGGGGCTGTATGCTTCCTTGATCCAGCGACCTACCCCTTCCCTCGCTGCATCATCCGCTCCGCCACGGGCTATCGCTGCCCAGGGTGTGGACTCCAGCGCGCAGCTCACGCCCTCCTCCACGGGCACCTTACCGAAGCCTTCAGCTACAACTGCGCACTCCTCTTCACCATCCCCCTTCTCCTTCTCTACGGCTACGCGGAGCTCTTCCCCCAGCGAGCCCCCCGCCTCAGGCGCATCCTCCAGCATCCGCTGACCCTCGGCCTCCTCGTCATCGCTGTCATCGGCTGGTGGATCGCGCGTAACCTCTTCGGCTGGTAGAGAGGAGCTTCTTCCCCTTTCACTCATCCACTATCCCCACTCGCTCCAAGGATGGAAAATGCAACCAGTACTGGTCGATAAAGCGACCAGTACTAGTCACAGCTCGGAGCAGTACTGGTGACAATGAGTGAGTAGTACTGGTTCGCGCGCTGACCAGTACTGGTCCACATTCCGCCCCTCCACAAGGCACATGCTACCTACCTCGCACAGCCTCCCCAGCAAAGTCTGCCACAGATGTCCGAGACATGAGCTGAAAGCGTGGCAGTTTGGCAGTATACAGATATTATTATACCTTTGCGGAGCTTTCCAATTAAGTAGAAGCCTTAAGCAGGCTGATAAGGAGAGGTGCTCGAGTGGTTGAAGAGGCACGCCTGGAAAGTGTGTAAACGCCAAAAGCGTTTCGCGGGTTCGAATCCCGCCCTCTCCGCTAAAAGGCTTCAAAGTGACTGCAAAATGGTCGTCACAAAAGCCTTCAGGATAAAAGGAAATCGTTGTAGGACACAGTCTTACAACGATTTTTCTTTGTATATGGTCTATAGACTTGACGGCTTACCCCTAGGGTCTAATAGTCATCAATCGGTCAAATTCTGCTACAGAAACTGCTACATAAAATTAGACGTAGCAATTAGTGTAGCAGTGACGGCTAAATGAAGGGCTAATTGAAGGCAGCAACATACTCTCATTCAATGTGTAAGTAAGTAACTTTGTAGCACGTGCTACACTAACGAATGATGCATTATGAGACAATCGTTCAAGGTGTCCTTCTACCTACGCTCAAACTACGAGAATAAAGAAGGCAAGTCGCCCGTCATGCTACGCATCTTCCTCGGAGGAGCAATGAGCAATCTTGGCTCCACGAAGATCTTCGTAGACAAGGCACAGTGGAACAACAGGACCAGCCGGCAGAAGGGGCGCTCCTCAGAAGCCCTCGCTGTCAATGCTAGTCTAGATGCCATCTCAGCCAACCTCCACTCCCTCTACCACAAGTACCAAGACGACCAAACGATCTCGCTTGACAAGCTCCGCTCCGCCTACCTCGGGCAAATCCAGGAGTTCAGCACCTTTCTACCCTGTCTTTGACAAGTTCATCGATGACATCCGTCAGCGCGTGAGGGCACACCATCAGCAAGGAGAGCTTGCAGAAGTACAGCGTCTTGCGTAAACACTTCTTCGAGTTTCTAGTACACAGGTATAAGCGTAAGGACATCGGACTGATGGAGCTCACACCTGCCATCATCCAGGACTTCGAGCTATACCTCACGACAGTGACTCTCGTGTGCCTACAACACCGCGGTCAAGAAGATGAAGACCTTGAAGACCGTCACTATCTATGCCCTCAAGCGGGGCTATCTCCTCCAAGATCCTTTTCGCGATCACCACTTCCACCTCACCCCTGTAGACAGAGGCTTCCTCACCGACGAAGAGATCCTGAAGATAGCCAACAAGGAGCTGACCATCCCTCGCCTCGCGCTCGTCCGTGACCTCTTTCTCTTCTCCTGCTTCACGGGACTTGCCTATATTGATGTCGCAAACCTCAGAAGAGAACACCTCGTCACTATGAATGGAAAGACATGGATCATGACACGACGGAAGAAGACAAAAGTAGAGAGTAACATCCTCCTCCTGGACATCCCCAAGGCCATCATTGAGAAGTATAGCCCTAGTACTACTCCCAAAGACGGGAAGCTTTTTCCCCATCCTCTCCAACCAGAAGATGAATGCCTACCTCAAGGAGATCGCTGACGTATGCGGGTTGCAGAAGCGGCTCACCTTCCATCTGGCCCGCCACACCTTTGCGACGATGTCACTCAGCAAAGGAGTACCGATGGAGAGCGTCTCAAAGATGCTGGGGCATACCAACATCAAGACCACGCAGATCTATGCCCGCATCACAAGTAAGAAGATCGAGCACGATATGGAGCAGCTAGCAGGTAAGCTAGATAAGTTCAACGAAGCCATGGGCCTCTAAGCCTATTCTCTCCCCTTAACAAAAGCCCTATTATGAATCAGACTAAGAAAGAGCTTTCCTACTTCCGACTCAAGCTGGAAGGCTACCTCAGAGACCATCATCCCGAGCTAATGGTAGACAGCGCCTTCATCGGAGCACGCACTGACCCTAGCCCTCTCCTCCTACTGCGATAGCGTAGCCCAGGGCTTCTCACACCTCGAGGCGGAGGCAATGGCCAGTGAAGTTCTCTATCAGGGACTCCACTTCTCCAAGTATGACACCCTTGTCTCCATCCTAGAGCAGGAGTTCTCCGAAGAGCTTCCTGAACCCCTTCCCCATAAGCTCGCACCCTATCCTCTTGGGCAACAAGTCCATTCAAGCGGTCTTTTCAAAGTATGATCTCCGCGATGATTTTGACGGAAGTCGTGAGTATGAGCAACTCTACACCGAGCTGACAGGTACCATCGTCCTGCTCATTGAGGAGAATCACTTGCCCATCGTGAACAAGGCTGAGATATACGTTCAAGAGTAAGATCCCACTGGGGCACTCGAGTGTCAAGAGCCAAGATATACGCTCCACTCCACACGCCAAGAGGCAAGCACCCTTGCTCTTTGTGTCGCGAAGCATCTTGTCCCTGCTCTTGAAACTCAAGAATGCCCCCAGATGTCAATACTCAAGCAATGAATCACGATCCGCACAGCCCCGTCTTCATCAGGGGTAAGGCCTCTCCCGACAAGCAGACGAAGGGGCAGGTGTCTCCTTCCCGTTCCGTTGACTGGCGACGTATCATTGAGCTGGCACTTCTACTGACACTTGTCGTAGCTGCCGTCTACCTCATCTCAAGAGTCGTCACACCACAGGTCGTGACGATTGTAGCCATCATCGCGGGCTTCCTCCTGCTACGCTTCGTAGTACGGACCATCCTACAAATCACCTTCACCATCCTCGGCTTCCTCCTCTGGCTAGCCATTTTCGTGGCGATCCTGATCTGCATCCTTTAGCAAGGATGATTCCTCATACTCTAGACGGGTGGCTATCTCTTAGGAGGTAGCCACCTTTTTACTCTCGACTTATAGGCTTTGCACTTCTGCTTCTCATCCAGCCGCTCCACTTGATGCGTAAGCGACGGATGCTGTTTCTTTTCCCTCGCAAAGGTAGGGACGGGGCTTGGGCTACCCCAAGGTCGGTGCCTGCGGTTGGCAGGGAAAAATCTCCACACTTCCGCCCTGAGGGCTCCAGGTTGTATTTTCCTCCCAAACCTTGTGTCCACCATCGCCCCGCTACCTCTATCTTGCTCGAAAAAGGAATCAGCATACTCCGATCGTTGGACGCATAAAAAAATGTCACTATGGATAAGCAGAACGTAAATACCAGATCTTCGATGAAAAGGAAAAGGAGATAGCTCCTCCTCTCATTACCGCATAAAGCTCTGGGGAATGAGGCGTGCGAGCGTGCCGTAGCGACTAAGTTCGTGCAGTGGGAGGTGCAACCTTTGGAAACCCTCTGTGCCTGTAAAGCCTACCTCCTGCGTGTGAAGCTCAATCGTGGCGGGACAATGAGCCGTGAGGAAAAGGATTGGCTATGCGAAGCCGTGAACAGCAACACCTACTTCCGCACTGCCGTCCCCGTGATGGGCTACCGCTTTGACTTCTTCGATGTGCTGAAAAAGTACTTGGTCAAGCAATACGGACAATGGGCAGATTACTATGCCCCCTGACCGAACGAGCCTACGTAAGCTCCTCTACGGACGCATCAACCAGATTGTAGAAATCCCTAAATACTAAGGACAATGAACGGAACAGAACAATTCACCCGTACCATATCTGAGTACCTCAACCTACGAGCAGCTACAGACCCTCTGTTTGCTCCCAAACTTATGAAGCCACATAAGAACATTGAGGACTGCGTCACCTACATCCTAAAGCAGGTGCAACAGAGTGGTTGCAACGGCTTTGAGGACGATGAAATCTACTCTATGGCGGTACACTACTATGATGAGGACGATTTAGAAGTGGGTAGCCATGTCGCCTGCCATGTGGTCGTCAATCACACCATAGTCCTCACCGAGGAAGAGAAAGCCGAAGTACGCAAGCTGGCGATACAGCAGTATCAAGCCCAAGAGCTACGCAGGTTGCAAGAGCCGAAGCGAGTAAAATCCAAGACAAGCACCGAGAGTGAGCAAGCCCAACAAGCCTCTCTATTTGATATGTAGCTATGAAACCGAGAAACAAGTTTGAGCAAGCTGTCCTCACTCAAAGCAAGTACCTCCGCCCCATAACGAAGGCACAGAGGCAGTGGCATTCCGTGAGTGCATTGAGCACTATGCCTATCGCCTACCCAAGGGCAAATCCACTTGTATGGATTGTGGGCATTCGTGGCAAATGATTGAGCCTACCGAGCATTGCACCTGCCCTCAGTGTGGGGCAGGCTTAGAGGTCATAACGACAAGGGCGAGGAAGTTAAAGCAACGGCAGTATTTCACAGTACTGACCACTTCGGGAGGGTATCAAGTCTTGCGTATGTACTTGCTTATTGCGGGTATGGAGAAAGGCTACCAAGCCACCTCCTCCGTTATGGAGATTGGTCAGTATTGGTGGGATGAGCGTGGTAGGCAGTCGATTGTCGCCGTACAGCGAACGATGGGGCATTATATCGATGGCTTTGCCTACTATTCGCCTATGGCTATTCGTCGGGACAACGAAGCCTACCGCTTCGTGGCTCGTTGCCCTCTATGCCCTAAGGTTAAGCTAAGCGATACCCTAAAGAGGAATGGCTTTGAAGGCAAGTGCTATGGCATCGCTCCCACAAGCCTTATTCCTGCCCTCCTCACGGACAGCCGAGCCGAGACCCTGATGAAAGCTGGACGTACCGAGCATCTACGCTACTTCCTCAGCCGAGCAAGAACGATAGATGAGTATTGGCCAGCCTACAAAATCACACTTCGCAGGGGCTACGACATCACGGACATCGCCCTTTGGTGCGACTATGTGGATATGCTCCGTAGATTAGGCAAGGACACGCACAATGTCCACTACGTTTGCCCCCAGGATCTACAGCAAGCCCACGACGAGGTACACCGAAAGTTGCGAGCCCGGCAAGAGCGAGAACAAGAGGAACACAAACGACAGAAGGCGCAGGAGGATGAAGCACGATTCCAAAAACTCAAAGCCCCATTCTTTGGCGTTGCCTTCACTGATGGTACCATCCAAATCCGAGTGCTGGAGAGCGTGCAGGAGTATATCGAGGAAGGACAAGTTCTACACCATTGCGTATTCACCAATGAGTACCACCTCAAGGAGAAGAGCCTTATTCTATCGGCTCGCATTGAGGGCAAGCGGATAGAAACCATCGAGGTATCGCTTGAAACGATGCAGGTCATCCAGTGCCGTGGCTTGCATGAATCAAGAACACCGAGTACCACGAGCGCATCATCGAACTCGTGCATCAGAACATAAAACAGATACAAAGTCGTGTAGCCTAAAACCTGTCCCCTAAAAACAAAAAGCCCCGAAGCGATTAAACAAATCACTTTCGGGGACTTCTTTTTCCTTATCTTTCGAAACCGAGCTGGCAACTCAAAGGAAAAGGAGCCAAAGAAAGTCACAGGAAGAACCACTTAGGTTCATCTGACGATACAGCTCAAAAATCCGCCTAAGAAAAAAAGACAAATCCTTTTTTTATTATAGATAATTTATTGCATCCTAAGAGGGAGGGCAATTCTCTTGCTTCTACTTGACCAAAATGTTGTTTATCTATAACCATTTCATAGAACTTTAATAGGGAACGAGGTTTTATGCCCCTGCATATCTACTTTTTCATGAATCCTATCTTTTAGAATTTCTCTACTTTTATCCCTATGCTCTTGAGGGCATTTCAAACCAAAATATACTGCCTCAATACAGTTTTTAGCAGGAATCGAATGAAACCCAGGTCTTCCTTCTATATCAAAGAAGAGAAAACGCAACTCATTTTCATACTTCCATTTCTCTCCTTTTAAGAAAAACGCATCGTATAGATTGATCGAATCTTTTTCTGAATACTGATATAAGTCTTGACTTGAGTAGCTTACATCCTTGAAATAACATATAACTCCGTCTTTCTTTCCAGTCAATTGAGTTAATGAGAACGGAAAATGATATTTAATGCAAACTCCTTGGTGAGAATCGGCATAATGAGCCCACATTAGCTCGTTACAATACTCTGGCATACTCCCTTTCTGCTTCTCCTCCTGTATTACCTCACCGTTTTCATGGTCAGGATATGGTAGTTTAAAGTTAGAAGAAAAGCAGGCTATTTTCAAACAATCATTATATGCTTGTCGAATTAGCCCCGATACTTTTTCATCGTTGTTGAGCAACTCTATTATGGGACAATCAAAAGGATCATTAAAAGTGGTTGGAGAGGTTAATCCAATCATTTCGTCTTCCAATGATTTGATAAGATATTCAGTATAGGGCCTATACTTATAGGCGATGGGGTTGTATGATGTATGAGAACTTTGTTGCAACAGATAGTATAGATGGCTCTTAAAAGCAATAATCGCTTTTTCTTCTTCATCAAGTCGATGCCAACATAGGCCTAAATTTCCGAATAGGGAAGCCTTCAGAGAGAAACGATATTTTGTTTCATCGCATTTATTAAACTCCTCTATATATGTTGACATAATATTAATGTCTCTATCTGAGACTTTGTCTAAATGACAGACAGCCGTAGAATAAAGAAGTAAAGCTCTACCATACTTGATATCTAAATCCTCTTCATTGGGATCATTAAGATATGGAATGACCTCACTCCAGTTTTGTTGAAAGTCTTTGATGACAGAGTCTGCATTTTGCTCTGACACTTTATCTTGATATTTGGATATAAAAGCGTCTAAGCTCTTCTCAAGGGAGTCGATATCTAAACTCATAATGAACTTATTTCTTTGCAATGGCAAAGATACAGTACTTCACTCATTTTTCACCTTGTCACATATCTAATACTTCTATCTATCAGTGGATATTTATCGTCTTCTACCTTCTTGTGATTGAAAGCGAAAGTCAGTTGTCGCACTTTCCCGAAGTTGTCCTCTATGTACACGTCAATCGTCTGCCGATCTGCTGACTGCGAGGTATAGTACAGGCGAAACTCCTCTCGCGCTAGGGGATAGCGGTCATTAGGCTTGAGCGCTGCTCCTTTATCCAACCTCAGCATCCCCTTACCCTCGCTTTGGAAGTAGCGAAGGGTATAGCGGGCTCCAGCAAAGCGACCCGCCCGCTTGAGGGAGCATCGTATTTCAGCCGTTTCGCCCCTGCGGATGTCCTTCTGGACGGGCATCGTCTCCAGCGTGAAGTCATAAGCCTGCTGTACCTCCAGCTCGCGGTCACAAGCAGGGAGACAAAGGCTCACTACGGCAAGTAGCCCCACAGCCCAGAGCATATTCACAAGTTTCCTTTTCATTGTTCGTCTTCTGTCTATAGGTTAAAGCGCAGTCCCAAGGCAAGGGCGGGACGAAAGAGATGCAGATCAGAGCCCAGGAGCACCCGCCCCTGAGCTTTGAGGATGAGGAGTAGCCTATCCGAGAGGAAGCACTCAACGGAGCTATGCACAGCCCCGCCATAGACGAGGCGTGAGCGGTCAAGAAGCGTCGCCCATCAGGAAGGAGCATCTGCCCCTCATTGACTTCCTCATAGCCCCCGAGGGCAGAGAGCCCTAGGTAGGTAAAGATGTTCTTGCCCCTATCCGAGAGAAGCGGCTGCATATAGCCCAGCTGAAGAAGCATATCACGCATCGGAACGTCATAGTCACGATACGCGAGTCGCTGCACTTCATATTCCGCCAAGAGGAAGGCATAGCTAGCTCGCTTGAGGTACTTCGTAAGCGACACACCAGCGCCCCACTGCTCTTTACTAAATACCTTCTCTCCCTTGATAAGTGGCACAGACGCGATGAGCTCAATCCCTTGTTGCTTCGGGATGAGTCGCTGTGCCTTTAGCGAGAAGAACCCACAGACGGCACAAGCGAGGAGTAAACACAACTTCTTCATAGGGCTTACCACTTGAGTTGAAGCTTATCAATTTTCCTGGCGAGAAGAAGGTCTTCCTCATCGAGGTAGAAAGCAAGCGTGCGTCCGCCCCCTCGTTCGTAAAGCCTTACCTCAAGCTGTTTGTCCTCGGAGAGGGTAAACTGCTCAAGCACGAAGACCGTGCGCTCGTACCCTTCTGCTCGCACCCGAGTCACCTCGTGGTAGGCTCGTAGCGGTTGCAGGACCTGCTCCTGTATGGCCGTACGTCGAGCCACCTTCTTATCGACGACCTTGAAGCTGATGAAGTCTACCGAGTAAGGGAGGTTCGTCTCATTGTCGATGCGGGTATGTAGGTAGAGTAAGCCATTGTGCGCATAGAGGCGACGAAGGAGGAAGCGTATCCCAAACTGGCGCACCCCGATGTGTTTGACCGTCCGCTGATCATTCTGATGGATGGTCTTCATCATCAACTTTACCAAGATGGGCGACTCACTCCCCAGTTCCTTGAAGTAGATGTCGGCACGATTGCTCGGTAGCCTACCCTCCGTGCTTGACAAGAAGTCCGCCATCTCGACGCTGAGCTTCTCGGGCTCTTCGGCATACTTCACATTGAAAGCATAGAAGGAGCCATCCTCACAGATAACACTCATGTTCGTCTCCGTCTCAAAGTTACGCACGGCGGCCTTGACACGCAGGACGTTCTCCGCATCCTCCGCTTTCCCTGCGATGAGCTTGTTGCTCCCGAGGTCTACGTAGCGGATAGCGGAGGGGAAGATCAGGTGCGAGGTCTTGTCAAAGGTGACCTCAAGACCATAGGGCAAGACCACACGCCCCGTGGGGATGGTCTTGCTCATCCCTTGATAGAGATCGCCCGTGGAAAGCGGACGATAGCTCGCCGGAGCCCTCAGACTATCGGTCGTAGTCTGAGCAAGGGCGGTAGTCATACTCGCCCCGAAGAGCAGGGCGGAAAGAATCCATTGCTTCATTGTTATAGTGCTTTTTGCTGTTTACTTACTGGAAACTAAAAGAGACGATAGCCACCTTTGAGGGTAACTTGAAGAGTACGGAGCTTCTTCTGAAGGAGCTGGCTTGCACCCTGCATCACGCCACGAGCTGCCTCGGAGATGATCTGATCTTTTGCCGAACTCGCAAAGGTGAAGGAAGTGCCTACCGAGCCTCCTATGTTCGCCCCCATCTCCTTCAGGGCAGAAACCTGCTCTGCCCCCGGGATATAGATCCCCTCCTGCCCATCAAGATCATAGGCCGAGAGCTTGACGGGGATAATCCGCCCACCGATCTCAAGACTCTTGACGAGGAGATGCAAGCGATTCCCCGAGCTTAGCTTGAGCTATCAGCAAGCTCTGTCGTGGGATACGTAGCTCGCCGATATGGGCGGACTCTAAGAGGCGTAAGTCACATAGTCTCCCTCTCGTAGTATCGTCGTATGATCGACCACCACGGGCAGGGTATTGCGCTGGATAGAAGAGGGTCTGAGCGAGCGCCGAGTGAAAGCCCTAGATGACGCTCCTTGCTCCCGTACTCCTGCATGAAGGTTGAATCGGCCATGGGCTGAGCCAAGCTAGAGACCATGTGCTTTGGCTCTGCAAGGATCTCCATCCTGGCTCTTGAAGAGCGCTCTCTGCTTCTGGCTCTACGATGAGTACGCTCTTCTGCTCGAAGAAAGGCTTTAGCTGGAAGCTCCCCGCCCTTGGGAAGGTACTTTTGAGGCCATCTGATAGCTTCGCTCCATCAGGCGGAGCTGCTTTTCCTCCTCATCATCTTCTTCGCTCTCTTTCTTACGCAGAGCTTCACGGAGATCTTCGTTCTCAGCTCGCAAAGCATCACGCTCTTCTGCATTAGGGTCCGTGGCATAGAAGGAGCTCAAGAGACGCTTATTCTCCTCATAGCGCTGAAGGGGCCCTCAATCTTCGTTGAGGATGGCTGCCCCTGCCCTTGTGCATCAAGGGAGGCGGGTCCTCTGCAAAGTAATCCGAGAGGCGCCCAATCTCAGCTTGCGTCTCACTCTCTGAAGCCGACTTGTCGCCCAGCTCATAGCTCTTGAGCTTGTTATCGGTGAGCTGGCGCACTGTTGCCTCAGGGATATCCTTATTGAGACCCTCTTGCTCTGCGGCTTTATCCTTATCCGAGGGAGCAAAGATGAACCAAAGGGAGAGGGCGCAGATGAGCCCCTAGACCCTCCAAAGACCAGCGCCTTTGCGGAGCTGTTCTTGCTGTTTTCTTATCCATAGTGTGCTATCGTTTGATGAGTAATTTTCGAGAGTTCACGCCCGAGGCTATCCAGCCGAGAAGGACGGAGAGGGACATCCAGATGCTGATACTCAGGGATAGGAGGCTGCTGTGCCGCCTTCCGAGGGAAGAGCACCTGGGCTATCATAGTAAAGGGAGCAGGCTAGGGTAGAGCACACTGATACCGTAGACCACATATCGACGAGCCTTAGGACTAAGCCGATCACAGTAAGCCCGAAGCCAGTAGTGCCCCGAGATAGTAGCGATAGAGGGAAAAGCGAGTAGACATGGTCTTAGCGTTTATAGCTCCGCAGATCTTGGTTCTCACGTACAAGGAAGTGCTCCATCAGAAAGCCCTGTGGGTTATCATCCGAACGGACAGAGTTCTGCAGCGTGCAGCTCGTCACCAGGCTTCGCTCGGTGACATTACTCTGTCTTAAGATGAACTGCCTGGCGTAGGTCGTCACCTCATAAGGATAGCTCTCAAAGTTGCAGTGGATCGAGTCGATTACAATACGCTGATTGACATTGCCCGAGATCGCCCTGTTGTAGTAGCCCTGCTCCGCTAGGTCCTTGTAATAATCAAAGGCTGATTTATCACAGAGGGCAAAGGCACGAGACATATTCTCCTCGATAGCATCCTTGTCGGGGGCGATACTGAAGAAGAGCTCATGAAAGCGACGGACATGCTCCCTAGCCTCCACAGGGCGATTACGCGAGGCATCTTGACTAAGGGCCAGCATCAGGGACTTACCTTGATCTAAGACATAGATCTTCTCGCGCTGCCTTTCGGCAAAGCGGTAGGAACTATAGAGGGCATAGCCACAGACTCCAGCACAGAGCAAGGCAAAGAGGAGGATGTAGAGACGGATCTGACGGAATGCCGTCTCGATATTCTTTAATGATTGGAATTCCATAGTGTATACTTCTCTCTGGTGTTACTAGCCTTTGATTAAAGCACCCCTGATGCGACCTCCAAGATTGCCTATGCTGGCACCTGCTCCTGCAGCCGCTGCTTTACTACCTGCATAAGCCCCCTGCATCCCTCGCTGAGCCACCTGATTGACATTGCGCCCATAGGAGCCGATACCGCCTCCGGCTTCAATAATCCACCCAGCAACCGTAGGTACACAGAAGTAGCCCACAATGCCAATGAGGAAGAAGACGATGTAATACCACGAGCCTGAGTCAGGCAGGTAGTTGGGATCGCTCAGGGCGGAGATGTCCTTCTGAATCATCAAGACCTGGATCTTCGTAAGCAGAGCCGTAAGGATAGAGCTGACGGGCAGCCAGAGATAAACCGAGATGTAGCGAGAGAACCACGCTATCAAAGGAGCCCGACAAGCCATCCCACACAGCAATACCAAAGACCACAGGACTCCAGGGATGGAGAGGACGATCAAAGATGAAGGTGCGTAGCGTATCGATGATCAAGCCGGCGGCATGAAAAAGGAGCTCCATCAGATCATGAATCAGGTTCATAAACCACTGCTTCGTCTGATACGCTGCGCGCTCAGCATACATCCCCGCGATAGTGATGGCATCCTCGGGCCCGATAATTCCCATCTCCTCGATCTTCTGATCGAACTTCTCATTGGAGACCAGGTAAGCAGTCTCAGGATTACGGAGATAGGCTTCTTCCTTGAGCTTATCTCGCTTGGCCGTAAGCTCGGCAAGCGTCCCCTCCTGCTTATGGACCATAGACTCCGTTCCCTGCACGATGGGAGATAGAACGGTATTCATCGTCCCAAGAACCACCGTAGGGAAGAACATGATGCAGAAGCCAAGGACAAAGGGACGAAGGAGAGGATAGACATCCACAGGCTCTGCGCGAGCAAGAGAGGACCATACTCGAAGAGCCATATAGAAGAGAAGCACCCAGGCCAGCAACACCTTTAGCAATCCCCGTCATCTCGCCTGCCAGGGGTAGCATCTCCTGATAGGTCGAGCGGAGCAGCTCGTGCAAACTCGTAAAGTCCATAAGCCCCTTCCCTACCAGTAACGACTTACATCACTGCCATACAGACTACGAACAGCTGAGAGATCCCCCTTAGCTCGGGCACGCACATAGCTGACCGAGATGTTCTTCTGTGTGTAGTATGACACGAGCGAACGATACTCTCGGAGCGTCGTATAGATGCGATCGATCATCTGCATACGTTCACTGTCATTCATCGAGAAGACATTGCTCCCTGCGACAGACTTGAGTTCCTTGAGGCTCTCCCCGCTTTGCTCCAGAAGCTTCGTGTAGCCGGAGGCGATGGCAGCCAGCTCGGAGGGTCTGAAGTTCTTATCCTGTAGCATGCGCTTGTAGGACTTGACATAGATCTCTGAGATCTCACCTACCATCAAGACACACTCCTTGACCTTATAGGCATCCCCGATCAGATTATTGACCTTCTTCAGGGCATCGTAGTACTTCTTCGTGTCATTGTAGAGCTTCTCAATCTCTTTGAAGCCAGACAACGTATTCTTGACGGTCTTACCCGCCGTGGCAATCTCTTTGACTGTATTAGCAATATTGCCAGCAAAGTTCATGGGATCACTCACCACCCACTGAGCATGGGCTCGTAGCGTGAAAAGGCTCCATCCGAAGAGAGCCATAAAAAGGTACTTCTTCATTGTTTCTGTTGTTTTAGCTGGTTATTTCTTCTGCCGTTTTTCTTGAGCAAGGAGGCGTATCGCACCCTCAATATCGCCCCCAAGACGCTCGGCCCGCTGGAGCACCTCCAGCTTCTCGGTCTCCTCAGTTGTATAGGTGAGGTACTCCTCTAGGGAAACCTCCGTGGCATAGACTGCCGACTGCATCCCGCCTAAACCAATCCAGACCTCCTTGTAGAGGCGCTGGGGATCATTACTCTGATTGATGGAAAGGATTTGGCTCTTCTCCTTGTCCGATAAGCCAAGCATCGCCTGTATGCCATCGAACTTGGTCATGTACTTGCGCTGATCCAAGAGGATCTTACAGTCCGAGTTGTTGATGATACTCTCCTTGACGATTGGCGACTGAATGATGTCGTCCACCTCCTGCGTCACGACAATAGCCTCACCAAAGTACTTGCGCACCGTCTTGTAGAGGTACTTGATGTAGTCCGCCATATTGGCCGAAGCAATCGCCTTCCATGCCTCCTCGATGAGGATCATCTTGCGAATACCCTTCAAGCGACGCATCTTATTGATGAAGGCTTCCATAATGATGATGGTCACCACAGGGAAGAGATCTTTGTTGTCCTTCACCTGGTCAATCTCAAAGACGATGAAGCGCTTAGACAAGAGATCGATATTCTTATCCGAGTTCAGCAGGAAGTCATAGCGCCCTCCTCGGTAGTACTGCTTAAGCGTCGTAAGCAGGTTATTGATATTGAAGTCTGAGAGCGTGACCTGGATCTCCCGCTGCTTCATATCCTCTCGATATACATCTCTCAAGTACTCATAGAAGGTGTTGAAGCAGGGTACAACACGATGATCAGCCTTCAGAAGCTCGATATAGGCATTGACCGCCGAGCCTAATTCACCTGCCTCCGTCTTAGTAATCCGCTCCTCAGAAGACTTCCAGAGGGTAAGCAGTAGCGTACAGATGCTCTCGCGCTTCTCTACATCGAAGACATAGTCATCGGTGTAGAATGGATTGAAAGAGATGGGTCGCTCATCCGAGTAAGTGAAGTACACCCCATCATCCCCCTTGGTCTTGCGGTGTATGAGTTCGCATAAGCCTTGGTACGAGTTACCCGTATCGACGAGCAAGACGTGGGCGCCCTGCTCATAGTACTGCCGCACCATGTGATTCGTGAAAAAGCTCTTGCCACTACCCGAGGGACCAAGGATGAATTTATTGCGGTTGGTGATGATGCCCTTCTTCATCGGAAGGTCAGAGATATCTAGATGAATTGGCTTCCCAGACAGGCGGTCAGCCATCTTGATACCAAAAGGAGAGAGCGAATCCTTATAGTTCGTCTCGGCCGTGAAGAAGCAAAGGGCTGGCTCGATGAAGGTGTAGAAACTCTCCTCCGAGGGGAAGTCTGCAGCATTCCCTGGAATGCCTGCCCAATAGAGCGTCGCCGTATCGATGGTATTGTGCCGTGGCTTACACTCCATCAGAGCCAAAGCGGAGCCAACATCGTTCTTGATCTGGCGGAGCTGATCCGCCTCACTGCTCCACGCTAGCACATTGAAGTGGGCACGAATAGAGGTCAAGCCCTGAGAGTGGGCTATATTGAGGTACTCCTGTATCCACTCCTCGTTGATCTGATTGCTTCGACTATAGCGTGCCAAAGAGTGCATGTTTCTCGCCTGCTTCTCAAAGCGCTCCAGGGTTGCATCACTATCCTCAATGAAGAGGTACTGATTGTAGATATGGTTGCAGGAAAGGAGCAAGCTCACTGGCGAGGCAAAGCTCAGACGACAGTCACTGCGATCAGTGGATAGCCGCTCATAGCGGCCATCGGTACTGACACGCGTCGGAAGATCCTCCGTATCACTAAGCGTATGCAAGCAAAGTCGGTGATCCCCGATACGGACAAGGTCCGCTCCGAGCTGAATATCTTCAAGCGAAGCATGCCCCTCCTCCGAGAGGCTGAAGTAGCGATCTAAAAGCCCTGGTCTGTCTGCCGTCCCCACAAGCTCATCCTCCGTCATACGCTCCAGACGAAGGAGCAGCGTGTCATTGATGATGCGCTCAAACTGGTCCACCGCCTCCATGAACTTGATGACGGCTTCTTTATCCTCGATCTCCTTCGGGACAAGACGCCCTCGGCAGAGCACAGAGAAGTTGCTCTGCAGAGCCATACGTATTCTATTACTCTTCGTTAGGAAGAGATAGACCGAGTGCTTGAGATAAGGACGCTCATTGAAGTGGCGCTCCGAGGAGCGTGCAAGAAAGCTAAGCTCTCCCTCTGAGAGCCTACCCTGATACTCCTCGCTGATGAACCAGTCTTGCTTATGTACGATGCTGAAGTTAGGAAGCACCTTGATGGCCTTATGCCATGCAGAGTGCATCGCTTCATACTCCGCCGAGGTCACGGTGAAGAGCTCAGGTAGCTCCACACGAAAGGCTACCGTGATATCGGCATCCTTACTGATCAAGCAGCCTTGCTCAACAGCAAGCAGAGGGAACTTGGCCTCCCAAGCTACAGGTCTTGCTCTTGTGTCTCATCTTCTGAATGATTTGAGCCGGTGAAATAAGTGTAGGACGCTACGGCGATGAGCTAGGTAACGGGGATGAGAGCGTAGTGCCCCCCGCTTCATCAGTCCATGCTCACCATACTTGCGGTTCATAGCGAAGGTTTGCCACACTAGAAATGAGGCACCCAATACGCCTATGCCGAGGCAGAGCAGCTGACTGACGCCAAGGAGGTAGAGCACGACCACCACGATGAAGGTCGCCAGCAAGCCTCCGGCAAAGAGGAAGAGGTACTGCGCTTTCAGCCCCTTAAACTCCACCGTGCGTCCTACGCCTTTATTGATTTCCCAGCTAGCCATGGCCTACAAGAAGAAGGAACGCAGGATCGTAGCCGCCACGATGAGGAAGATACAGGCACCAAACCAAGAGGCCGCTGTCTTACTTGTATCTGGGTCACCCGAGGAGAACTTGTTGTAGACCTTGATGCCCCCGATGAGCCCTACCACAGCTCCGATGGCATAGATCAGTTTCGTGCCTGGATCAAAGTAGCTCGTCACCATCTTAGTCGCTTCGTTGATACCTGCCATACCATTGCCTTGGGCATCCGCTACGACGGGTGCAAGGAAGAGGGCAAGTAGCAGGAGAGAAAGTTTCTTTGTGTTCATATTCTAGGATCATGAATGATTGCTATACGGGAATCACAGGTAATAGTCGAGCCCTTGCATGTCAGCTCTGGTATTTCTTGACTTGGAGGAAGCGGTGCGTCCTCTTCCGTCTCAGACTCCGCCTCTCGGATAGCCTGAAGGAGCTTCTTGTGTACAGCTTCCTGCCTCAGGAGCTCCGCTTGATACTGCGCTAGGAGGTCAGTACCCCGAAGACTTTGGAGCGACGAGGAGACCGTATCGGGGGCTTCTTCATCAAGAAGATCATCCTTTCTGGCTCCACTGACTTAGGCGAAGGAGGTCACGGGAAAGAACGCTCGTAGAAGTGAGCTCAGCGCTGCTATCAGCTTCCCACTCCAGCTCCTCTCGAAGGACTTCCTCCTCATCGATCCTCTCCATTGTGTAGTCCACATCCAGCTCTTCATCTTCGAGGTGCTCAGCTTCGACGTTCGACATCGTGACCGGTTCTTCGCCTTCCTCCTCAGCGGTTTGCTCCGCAAAAGTAGGCGCATTCATATTCGATTCTTCGGCCACAGAAGACACGGGAAAGGGAGGGATAACATGGGTAGTCAAGCCCCTACTCTTAGCAACCAGCTCGTGTGCTTCTTCCTCACGCTGCCGGGGTTCTTGTCGCTGGCTTATCCTCTGACAGGATAAGCTCCTCCAGCGCTCGTAGCTGTAGGCGATACCAAGGATAAGCCACACAATGCCCAGCAACAGGAGTACACAGAGCAGTATCGTCGTCATCATAAAGGGATCGTCGTTTTACGCCGTTGCTTAGCACTGGCTTGGTTGAGGAGTTCGCGGTGGGCTCTGAGGTGCTCACGGATGATGTTGTCGATATAGCTCACCATAGACACACGCTCATGGAGGTCTTGCAAGACACTGCGGAGGATCTCCAGCGTCTCGGCATTCATCGTAAAGGAGGTCTTCTCACGGATACGCAAGGGGACAAAGTACCTCTCACGGTATTCCTCGATCGTGGAGACCTCCTCTAAAGGTCTTAAAGCTGCTACTTGCATCGGAGGCGCCGGTAGCACCGTCTTCTCTGGCACACTTCGCTCCTCATCTATGGGATCAAAGTCCGCTGTAGCGGACGAAGGACCTTGGAGCACTCCATCCTCTGCCATCTCTTGGAGCTTAGCATCCAAGCGCCGGCGCTTCTCTTCAATCGTCGCCATCGGTCGTCGGTGTGGGGAGCTGGAGGGCACTGAGAAGCCACCCTGCTAGTTCATCGATGTTCGTCCCCGATCGAAGGGCTTTGTTAGGCGGGAGGTAAGTTGAGCGGAAGACCCCACGCGCCCCGTACATCGACAGCTCATGCGAGAAGCGATGCGCCATATAAATCGGGAAGGGGACGAGCGTAAGCCCCTCCTCCTGGATATGCTGCGTGTAATGCGTGACAAGCGTATTGCGCACCCGGCGATCCACCTTATTCCACAGAAGCCAGATATCCTTAATCCGAGCCGTCTGCATCGAGACACCCAAGTCCTGGATGCTCTTGGCATAGCTCAGACAGGCAACCATCGACTGGATATCAGGCTCCAAGGGCGAGAGGATATAATCCATCTCCAGCGAGAGCTCAAGAAGCTCCCTCGTCCCTGCATGACCAGGGAAGTCAAAGACAACCAACTGGTAGCCTTCCTCGGGGATGCTTCGCAACGAGAGCTTCCGCTTGAGCAAGTGCCTCCTGAGGCCGTGCTTTGATGATACGGTAGGAGCGACGCTGGAGCTGATGGAAGTAAGACTGCATATAAGTCGTCAGAGCTGGATCCTCTCCTATCGTCCCCTTCTCTCGCTCACGGAGCTTGAAGAAGGAGTCCTGAGTCAGATCACAGTCCACGACAAAGAGCGAGATACCCTCCTCATAGTAGAGCATACTGCTGAGGATCTCGGCTAGGGTACTCTTACCCACACCGCCCTTCTGTGAGGAGAAACCGAGATATAAAGGTCGAGGTCGAGAACTTTGCATATCAAGCGATTAAGGACTGAACTAATTACCATGACGAGCGAGACAATAAGCGGGAGATCACTTAAGCTATCGCGAGAACTGCATCTCGAGATGTCGAGATCTCGAGGTCTCGAGAAATTAATTAATCGATATCTCGAGCGCTCTATCGCTCGCTCTGACTGCAAAGTAAGAGCTTAATTTACCCCCTTACGGGAGTCAAGGAAGAGGCGGGAAAAGACAAGGATAAAGTGGGCACCACACTTATAGTAAGCCACTTACATCGAGGGCGTAACTTTGCAGTGGAATAGAAACATCGTCTAACACGACCGAAGGAGACAGCCCCTCAAAGGGCTGGATGCTTCATCTCAATCAACTCTTTCTACTGGCAAGGTGTGTCTTTGTCACGACAAACCGCAGTTTGTAACGACAAAGACCCTTGCCTCAGTAGAGGGAGAGACTGACCTCAAAGTCGTCAGTACAGAAAATCATATGGAAAAGCAAAGCAAACCCTCCTCAGAGGTTTATCTCCCGATAAACGACGTTGGGACAGACTGGGATACAGACTGCTGTCACCAAAAGATCAGCAGAAAGTCATCGCTCTCTTCGAGCGCTCAGAGGGCCAAAACGAAAATCAGACTTCGTGCGTGCTCGCCTCCTTGACGAGAGCTTTTAAGGTCATCACCGTAGATAAATCCGCCGTCGAGTACTACCGGAAACTCTCCCAGCTGACAGCCCAAATACATAAGATCGGCATCCTCTACAACCAAACAGTAAAGGCTATCAACAGCTACCACTCGGTCAAGGCAGCACAGGTAATGCTTCAACGGTTAGAGCAGTACTCCCAGCAAATAATCACCCTCGAGCAGCAAGCCATCAGCCCTAACCCTAGACTACCGGAAAGCGATGATTGCTAAGATCTCAAGCTCGGAAAAATCTAGCTGGAGCCCTCGGCTACAACTTCAAAAAGGTAGTATCTGGGGACGCGAGTGTTCTCCTGGCTGAGGGCTTGTATGCCAATCCTGAAGGTGGCTATACCATGGAAGAAGTGCTTAGCGATATGCAGGCAGCTATTCCTAAGAAGTGTCGCACGAAGAATGTGGTCTTTCATTGCTCGCTTAATCCGCACCCAGACGAAAAAGCTATCCGATGAACAGCTTACACAAATCGCCCAGGGAGTATATGCAGGCACTCGGCTATGGCGAGCAGCCCCTACATCGTCTTTAAGCATAACGACATCGAGCGAGAGACATCCACATCGTATCACTCCGTGTCAATAGCGATGGAGAGAAGATTAACGACAAGTTTGAGAACAGACGCAGCAAACGAATCACCGATCACTTGGAGCGTAAGTATGGACTAATCCCCAGCACTCCCAGCAAGGAGCAGAAGACAAATTCCCCCTACCTCCCCAAGAGAACTTAACCTCGGATAATATCCGAAGTGAAATCGCGCAAACGTTGCGTGGGGTCTTAGAGCACTACCACTTCTGCTCCTTAGGTGAATTCAAGGCCATTCTAGGAGTCTACCAGCTGACTATCGAAGAGGTTAAGAACACCTACCGAGGCAGAGAATACAATGGCCTCGTCTACGCCCCTACAGACAAGGCGGGCAATAAGCTCTGCCCGCCCCTGCACGCCTCTAAGATTGGAAGAGGCGTAGGATACACTGCTCTCCAGCAGCAAAATGAGACAGTCCAAGCAAAGGATTAAGCCCTTCCTCCCCGAGATACGCCAGCGTGTACTGGCCGTCATGCGCACCTCCCCCCAGACGGAAGAAGAACTCTTAGCAAGCTTAGAGAAGAGCGGACTACGCTGCCTCATTCGTAAAAGTGAGGGCGGACGTATCTATGGCATCACCTTCATCGATGACAACCTTGGTATAGCACTCAATGGCTCGCGCCTAGGAAAGGGATATGCCGCCAACCGGTTTGAAGCCTACTTCTCAGCTCCTGAGTCGAATCGCTTCTTAGACGAAAAGCTCTATGGCCACTTATCATCCCCCTGGGAGGCACCGAAGGACCTCGCCCACAGTATTCCCCTCCTTGCGGAGGAAAGTGACAACCCCATGGAGGCAGTATTAGACGAACTTATCGGAGATCTTCCTCTTACAACTGGTAACGACGATTGGAAGGAAGCAAGCTGGCAACGCAAGCTCCGTAGGCGACATCAGCTTAGGCTCAAGAGAAGAAAAGGCTGAATAAATCAGCTCCACCACTCTAACTTCAACAAGATTATAGCTATGGCACAAGAAGACGACCTCAGAGCCCTCGGGAAGATCATGGACTTCATGAGAGCGCTCTCCGTGATATTCCTCCTTATCAATGCGTATTGGTTCTGCTATGAAGCCTTCCTTACCTGGGGCTTCACACTTGCTATCGTGGACAAGATCCTTATGAACTTCCAGCGAACGACCAGCCTCTTCTCATCCATCCTCTGGACGAAACTCTTCTGCCTCGTCTTCCTCGCACTATCCTGTCTCGGGACCAAGGGCGTCAAAGAGGAGACCATTACTAGCTAAAAGATTTGGGCAGTGCTCGCTGTAGGGCTTTGTTCTCTTCTTTCTGAACTGGTGGCTATTAGCTTTGCCCATCGGCAAGGTAGGTGCTGCCTCGCTCTACATCTTCACGCTTTCGGTGGGATATATCTGCCTCCTCATGGCTGGTGTTTGGATGAGTCGCCTGCTCAAGAACAACCTCATGGACGACGTCTTCAACCTCGAGAATGAGAGCTTCATGCAGGAGACACGCCTCATGGAGAACGAATACTCCGTGAACCTACCCACCCGATTCTACTACAAGAAACGATGGCACAAGGGATGGATCAACATTGTCAATCCCTTCCGTGCATCCATGGTGCTCGGAACCCCTGGCTCGAGGGAAGTCCTTCGCCATCGTCAATAACTACATCAAACAGCAGATCGAGAAGGGATTCGCCATGTACATCTACGATTACAAGTTCCCAGACCTCTCGGAGATCGCCTACAACCATCTCTTGACGCACCTCGATGCCTATGAGGTGAAGCCTCAGTTCTTCGTCATCAACTTCGACGACCCGCGCAAGTCGCATCGCTGTAATCCCATCAACCCCGCCTTCATGACGGACATCTCCGATGCCTACGAGTCCGCCTACACCATCATGCTCAACCTGAACCGGACATGGATACAGAAGCAGGGAGACTTCTTCGTAGAGTCACCCATCATCTTGCTGGCGGCCATCATCTGGTTCCTCAAGATCTACCAGGGGGAGGTACTGCACCTTCCCCCACGCCATCGAGTTCCTCAACCGACCCCTACGCCCAAATCTTCCCCATCCTCACCGCCTACGATGAGCTCGCCAACTACCTATCCCCCTTTATGGATGCCTGGGAGGGCGGAGCACAAGACCAGCTCCAGGACAGATCGCCTCGGCAAAGATCCCACTCTCTCGTATGATCTCCCCAGCACTCTACTGGGTAATGACTGGCGATGACTTCTCCCTCGACATCAATAACCCACGTGAACCCAAGGTCCTCGTCGTGGGCAACAACCCCTGACCGACAGAACATCTACTCTGCGGCTCTTGGCTTGTATAATTCTCGCATCGTCAAGCTCATCAACAAGAAGAAGCAGCTCAAGTCCTCCGTCATCATCGACGAGCTACCAACCATCTACTTCCGCGGCCTGGATAACCTCATCGCAACAGCTCGCTCCAACAAGGTCGCTGTATGTTTAGGCTTTCAGGACTTCTCACAGCTCACACGTGACTACGGCGATAAGGAGAGCAAAGTGATTCAGAACACCGTGGGGAACGTCTTCAGCGGCCAGGTCGTGGGCGAGACTGCCAAGACCCTCTCCGAACGATTCGGGAAGGTCCTACAGCAACGACAGTCCATGACCATCAATAGAAACGATAAAGTCTACCTCGATCTCCACACAGCTCGATAGCCTGATACCGGCCAGCAAGATTAGTAACCTTACGCAGGGGATGTTCGTCGGGGCCGTATCTGACAACTTCGATGAGCGCATCGAGCAGAAGATCTTCCACGCTGAGATTGTCGTCGATGTCGCGAAGGTATCAGCCGAAGCCAAGGCTTACCAACCTATCCCCATCATCGCGGAGTTCCTTAACGAAGATGGCTCCGATAGTCTCAGCGAGACCATCGAAGCCAACTATAAGCGCGTGAAGCAAGAGATCCTAAGCCTTGTCGAAAGCGAGATCGAGCGAATTAAGAATGATGCTAAGCTCAAACATCTGATCAAGGAGTAGGGCTTAACGGAAGAGGAAGCCTCAGATTCCTAGGCAGTGCTCCACCACTCGGACTATGTACCTCAGTGAGGGGAATAAAAATTATCTCAGTGCTACCTTGCACTTTGCTTGGATAAAAGCCTGTACGAGCTATATCATATCCCATTTTCATCTCTAGGACTAGCTCCCTGAAGCGTTCAAGCCAGACTTTTTGCAAGAAGGCATCTATGCCCAGAGCCATCAACTCAGCCTTTTCCTCTTCTCTGTTTAAATGTGGCATAGCTCTCAACTTTACATCTAGGAGGGCATCAACGGCCTCCTCCCGCACAGTAGCCTCAGACTGGCAAAGAGCCTCGGAAAACATCAGAAGTATCTCAGCATAGCGATAGACTCCAAGCTGATTTACCCTTGGAGCAGAAAGGCTATTTCCCTCTCCAGCGAGCCAAAAGTAGGGAGCAGGATTAAAGACTTCAAAGATGGTCTTATTGCCTTCCTGAACTTTAAAAAAGGAGTGAAAAAACTGTCTATCTTTAGCTCTTATATCCTCCTCTGCATACAATGATTGTAGAAGCTTGCTTGGCTCGTAAGCATTAAAGGCAACAGTAGTCTTCACATTACTCCAGCCCTTCGCCTTGCTAGGAAAAGAGAAAATAGACCTCGAACTACCATCTTTTGCCTGCCAAGTATGCAGGTACTCTTGAGCCATAGGGTTTTGACGCAACTTATTGTAGGCAGATAAATCTTCACTGGGACCATGTCCTAGAAGTTGATACTTTCCTGATGCTAAGATAGGCCTCAAGATAGCGGTAGCTTCTGCCCACTTGTTTTCTCGCAGTGGCAACCCACTCATCTGGATATAAACTTCCGCCAAAAGAGCTCGAGCTATGAAAGCACTAACTCGAGATTTATTCTCTATAAATGTCTTATGGGGTAAGCGAGCAATAGCATCTTGAAGATCTTTAATGACTAAAGAATAAAGAGCTACTTCTGTCCCTGATGTTGAGCTGGTACGAGTTGTGGGGTGAGCTCCAAAAGTTCTAAGTAGAGAAAAGCGATTAAGGGCTCGGAAAAACTTAGCCTCCCCTTGTAGTCTCTCCCGCTCTTGGACATTCACAGATGGACTGTCATTTATGCGTGCTATAATGGTATCGGCTTGCTCAATAGCATCGAAATAACTCGTGTATAACTTCTTGCTAAGCTCTTGGACTTTAGGGCTACTCACCTTCCCTTGATGTAGATCGGGATAATAGCCCTCACTAGCTTCACTCTCAATGAGTCTTGAGAGATAAACGGACCAAGCTAAGGGGAGACCTTTGTTGGCATCTGCCTCTAGGGCTATAGAAGGATAGCCAAGATGATACAAAGCTTCGACAGCAGCCTGAGCCTCCTCTATATTCTGATAGGCATTTTTGTGTCTGAGGATGTATCTCCTGGGAGTTGTTCTTTCTCACAAGCCCACAAAAGGCTACAAAAGATGACTAGACAAGAGTTTTTAAAGAATGTACTTATGTGCATAGGTGAATGATATCCTAGAATGAGAAACTATAGGCAATTTGACTCGTTATAGAGGATTTTGGGGGTGTCTGCAGGTTATGGAAAGAACGACCCTGATAAGACAAACTAGCATTTAGGCTATGTCGCTTGAGGAACCGATAACTCGCTTGATAGCGGAGGTTGAATATGCTAGCCTGTAGTTCCCCTTCATCGCGCGTTTGATTATAAGATAATGTTAGCCCCATACTCATCGCATCTTTCAAGAGGCGCTTGTTAAGATTAAGCATGGGACCAAAAGTGAACATATTCTTACGAAGAGCATAGTTGTTACTCCCATTAACACCAAAGTTTATAGCAAGCTTGAGTGCTGAAAAATCAACGCTATAGTTGCTGGATAGATTAAGAAAGCGAGTGAGCTTACCTGGCATAATATATCTTCCCTGTTTATCTGCGCCTTCTTGATAGCCTAAGCTTGCCGAGAGGCTATGGTTTTGTGCTTCACTCTGCTTGACCTGCCAGTTCATGTTGAGGTCAAGACTGTTGTTGAGCTGTACAAAGTTCAGCGTATCAAGATTCTCATAAGGCATCTGCTGATTGATATAGTCAAAACTAGATTTGATATTACGATGCCCCTGAAAGCTTGATGCCGACAGCGATAGCGAGAAACGTTCACTGGGCGTAAAGCCGATATTGGCTGAGCCTACAAAACGCTTGTTCTTTTCTTTCTTGTCGCCGGAGAGGTCATCTCGCTGTACCCCACCACTCAGTGCTAGGCTTAGTTTATCTGAGAAGAAGTTTCGACTATAATTGACTGTTAAATTCTCGTAGTCATTATTAAAGTAGTAAGCACCTAGAGTCTCGTAGTCTGGACTAATACGCTCATAAGCAAGACCGATATGATTACCCACTAGTTCATAGCTAAGCTCAGTCTTAAAAGCATGATAAGTTTGACGAGCATTAGTACGGAGGTCTTGCTGCATCAGACTAAGACCATACTCAAAAAGACCACTGCAGATCCTTGATGAGACTAAGACCTCCCTCGATACCCAATGCAAGGTTGGCTTTTGGGACTAAGACCAAGAGCATCGGCATCAAAAGAGATAACACCAGCTTTATCTTTTAGCCGTAAACACTGTACCTCCAATGAAGAACTTATCTCCATCATAGCGACTCTTGAGCCCGTAGCCCCCAGCGCTCGTAGCTAGGTCTAATACTCGGCAACTCAGGATTGAAGTCAACCCGACGTAATAATCGACCACCCATCGCGGAGATTTGCCACTTCCCAGGTGTGAGCTCTAGCCCCAACCCCTGTAAACTGATGCCCACTCATCGTATAAGGGCTAAAGGTCATCGACACATCGCCAATATGTGCCTTGATCCACTTATATGAAGGGTGTAAGCTGAGACGATTAGGAAGAGATGGATAGCTGAAGTTAGAGCCGTAGTTGTTGAGATTAAAAGACAAGGGGATATTGAAGAGCTCATAAACGGAGATATTAACTGCCCCCGTCACTTGATAAGTAAAGCTTTGCCGTGCTTGCTGTGGCTTAGCAGAAAAAGTAGGAGGCACTGGTCGAAATACTACCACTAATCTTGATCGGCTTCTTCTTCCGGAAGCTCATGACCTCCTCTATGTCCACATTCTGGGCCTTCAAGCTTTGGCGAGATCGCCAGCATAGCTATGGCTAAGAGTAAAGAAAAGGCTATGGTGAAATATACCCTTGACGTACGTAGCATAAACATAATCTTATTCTCCTAGTCGTTTTTCTATCTTGACATCTGCAAGAATGTATGATTGAGCTCCAGCCTCCACAAAGCCTTTGACTCTAATAATCCCCCTACGGCCATCAGAGGTTCTAAACAGAACGAAGTGTGGGGTCTGCGCTTTAGTGAAGTGCCTTCTACGAGGCTCCGCCCACTGAGTAAATCGTGAAAGAGCCTGTGCATTATTAAGAGCTTCAAAGCTATCATTACTCACCAGGATACCCATAGCTGATGGGCTATTGATGAAGGTAGAGGCTATAGCATTGGGGATCGCTGGGAAAGCGTTAGCTCGTGCCTCAAGTGGAGAGAAGAAATAGCAATAATTGAATGAGGAGTTCAACGCAAAGAACCCGAAGTCAATACTTGCCCCTTACATTCTCTTGTGCGATACGCTGAGAGGTTAACACGCCCACCTAAGCGAGAGGAATAGAAGCAACCGATACTATTCTTAGCTTCGTTAATGCCGAACTTAAGGTCTTGCTGGAAGACCAGACCACTATTGGGCTTTATCGTTAATGTCTTCTCAACAACCTTGTCCTCCTTACCGTTGCTGGCAATCAGTCTAAGGCGATAAATACCAGCCCGCTCAAAACGCACCGAAGGGTGCTCAGCAGCAGCGTTATCTATCGTAGCTCCCTCGCAAGACCAACGATAGCTTAGTCCTCCACTGGTTCGGTTCCGAGTCTGTAGCGTTAAAGGGGCCTCCCAGTCTTGGTCTACGGCAATGGGCTCATAGTCGAAGTCTGCCTGCATAGCGGGCTGTAGCGTAAAGCTTTTACTTTGCTCCTCATAACGACTACCATTGAAGACCTTGAGATGAATGCGATGTATGCCTCCATCTGCAAAAGTAACAGCGGAGGGATATTGCTCTGTAGATGAGCTGGGGTTGCCTCCCTCAAAAGTCCACTCATAGCGACTACCCCCTCGGCTCTTATTGCTGATAGATACTACCCCTGGAGCAATATCATTGATGGCAATAGCATAGTCAAAGTCAATACTCATCGCAGAGTCCACTCGGATAACTTGCTCGCTGACACGCTCATCAACAGCATTCCATACACGTAAGCGAATCTTATGCTCACCCGCTTCTGTGAAGGTTACAGACTCGGGAGCTCGATCCCTTGAGCTGGCTGGCACACCGCCCTCGAACGTCCACTCATACTCGTTGGCTCCATAGCTATTGTTCTGTAGCTTGACTGTCACCGGAGAGGTCTTATCCTCTGCAATCGTAACCTCGAAGGACGAGGCGATGGGAACCGCCGTCTCCTTGAGGCAGGACGAGAGGAAAAAGAAGCCCGACTGCTAATAGAAGACTCGGCAGTTGCTTAGTATTGATGTTCACCGCTAATTATATTGCATTCAGTTTCTTAAACTTATGAGCTACTCGTCCTCGTCTAGGGTCCAAGACATGGATGTCGCTATGGTCGAGCTCGGTCTGAATCTCCACGTAGAGTCGCCCTTCGTGTACGCCGATGCTCGATATTTGGTTAAAATCCCCTGATGTGTAGTCAATCTTAACCTCTGGAAGCATCTCGTGCGTACGTAAGTCAATAGCCCCAACGAAGAAATAATAGTTGAGTGTCCCATAGAAAAGATAGTCCTTGTAGACCGTCGTTACATAGGTACTGGTGTTATAGCCTGGGAACGTATACGTTTGAAAGGCTCCAGTCCGTACGTCTAGCTCTGCAAGCTCGTGATTATCTCCACGCTCATATCCATCCTCCCAAAGTGAAGAGCAGAAGAATACTAGTTTGTCGTCTCCATATTTTTGGTAGTATCTCGGCTCTCGATTTTCCCAGATAATCTTCCCAGATGGCACCTCCACACACGACACACGACTTTTATCTTCCTCCCCCATAGGAGGGAACCACACGATAACGACCTTATCCTCGTAGGGATAAACTTTGTAGATATAAGCACCTGGGAGGTCTAACTCCCAAAGCACAGCTCCAGTAGCGAGCTCGATGAGCTGACAAGCACTTTCTTTATGTCTTCCTATGGTGCCCCATAGGAGAGCATAGTCCCCAAACTGCTCGATGAGTCTATAGGGATATGATCTAGTCCATAACACCTCCCCATCTTGAATGTATCTGTAGATGTATTCCCCTTTCTCTTTATCTCGCTTAATCATAACATAGAAATGGGGGAGTTCTCCTATCATAGGATATCCTACAGCTTTGTCTACTTGTAGCTGTAGCTTAATCCCATCGGACGTCATCTCGTAGATGTCTCCACCAGGAATCATAGCGGCAAACACCCCTCCTCTCAAGCCTGGCTCAAGGAAAAGCATCTTACTAGAAACTTCGACCCTATTCAGTTCTGTGCTTTCTCCGCGAAACCACATAATGCCCAGAGGACTGTTCCGTATGTTTCTTGCCCCTCTTATGATCTCTCGTACTTCTTTGATCTTCATAATCTATCTTACTACAAATACCTTATCTAATAAAAGTTTTCAATCATATCATCAGCATCAACATATCCATAGTTTTTGGCCATGTCATCAGTTATTATCGACTCTAACTTATTTCTAAGCTTTTGCAAATCCTTTGCCTGTATCTTCTTTGCATCAAACACCCATTTAAGATTATCCATCTTAAAAGTTAGGTTTAGTTAAATCACTAGAGAATTGTTTAATAAAATCTTTTGGAGGTAAGTTTTTCACTGACTTAAACTCGTAATAGACCTTACTTCTTTTAGGATACTCTACAACCATATCTGCAATACGTCTTCTGCCGTCAGGTAGTATTTCTAGGACCTCAAAGCTAATCTTTGAAGCACCAGTAAATTCATCAGCATTATTCGCTAGATACCGTAGTGTCCATTCCGCTCCTTCACGAAATGATGATTCCGTATGGCCCAAGTTATTAACCAACAGCTTTAAGTCTTTGATTTTATTTGGGTCAAACTTATCAATGAGTACCCTGAGATTAGAAACAATTTGAGCATAACCATCAGTATTAATTGTACTTGCTATTCTTCCTAATAGCTCATCAGTCAGCCCAAAAGCCTTAAAGTTTCTATGATTTCTTATGTCAACAACTACTCTTAAGGCATCAACTTGTTGTGCTAATTTAGGATGCCCTGATCTTATCAAAAGCTCCTGGGCATCAACGATATCACGATGGGGAACAACACGTAAAGCGCCTCTAGTATCAGACTTTAGTAGTCTTTCTAAGGCCTCGTTTGTAGCCCCACGAGCCAACTGTTTCGAACCTCTTTCAATGGCTTCTCTACTAATAGGCTCTATGCTTACCTTAGCTTGATCTTTAATCAGCCCAAACAGAGGTTTGCTGATGTACTCCTCAGCCGTCTTAATTGATTTAGAGGAGATCGATCCAGGAAGTATAAGTGATATACTTGCAAAGCTGGCATTAGTATAATCTCCTCGGATCGTACTATAAAAGACATTAAAAGCATCTGGAACAGCATCAAGGCCTACGAAAGCCAGCGCTACGGATGCTCCATCAAGTACTGCATACACAGGCTCATCCACATAACGAGTGAGGACCCAATCGGTCTTATCCGTCAGAGTATGCTCCTGCTTGAAGTAAAAGCCTGAGCGAAGATTAAGATTAAGCTTCTTAAGTACATTCTCGTAGGCATACTGCAAGAGGTAAGCTTCATAATTCTTCAGCCCCTTACCATTATCAGCATCAAGAAAGCCCTCTCTATAGTGTATAGGGTCGGATACTGTATGAGGCTCATACTGATCAAACTGATCAGCATATTCCGCTAGTTTGAAGAATACTGGCCAGTAGTTCTGCTCCAGCCATTTTTGATTATCATCATGCCCATAACCCTGTGGCGTAATGTTCCCATCGGTGGCACCAAGAGTCTTTAACCTAATACGCTCTCTTGTTTGGTATGTCTGGACAACATTAATCAACTGGTCGCTGCCCTTCTGGATATATGGGATGATAACCCTATTATAAGGATAGCCACTAAGTTCCTTCCCGCCCTTGTGGTCTGCAACCACGGTAATAGAACGAGATGCTGAGAAATATCCCTTATAGAGGGTAACCTTTTTACGAGTCTGACGGAAGACCTCGAGGATAAAATCTTCCATCCCGGCCTGATTCCTGCCAGCCGGATACTTGGAGTTGTCAAAGCGTCCTGAGAGTGGAGCTATCACAGCTTGAGTACCCTGTGCGACACCAGGCATATAGAAGGTCGATCCAGCTCCCCGCACCAGACCAGGAAGTGTCATATAAGGAATCGTAATAAGGATATCCTTATCCCCTAAGCCTGATTCATTAAAGACTCTTGACGCTAAGGCACTCCATTCCTCAACAGATTTACTTACATAAGGGATGGAACAAGTAACTACGACAAAGCGTCTGCCATTAATCTGCTCATAGGCTTGTAGCTTATCCTGTAGACTCGGATTGAGATGCTTTTTGATTGGGAGTCTTACTTAGAGCCTTGACAACTTCCGCTTTTAAGCAATGAGATGACCTCATTGTTTGAAGAAAGCCGATTATCCTCAATGGTCTTACCTTCCTTATGTCTCAGGTCAATAGCATATCGAAGCAGACCCTCAGTAGCTTTGCTAATCTCAATTATAGAAGAGTTAATCTGAACGCGAGACTGAGCACAGCTAGAGCAATCAATAGGGAAGCTCTCACCATCTATGAACAGCAAGCATTTGTCGTAATCAAAACGTAGCTCAGACGGAGTACCTGACTCAACCCACTCAGGGGCAAATGGCTCTCCCCTATCATTCCTATATAGGAAGAACTCCTCACGATTAGTGTCGTAGTTACTTCTATAAACCTCCTCTTGCCACGTGAAGGTAGTAACGGCTCCAAGAGGCACTTGCTCTAGCGAGGCATCACCACAGGCGATAGAGAATATCGTAGCATCCTTAGGAAGAAGGAATAAGCGTCCATTAGGAGCAAAAACGGGCTTCTTAGCCAAGCGTTCAGAAGCTTTGTTGCTTATATGGACTCGCTTGGTCTCCCGGTTAATCTGTGCATCCTTATCTCGGTCTAGTGCTGTGAATGGAGCTGGGTTAGAGATGATATTCACTGGAATGCCACGAGCTTGGTCGCCCCCACCGTGTAGTCCATGAGGTTCGCAGTTTTATCCTGTGACTGCTTACCTCCGTACTCATCGTCGAAGCTATGTTGGAGCGTGAAGAGGCCATGACCCAGTTCGTGGGCTAGGGTACGGGCAAGGCTTTTCCCATTGGGGCTATTGCCTGTAAAGATGTAGCCGAAACGACTCTTGCGAGGCATTAAGCCCTCTACATCCTCGAGCTTCGATGACTTGCTTAGCTCTGAGCTAAGCACAAAGACACTGAACCTCATCCTTGCCGAGTGGGTGTTGCTCTTCGTAGCTGTCACGGAGCTTCTTGAGGTCTTGCCTGATATGCCCTGTTCGATAGCTCTGCTTGGAAACTATCCGTCTCGGCGAGCCTAAACTCTACCCCTACTTGCTGGTAGATGTTATTGAGGTGCTGACTTAGCTCTGAGACATCGCCCACACGCTGCCCATTCACAGATACGAGACGCACACGATAGCTTTGCTTCGGATAGCTTACGACTCGGAGCTTACCGATGACCTGCCCCTCATAGATCGCATAGACATCATAGCTACTCTGGGCATCCGTCCCCGGTAGCTTGAGACTCCAGGTCTTGCTCTCTTCGTGGAGCTCTGCTGGCAGTGCAGGACTATTAGGAGACGTAGCAAAGCGAACACGGCTCAGGTCAATTGCCTTCTCCCCTTCGTAGCGTGCCGTAACGACATCCTGCTCACCCACAGGGACGAGCTTCCAGGGGCGATATAGCCCTTAGCGAAAAGGCTTGTAGTATTCGTCCAGCTTGACGGAGCGCTGGTACCGGGACTCAGTGCCACTGTCAAAGGCATAGCGTGCCTGTGCTGATGGCTCAAAGCGAACCGGGCCTATACCATGAGCTAAGCGGCTCGCATCAAAAGAGCCAATCCGCTCTACACGCTCTACCTTAATGCCTTGCTTCATGCCTACACGTCCCTCCGTTGATGAGGTACCTGATGATGCACCACTGCTACTCACCTCTGACGACTTGTCTGGGCTAAGCTGATAGCTATCGCCCTTACTATCGGTGATGATCATTGGGAAGGCCGAAGCAGACGCCCCTCCCTCGGGAAGGTCGAGCTTAATACGCTGTGGCTTGCCCTCGGCATCGGTCACCTCAGCTCTCCGGTCTCGGGGTCGAAGCTCATCTCAGGGCATCTCCCCGAGGGCGAAGTCTACCTTACGCTCTCTGATGCGTAGCTTACTTGGCTGGACTGTCTTACCCCCGTCATCGATCTTGTCGAGATCGGCAATACCGCCAGGCTGATCTGCGTAGATAGCCTCGACAAGCCCATCGATCTGACACTTCTCGACATTGATACGAAGGCGATCAAAGCGAAGGGCTACTCGTGGGAGCTCGATGATAGAGCTGAGTCGTGTCGTGCCACGACCTGAGTACCAGCCATCACCAAGGCTCTGGAGCTGGGTAATCACCATCGGATAGTCACCGCCAATGGTCACCGTATCCCCCACTTGAATATCTAAGGCGGGATCGGGACTGAGGTTGGGGCGCGGTGGCTCCTTACCACAGTCGCGCAGAAGGTCTACGTTACTCTTAGGCAGCGTTACCTCTTGAATAGCAGAGTAGATCGGCTTATCGCCCGTGCAGAGCGTACCCACACGCCATTCGTAGGTCCAGCCGGGCTTCAGCTGAGCAAGCGTCATTCGCTCACCGTAGGACTGCACCTCGCTCCATTCGTAGATATCCTTGCTCGTCTTCGGGCGACAGGCTAGCATATAGCCCGTAGCACCGACGACTCTATTCCACGAGAAGTCCACCTTAGCATAGCGGGGATCTGCCTTCAGCCCCGTGGGCACGGGGCAGTTCTCATTGAGTGTGAACCAGTATATTTCGCTGAAGCCTCCATGCTCAAACAGACCTAGCTCATCTACACCATCACGAGCGATAGCCTGCACCTGCCAGGCGTAGCGTCGATTGAGCAAGAGAATCGGCTCTAGGTGAGTATAGTTGAGCGTCGTATGACGCGTACGAGTGCGATAGATCTCGTTGCCATAGGCGAAGGCAGCCTGAGGAGCAGCGCCATTATCGGGGAGCTCCTTGAGGACAAACTCATACTCCGTACCAGCCAACCCTTGATGACGAGGATACCACTGGAAGCGGATGAAGAGTGGATCACGATAGCCCACTTGTTCATCACGCTGCGGGAGGTTCAGCATAGGCGGCTGCTTACTGTCCAGATAAGCACGCGCCGTATGCCAAGACGAGAGGACTTTGCTGGCTATAGTAGTCGACCACCTGTACAGAAATCTCTGTAAAGCCCGTCGGGAACTGACCATTACGCAGACGACCATTGATAATCAGGCTCTCCGGACGAAGGTAAGGCATCAAGTCTGTTGCCGTCAGACGCGTTGGTACACCCGCCATAAGCTCCAGCTGAGGATACGACAGCTCCTCACGGGTCTGGGCAAGGAAGCCATTACTCTTGATCTGCAAACGCAAGCGAGCCAGAAGTAACGGCTGCTGAAGATCCCTGGTTATGCAGCGTGATGATAAGGCGATCACGACTGCCCGAATAATAGTCCACTAAGTGCGGACTCTGCGGAGAGGGCCACTGAACAGTCGCATGAACAGGATAGTACTGACCAAACAGCTGACCACCGACACCCTAAACTGAGTGTCAGTAGCAGTACGAGTAGACGAAGACTATGCCTAAGGAGATACATGAGACTATTACTATTAAGCTTTATAGCTTGCTGAGCTTATTATGATGTGAGGCGGGCGATCAATCTCACCTCGCGAACGAGCCATCGGCTCGTGAAGGATCTAAAAACGGAGCATCTTTGCTGTCAAAGTTAGCCCCTTTCAGCGGGGAGTACAGCGGGGCGCAGAGGCGCGGTAGCATGCGAGCTTGCGGAGGAGGGGGTGCAAACCAATAGTAGTATGGGGTGCAAACCACTATTGCTTCACGAGTCAACCAATAGTGGTCGGTGGTAGTAACCTATAGTGGTTCGCGCCTCGGCCAATACTGGTCGCCCCGCTGACCTATATAGGTCGCTACTACCTCCCCGCGGTGGGGGCGGTGACATCTCACGATTCTCCTCATGACAAGCAGGCTCTTTGTGAGGCTATCATTGTCGTCTGAATAAGCTATTTCCTTTTTGGGGGGGATGGGGCAACTAGTGCTCTCCCACTTGAGCGCAAGCCGTTGGCTTGCACCTACTCCGTGGGGTGCTCGTAGCCACACTCTTTCCGCTTCCTATCATACAGCTCTCGTACAGAGTTATAATCAGTTTCCTGACTATCAATATGCGATGGATCTACCAAGAAGCGGAATCCATATTTAGGCTCCAGTAGGTCTACATAATAGACTCCAGTTCCATCAGCTCGCGTTCTGATTTCCACTGATCCAACTTGATCCTTGTAATGATTTCTCCAATCCATAACTCCATCAGTCCACACGCTATAGTTCGTATCGTCATAATGCTTCCCCTCCTCAAAATCTAAAGTAAGGTGCTTTGTGCGAAGGTAATAAGACACCTTGTAATGAGAGTATCGCAGTAGGGAGTCTAAAGCTACGTCTCTCCAGAATATCTCCTCTATCTGTTTTCGTCTATTACTAAGTAAAAGCGGAGCTTCTTTGAGAAGCACAACTTGTACCTTTGTCGTGCCACCATATATGAATACACCCTGCTTCAGCGTATCGTGTTCATTGGATGGCGTGAAGATATCTAATCTAAAAGAGATAGACAAGACCTGCGATAAGTGTAACTGCTACATAGAGTCTTGATTTGAGTTTGAACCTGCACATACTAGTCCGAACAAAAGCCCTTGGAGAGGATAAGATAGGTTGCATCAACTCTGAGAAAGCTCCTCATTTGTTCCTTCCTGATTATACGAATCACAAGGCGAAGCAAATATTCATCTATCAAATAGAGCAAGTCCCCTGTTTCCAAAGCCTTATTCTATCAGCAAGCGAATATACCAACCATCTCCCAGTGATTTCATTTTTGCATCTGAATTGCGATCCTTATAATATTCCTCTCTCAGGGTATGTGACTGAGGGATTGTGTCACCATAAACTTCCTGAAATGGGTTCATATAAACATATTCTAAATCTGTACTGGAAAGCACCGTTCCCCCAGAAAAATAAGTAATGAAGACCATCCCATCATATACTGCGATCGACTTGCAATCAGCTTCTTTAAGCAGTTCTTGAATCATTCGATCAGATTTATACTCTGAGGTAACTAGTGCCAAGTCTTTGATTCGATCAAACAACTCTTTGTGTTGCTTAAAGTGCTCTATAGTCTCCTGATCACTTGGCTGATCCTTGCTGGTTGCGCCCCAGCAAGTAAAAAGAGGAGAAAAGAGTAGTACTAATGGTTGTCGCATTTCTTTTACTGATATAGGTAATCCTTGCTTATATAGCCGATAAACTGCTCTAAGAATGTCATTACTTGAAAGTGATGACATCCGATTCTTAAACTCACTGTATAGTCTGATTCCAATCAGTATTGCTTGCTGATCTGAAGGGTCATCATTCTCTGCCCCCAGCCGATTGCTTAAAGCATCATATATGCGCCGATTTACTTCCGCATTTCCTTCTAGTTGCTCTGGGGAGTTGTCAAATACTTGTGCAACACCTGCTCCAACGAGAAGTTCAACTTCAGTAAAACCTGCATAGGCACCGATAAAGCCATAATGAATGTTAGACCAGAGATCATAGCTGAACTGCAGAGGGTTTAAACTCGACTTATCACACGAATAAACAATGCCCTTCTGCATCTCTCTTATCTTTTTTTTATGATCCCACTCGGCTCCCGATTTCACTTTATATCCCCATGTCAGGTAGGCTATAAGATTACCGACAATCTTTGGTATAGCCTCGGATTGTTCTCCCTTAAGAGGATCTCTGTGTGTACTATTTGAAGCTAGAATGTTAGCTGCTCTGATAAAGCTTAACCTCTGAGGTTTCTACATTCTTCTTAATCTCATCACAGATATAGCGAGCGATATACTGTACATGTATCTTGGGACAATCATCTACTTGATTGCTTCCGACCTCTTGAAGGAAGCTCACTGCAGAGGACAAAAATAGAGATGAGTCATTCACGCTATGCTTGATGTCTCCCCATTTTTGCTTTATAAATAACTCCTGAAACTCCAGAGTATCTATCTACGAGATGGACCACCTGATCATCTTGAATGCTGACCACATATTGTACTGGTAAAGTATCTACTCTACCATTCAAAATTATATTCATAGCGTCTAGTTAGCTTATTATACTTATATATTAAATCACTTTTTAGAGTTTTGAGAGATACCATCAATAGTACCATTAGGAGAGGTGAGCTTACCCTGAGTATGCGATTAGATGCATCGTATATAAAAAGGCTCCCAATCTGGAGTAAGCCAAATGGTCCCCCACCTTTTCCCAGCTCTCCTCCTCCGCCTTATCTGCTTTGCAGTGAAGACGGCTGGATTCGCAAGGACATTCCACTGGAAGGCTGCAAGCTCCCTTGCCCGTGGTGTAGTCCATCAGATTACGCGTCTGACCCTGACTCTCCGTCCCCCGTACTCGTCATCGAAGGTGTGCTGTAGCGTGAAGAGCCCGTGCCCAAGCTCGTGGGCAATGGTATGACTTAAGTCAGACACATCTCCATTCGGGCTATTCCCCGAGAAGATATACCCAAAGCGGCTACGACGGGGCATCTCGCCGAGCAAGTCCTTCGGCTGAGACTCCAAGCCTCCTGCTGCATCCACCACGAAGAGGTAGACGCCATCAAGCGTACCGGCAAGCTGCGTATAAGCCTTCTTCAGGTACTCCATCTCCGCACTCTCCTTCACCTCGCGCACTCGACCGAAGAAGCTCTTACCCACCACACTGAGTTTACCGTCGCCGTCACGATCCCAGCTATAGTTCCCTCGCATGCGAGCATCCACTTCGACATCGAAGTGAATACCCACCGAGTCGTAGATACTATTCAGCTCACGCTCTATCTGCGCCTTGTCAAGCTTGGCATCATTGACCGGTACCAGCGTCAGCTTATGACGCTGCTTCGGATAGCTTACGACTCGGAGCTTACCGATGACCTGCCCCTCATAGATCGCAAAGACATCATAGCTACTCTGGGCATCCGTCCCCGGTAGCTTGAGACTCCAGGTCTTGCTCTCTTCGTGGAGCTCTGCTGGCAGTGCGGGACTATTAGGAGACGTAGCAAAGCGAACACGGCTCAGGTCAATCACCTTCTTCCCTTCGTAGCGTGCCGTGACGACATCCTGCTCACCCACAGGGACGAGCTTCCAGGGGGCGATATAGCCCTTAGCGAAAAGGCTTGTAGTATTCGTCCAGCTTGACGGAGCGCTGGTACCAGGACTCAGTGCCACTGTCAAAGGCATAGCGTGCCTGTGCTGATGGCTCAAAGCGAACCGTGCCTATACCATGAGCTAAGCGGCTCGCATCAAAAGAGCCAATCCGCTCTACACGCTCTACCTTAATGCCTTGCTTCATGCCTACACGTCCCTCCGTTGATGAGGTACCTGATGATGCACCACTGCTACTCACCTCTGACGACTCGTCGGGGCTAAGCTGATAGCTATCGCCCTTACTGTCGGTGATGATCATTGGGAAGGCCGAAGCAGACGCCCCTCCCTCGGGAAGGTCGAGCTTAATACGCTGTGGCTTGCCCTCGGCATCGGTCACCTCCAGCTCTCCGGTCTCGGGGTCGAAGCTCATCTCGGGCATCTCCCCGAGGGCGAAGTCTACCTTACGCTCTCTGATGCGTAGCTTACTTGGCTGGACTGTCTTACCCCCGTCATCGATCTTGTCGAGATCGGCAATACCGCCAGGCTGATCTGCGTAGATAGCCTCGACAAGCCCATCGATCTGACACTTCTCGACATTGATACGAAGGCGATCAAAGCGAAGGGCCACTCGTGGGAGCTCGATGATAGAGCTGAGTCGTGTCGTGCCACGACCTGAGTACCAGCCATCACCAAGGCTCTGGAGCTGGGTAATCACCATCGGATAGTCACCGCCAATGGTCACCGTATCCCCACTTGAATATCTAAGGCGGGATCGGGACTGAGGTTGAGGGCGCGGTGGCTCCTTACCACAGTCACGCAGAAGGTCTACGTTACTCTTAGGCGGCGTTACCTCCTGAATAGCCGAGTAGATCGGCTTATCACCCGTACAGAGCGTACCCACACGCCATTCGTACGTCCAGCCTGGCTTGAGCTGAGCAAGCGTCATTCGCTCACCGTAGGACTGCACCTCGCTCCATTCGTAGATATCCTTGCTCGTCTTCGGGCGACAGGCTAGCATATAGCCCGTAGCACCGGCGACTCTATTCCACGAGAAGTCCACCTTAGCATAGCGGGGATCTGCCTTCAGCCCCGTGGGCACGGGGCAGTTCTCGTTGAGCGTGAACCAGTATATTTCGCTGAAGCCCCCATGCTCAAACAGACCTAGCTCATCTACACCATCACGAGCGATAGCCTGCACCTGCCAGGCGTAGCGTCGATTGAGCAAGAGAATCGGCTCTAGGTGAGTATAGTTGAGCGTCGTATGACGCGTACGAGTGCGATAGATCTCGTTGCCATAGGCGAAAGGCGACCTGAGGAGCAGCGCCATTATCGGGGAGCTCGCTGAGGACAAACTCATACTCCGTACCAGCCAACCCTTGATGACGAGGATACCACTGGAAGCGGATGAAGAGCGGATCACGATAGGCCACTTGCTCATCACGCTGGGGAGGTTCAGCATTGGCGGCTGCTTACTGTCCAGATAAGCGCGCGCCGTATGCCAAGACGAGAGGACTTGCTGGCTATAGTAGTCGACCACCTGTACAGAAATCTCTGTAAAGCCCGTCGGGAACTGACCATTACGCAGACGACCATTGATAATCAGGCTCTCCGGACGAAGGTAAGGCATCAGGTCTGTTGCCGTCAGACGCGTTGGTACACCCGCCATAAGCTCCAGCTGAGGATACGACAGCTCCTCACGGGTCTGGGCAAGGAAGCCATTACTCTTGATCTGCAAAACGCAAGCGAGCCAGAGTAACGGCTGCTGAAGATCCCGGTTATGCAGCGTGATGATAAGGCGATCACGACTGCCCGAATAATAGTCCACTAAGTGCGGACTCTGTGGAGAGGGCCACTGGACCACAGCATGGATGGGGTAGAACTGAGCACACAACTCCTTCCCTCCTCCACAAAGGAGAAGAGAAGAGTAAGACTTTATAGAGTATGGACTGAGCGAAAGCCCGTGTGTTAGATCTCCACATCGCTATCACGATTATAATCTAAATAAATTAGTTGCCTTGTTTTTGTCACCTTGAGCAAAAGACCTCTCTTCCCCGACACGAAGCTCTACGGTATAGACTCCAGAGGTATTTCCTCGCAGCTCGTACTCAAAAAGTTTGCACTTGCACTTTCTTTAGAGCCTTCTTATCCATCTCTACCATGGTCGGAGATAGGAGGCGCAGTGTAAAGTCTTGAGGCTCTCGGAGCTCAATAAAGACCTTAAATTCTCCTGTCGTTGGATTAGGTGTCACAAGAAACTGTTTGATCATGGCTCCAACCTTATCATCGGGAAGAGTCACGCTCCCAGCAGGTAGTACCTCGATACGCTGGCTAACAAGTGTAGAGCAGTCTCCAAGATAGCCCTCAAGTGCTACTGTGTATATACCAGCAGAGCTCATTGTAGAAGATAAGCCTCTCGTCACTCTGACTCTTGACAACTGCCCCTGACAGGGAGGTGCCATTTTAGTCGATCAGCCTTGATTTGACTGATATTAACTACATGGATCTCTGCTCCCTAGGTCTACAGAGCTTGGAGCTGTAATATCAATGGGTAGTTCGGTCTGACTCTCACGGATTATAACCTCAGCGGAGGCTGTGCAACCGCCCTCATTGGTCACGATGACACGATAAGTGCCGGCACGGCTAACGCTAAGCTCTTTACCAGTTTCGCTGAGAGGCTGACCATTACGCAACCATGAGTAGCTTACATTCTCTTGATTGGATGTAGCTCGTAGATTACGACTTTGATCTTTACAGAGGTAAAGGCTTCGGAGAGGTTTACCTTGAGTTCGTCTGGCTGTGTCAAGCTCAAGCGATAGCGTAGCGTACATCCAGCAGCATCAGATATCAGAGCTACATATTCTCCAGCCTGGAGTTTATCTCGTTGACGAGTAGTAAGACTAGGACTATCCTCCCAACGTATCGTATAGGGACTCGTACCTCCACTGATATTGAGTTTGATGCTACCATTAGAAGCTCCAAAGCAACTGGGGTGCACTAATTCTGGTCGCACAACAAGGGCGTCAGGTGAAGAAACCTCTGCTGTAGCATCAATAGTACAGCCTCTACTATCTGTAACACGGAGGAAGTAGGTACCTATTTCGTTAACTCGAAGACTTGAGTTGGTTTCACCCTCCTTGTTCCACTCATATGAGTATGGAGCAGTGCCTCCCGTGACAAGTGCTTCGATAGAGCCTTCTCCTCCACTACAATTAGGGCTGATGACCTTAAACTTGAGGCTTAGGGCCTCGGGCTGAACTAATGTAAATACGGTAGATAATACACTGATGTTATTAGCATCTGTAATCTTCACTTGATATTGTCCTGCACTAAGACCACGAGCGATACTATCTGTTTGTTGACTTAGCTCTTCGTTAGAACCATTGGTTAGCTTATACCAAGTGTAGGTGTAGGGCAGACGGCTCGCTATATGGGGCTTGCCACCCTTAGCATGTGCTGTTATCTCTCCGTTACTATCTCCGTGACAGCTAACGAAGCGACTTTCCTTAACCTCAACATCTAGGGGAGGAGGAGCATTGAGCGTTATATCAAGCTTTTGCTCGACAACCACAAGGGGCATTCTTATCCTCGGGGGCGAGAGCATCAAAGCGGGCATCCTCTACAATGACCTGATATTCTCTCTAGATATATTAGATAGAGTGTAGATATAGGCTCCCCCATCGGGGCGTACAGAAGTAGGGGTAAAACTGCGGCCATCCGACAGACGTATGATACGAACCTGGTAGCCGTTAGCGAGTGGAGTTCCCCCTGAGGCTCTAAAAACTGATGGAGCCATCAGAGAGTTATAAGCTAAAGGGACTTACAACAGCTTCCTCCAAAACAGACACAGCTTCGGAGGGCTCAGCCAGTGTGACGCGGTGTATGAGCTCATTGCCTCCACCGTCTTTGGCGAAGCAATCATTGCTATCATAAACCTTGAGGGTATATTGCCCTGCTGGAAGGCGAGAGAGAGTAGTTGTTGAGCTAAACTCTTGGGTGCGGATCTCTACCCCAGAGGCGTCAAGCAGATGTGCCTTGAAGCGCCCTGTTCCGCCCGAGGCCGTGAGTGTGATGGCACCATCAGCGCCAGCGAAGCAACTCACATCCTTCTTGGTAAACGAGTGTGTGATGGCAGGTCGCTCGGCGATGGTCATATTGATGACATGGCTAGGTGCTTGGGCGTAAGCAGCTAATCCATTAGAGTGTGTCCCTAAGAGAGCGAAGGTATAGCTCCCTGCTGTGAGCCCCCGAATGTAGAAGCCATTATTGGCATCAAGAGCCTCAATATTATCTACCCTCTCCCTGATATTCCCAATCAATCGAGCAATTCCAATAGTTTCATTGGGCTTCAGTGCTCTATCCAGTCTCACATAAATAGAGGCATCTTGAGAGTTATGACAACGCTCTTGTTGCATCTCTGTCGAGACAATATGAGGGACTGTGAGTGTAGGCTTGAGCGTGATGATCTTATATTGACTCTCCGTGCGTGCCTCATCGGTGATAGCGTTAATGCGGAAGGCTATGGATTTGCCACTCACAATCAAAGCACGATAGTCGGCTTCGCTCATAAGGTCTTCGCCCTTTGAGCGTAACAACAGACTTACCCTCACTATAAGATACGCCTGCCGGTAGGGGGACCCAGGTTGGGTCTCCTACTATTCGGTACTCCCATTGATAGGTTGCCTCAACGAAACCTTTTGTTGCCTTGAGGGTAATAGGATCTTTGTCTGGCAACATACGATTAACACTTACTTCCGACCCCTGCCCCTGGTTGTGGAAGTAATGGAGGTTAATAGAGACGGGGATGAGCTCAAGGTGCACCATTAAAAGCATCTTATTGATGAATGAATGCCCTTGGTCTCCGTGGTCAAAACTAAGATTAATATAAGGCAATGTCCTGTCTAAGATTTTGTAATCTTGAGCATAAAACTTCTTCGCTTCCAAGTCCAAAGAAGGGCTTCGTTTCTTTTTTACTCCAGATTCTTATCCTATCAGGAGCATTTCCATCTTCATTCCTATATTCTTTGACGATTGTTGGAGGTTGCCTGCCCCACCAAGGAGAGTCTTTTACAGAGCCGTGCTGAAATTTACCTAAGAGCTCCTCTTGACCTTTAGACGATGCAAAAAACTCAAAATCTAGCCAGCCCATAGCGTTACTCTTCGTATTATGCACCCTGTCAAAAGACAGAGTTAATTTATACCTCCCATTGTTCTGAGCTTGGCTGGAGAGTATGATAATAAGCCATATAAAGACTATTTGTAGGATTTTCTTTCGCATCATAAATTTACGCTTCTCTTAATCGTTTGCGGCTTGCTGCCCTTATGCTTGACTACAAGGGTATAAGTATTGCTCTTTCCCTGTTGGGTTTCACTGTCTACGACTTCTCCCTCGGCAGGTAGGCTATCACGATAGAGGTATAAGCGTCCTTGCTCATCTGTCTTATAGAGAGCTACACTTATGAGTGCTGGAGCTTGTGTCTTCCACTTAATAGCTATTACTCCTTCTGGCAGGGTACTGAGGCTAAGATGGCTATCTACCAAGGCTTTTTCACTTATCTGAGCTCCGATAGCGACTTCTTGAGACAGCACAGAGAGAAGCCTCTTACTAGAGTAGGCTTGCATCTGATAGATGTAGCTCTTCCCTGGTTCGTCTTTGATACGATAAGTTCTCTGGGTCTTATCATCAATCTTCGCAACTTGGTGCAGGGTATTACTTCCTGACTCCTTTCTAAAGATGATGAAGCCTGTAAGGTATGGGTCATCTGCGGCTTCCCAGTGAAGCACAGTATGCTCCTTATCATGCTCTATACGAGTAATACTTGGTGCCGTGGGTGCAAGTACATTAGGTTTTAATGCCTCAACAAGCTCTGATTGCTCAGATTGATTGTAGCGATGATCAAGAGCTGTCAGGGCATAGTACACCTTACTATTAAGAGATTGCAGACTGACGCTGTCCTGATATAGAGTATCTCGTATGGCTACATCTGTAATAGGGATTAACTCTTCACCCTTATTCTCTCCTCGGTATAGGCGATACCCCAATATGTCTGCCTCTTTATTAGCACTCCATTGTAGACGGACCTTACCTAGACTATCTACTTGAGCTCTTAGTCCAGTTGGCTTGCTCGGGGGAATACTATCAATCGGCTGCAGAAGGATGGGTAAAGATTCTCTTGATACCCCTCTCTTAGGCTTAGCTTCTATCTTATAGTAGACATATTTCGCTTTAGGAATATCTATCGTATAGCTCCTTACGGAAGGAGCTAGTCCCCTGTTTCAAGGGAACATACTTCTTATCATTGGTCGAGTGTAAGATACTGAAGCTCTCCAAGAGGTCTTCTTCCTCTGGGGAGAATGTCCAACTCATCTGCGCCCCACCCTTCTCATTAAAAGAGGCAGAGCTAATCATAGGTATCGTCTTAAGACTTGGATATCCAGCTCCTGAAACAACTATGCTATATGCGCTCTTAGTACCAAAAGGAGTAATCCCAGCTACACGATAGTAATAGGTCTGTAGGTTAGCAATGCTATCCGTATAGGTAATCGGAGCATGTGCACTCTTTTTCCCCTTTGGACATACGAGTAATAGGCTCTGGGGTAATAGGGAGTAAAGGTATGTCCATCCTCACTCCTCTCAACGATGTAGCTATTATATAGGTGTACTAATCCATTGTAGTCCCAAGAGAGTTGAGCCGATGCATCCCCGAAGCGAACAGAAAGGGCTTGAGGCTTGACTAGCTGGGTATTCTGCCCCATGATGACGAAGTTTAGCCCGGCATTGATTGGATTCTTCTTGTCTGTACTGAGTGAGATGACCCTATACAGGTATCGCTCTCCAGGCTTCACCGTTGTATCCTCCCAACCCCATCCCATAGCCTTGGCAACAGGGAAGCATAGGTCGGCTGCATAAGCCGAGAAGAGATAACGCTGCTCTCTTTGCTCATCAAGAGCTATAGCCTTGCCCATGGGGTTATCTCCGAGACCGACCTCAAAGTCCTCCCCAAAGACAGCTTGTGCCATCACTAAGCCCATAGGATATTGTGTGGCTATAGCCTTGAGTTCATCGCTCTCTCTTGGCTTGAGCTCAGCACCTAAGATATGAGCCTCGGGGCTTGGTAGTATTTGTCCGTTACGTGCGATAGTCAGACGCTCTAAGCGAACCCCATGCTTGTTCAAGCTTTCCCAAGTTTTGGCATCACTGGCAATCCATCGCAATAACACTTTATCACTATGGACTTCAGTCCTTACTTTAATGCTTCCCTGTGACTTCGTTTGTGCCTTGAGCATAGCCGACAGGAACAAACATATCCCAAGGGTAAGGAGCCTCATACCCCATCTTGCTTGTTTCATCGCTCTGTGTTAAACTTGAGATTGTTATTGTAAAGGATAGGCATCGTTGAGCTTACGGTACCGTCAGGTAAGACATAGCTTACGAGAGCCTTATACTTGCCATGTCTGAGTACGGGTAAAGTTCCAAGGGCGAAGCGCTCGTAAATACTACGCCCCACTAGCTCTCGGTTAGTTGACCACAAGCCCCTGTAGGTCGCTGAAGTCAGCAAAGACAACATGCGAAGCTAAGAAAGTGAAGGGGAATCGATAAGCTTGCTTATTGAGAGTCCCGTCACTCAATTTAGACAAGAAGTATGGACTTGGAGCAAAGGCATAATAGGGTGGTACACCATAGGGTTGCTCACTACGATAAGTTAACTCAAGACCAGCAAAGGGATAGCCCTCATAAACTAAGGGGTAGACGGTCTTGGCAAAAATAATCCTCTTCTAGCGTTGCTTTGAGTTGAACAAGGGCTCTCCTTGTGTCGTCTCTACCCCTAATACTTCAGCCTCATCAAAAAGCTCTCATCAGCTCGGACATCCAGTTCAAGAGGATAAGCTGAGGCTTCATCATAAACAGCAAAGCCATCTTTAATCTTGAGGGCATCCATCTTTTCCTTGAAGGTACTGTGCTGACTTGTACTGAAATCATAGCTGAGGATAGCTTTCTCTAGGTTGCTAGCCACAAGGCGCTCAGCCCTATCACCTCCAATACGCACACTTAAGTCTTCGCTATCAAGATGAGTAGTAGAGTTGTTCTTAGGACCTTTCTTGCCCCTCCTGAACTTGTGCAGTGTAAGCTAGGCTCAGTGTGTAGGGAGTTTTCTTTCTCAGGCTGGGGAATAATAAACTCTAGTCTATTCTCACTCTCGTTGTAGTTGAAGTCCGTGGACACTCGTCCACCCTCTTCATCAAGGAAGCTCATCTTGTAGTCAAAGCCCTTCTCAAAGAGGTACTTTTTGTCCCATCTTGAGCTGCACTATAGCCCTTGTTACTTTCCTTGGGGAGGAAGTATGACTGGCCTACAACTGGGTAAGCATAAACGACATTGGCAAGAGGGATTTCACTGGGAGCCCCACCTGTAGTGAAAGTATGTGTCTTCTCCTCTATTGCTGGTTTACCCGAAGTCACAACTTGATGCCAAGAACCATTTATAAACTCTTCAAAGCCAACACGAACACTCGCCGTAAGCTCTGTATTTGGCGGAAGGACTTCTTTAGCCTGCAAGCTGAGCTTAGTCTTATCATCACCCCACACAAGTTGAGCAGCAATGCTCTTGCCTTCCTTATCCTTAAGGTCAAAACTTTTGAGACTAATACGATAGATCTTATTTACACCACGCTCGTCTGAGGCCTCAAAGGTTTTACCCATTGCAACATTGAAGGTTGCTTGAGGTACAGCAAAGACGCTTACTTCTCGCTCCCCGATAACTGGCGAAAGATCGTTGATCATTGGTTCATCTACGGGAGATGAGCCTGGATTGACGACTTCACACTCTTCGCCGATACTTAGCTTAAAGCGAGCATGTCCCTTCACAAGCCCAAGCACATTAAGATTTACGCCAAGGTATCCCTTGAAGAAGGTTGGATCGGGTAGGCCTGCTTGTAGCAAGGCGGCCGCACCTCCCCTAATGACAGGGACACGCACACGCACAAACCACAACTTAATTTTTACACCCAACTCGCCTTGCAGATAGGCATAAGCCTGCCCTTGAGCGTACCAGCCATTCAGACCGATTGTCCCAGAGCGGCCTCGACATTGTGCCTGACCATAATCCCTTGAGCATCACATCAAAACCTAAGCCTGCATTAAAGTTGGCATACATGATAGCAAACTGAAGGTCACCAGTACGCACTCCCAGTTTAGAGCCAAAAGCGAAGCCTTTCCCTGTACTTAGAGCGTCTAAATTACGCCCTAGGCTCAGACGGCTAATATCTTGCCCTATAAGATTAGCTACTTCTTGCGGAGGAGTAGGCATACCCGGAATACGGCTTCCTGCCATTAGGTAAGCATCACTCTTAACAGCGAGAATGCTGCCAACATTTAACTTCAAGCCAATAGGAGTCGCTGGAGTCCCTAGATGTAAGTACCACTCCTTAGGATCAATATGCAGTACACCCCTTCCGGCAAGTCCATCAGGACCAGTGCCTGCGATTACACCAGCTGGACTTGACACATAGACTTGGCTCACGGCGTGTAGGCTACTATTGTCCAGATCCAACTGCATAAAAATAGAACCTGAAATATTAGCCCCCTTAAGTGCTTCTGGTAGTTTCTTTATACTTAAAGCCCCTAGAATGTTCTCAAAGTCACCACCCTGCTTCAGCTGTTCTCCTAAGTTGCTCGGAATGAAACGATGTTGTTGCTCTATCCTCTCTTCTGCGGACACTTCGCCCCTAAGATCTTTAGGGAATTGGGCATAGCCATAGAAACCGACCATACTTAAGCCTCCAGAACGAGAAAAAATCATCTCTAGGGCAGCCTCACCTTGTGCCGTTTTGCTGATTTCAAATAATGTAGATGCCTTGAATCCGAGTCCCCTTACTCTCATCAGGTACGTACTGAGCACTTCGGAATTTGCCACCCTCGGCACTTTGCCCTTCAGCTCGCACACCATAAGTAAGAGCTCCCCCAATACCATTGAGGGTCATGGGAGCAACAAGCGGTATACCTTGAGGGAAAGTCCCTAGGCCATCGGCATACCAATAACTATTGCTGTCTTTACGACCAAAGCCTGCGCGGACTTTCCACGAAACATGATTAGTCTTGCCTAAACCCAGCGATAAGAGAAGATCCCCAGTAAAGCCATTCCCATAAATTGTATCGTCGCGATGCCAATTAAGCTTACCTACCAGACCAATCTTGCCCGCAATTTTAGCATCAAGGGCAATCTCACTGACGTCCATACCCTCATAATACCAGACATTATCGCGATAAGCCGCTCGTAGTGTAATGTTTGTCTTTCCCTGAAAAGAGATTTTTCCCTAGGCTAAGCCCAGCCCCTAGTGTCAAATGAGCACCTCGTTCATTAGCTCCGAATTCTAACTGGTGTATGGAGAGAGAAAAATCTCCCAGCTTAGCCTCACCCTCGTATCCCAAAAAGCCTCAACGCTAATATAAGGTGCTTTGGTAGTTAAACGAAGGTTGCGAAATTTTCAAACTCGCTAATTTAACGGACTCAGAGCCCTTGAGATCATCAAGTCCTTCGGTCTTGCCAAGAGCCATCCGACCATGCAAAACAGCCTCTGGGACAAATTTGTCGTCTATTAAATCTAGCTTTAACATAAGAGCTGGGATCTAACTGAGCTCTCAGCATTAAAAGATTGAGAAGTTCAAACTAGAGTCTGGCCGAACAACCAATGTATAACGGTCGTTCATTTGCATAAAACCCTCATAGGCTAAGGTTGTTGTTTCCCTTTGAAAGGCAGCCTAGGCGACCTTTCAGCTCTGAAGACACTAGCTCGTTGGCTACAAGGTGCAACTCAAAGCGATCCACGGAGAATTTCCAACCGCTGGCACTACCCTTTATCTCAGTTGCAGAACATTATCCGCAGCAAATATCCCCTGTAATGCCATTATCATCAATTAATAGATTCTCGGCAGAGAAACGTGCATTAGAAAAAGCTTTAGGCAGAGTCACTGAAACACTCTTAGCGTATACCCCCCGCCATAGTGTACGCTCATCTGGTAGAAAACCTTGTTCATATTCCTTGGGGAAGTCTATATCTTTAGAGTTGCGCACGCTACTGAAGTCAAAGACCACATCGTTAGCATCAAAAACATAGCTCCTAAGTCCCTTTTGATTTCAAAAGAAGGTAGGCTCATCGATACAAGTAAGTCGTCCCAGCTTTTCTATGAGCTGTGCTGAAACGACCAACTACTTGTTCACCATTTATCGCTGATGATATCAGAGAGGTTGGAAAATGTACCTCTGCATCTAAAGCTAAGTTTTTAAAGCCATCACAATTGATGGTCATGTAAGTATTGCTCTCAGAGATGCCTCGAGTACGATTGAGATCGCCCTATAAGAACAAGGATGTATTACCTCCATTGAACGGGATCTCTATATCTCGGAGAAGTGATAACTTGACCTCATCAGCCAAGCCTCCTGAATGAGTACCCTTGACACCCTCTGCGCCAAAGAAGAGGACTAACCTACGACCATCACTTCCTGTGGAATAATGGCTTTTTGCATAAACGGCAAGTTCACTATGGGCTGGTCCTTAATGCAAAACGATTAACGGCAATGGTAACCTCCATACCGCTAACCGTTCGCTTCATTCCCTATAGGGCAAATGTGCCATAGGCAAGTCATTATAATCTAAGCTCTCAA
>BNJS01001243.1_pt1 | contig 77100 bp, 96 predicted proteins | sample 8540461 | NCBI WGS metagenome assembly BNJS01 (sample SAMD00202454, study PRJDB9452) | human saliva metagenome | isolation source: human saliva | place: Japan
ATTTTGACCGCTCTTTTTATTACTTTTACTTACGTATTATTTTTTGTTTTTTTCAAAAACTCAACGCCAGTGTCTGGGAAGTCGGTGAATACACCAGTTGCACCAGATTTATTCAATAACGCATCGTACATTTGATTTACGTCAGTGAAGAATTCAGGCAATGCATCTTTACGTACAGTGTATGGGTGTAATTCCACTTTGTATTGTGCGAGTTCTTTCACTAATGGGGTGTACACAATGTTGCCTGGTTTAGATTTTTCTTTATCCACTAACATGTACCAGCCTGGGCCAACGCCATCAGCATATTTCACCACTTCTGCCATTGCACCTGGTTTGAACATCCAATCGTAATCGTAGTTCACCCATTTGCCTTTCGCATCTTTTTCTTCAGTTTCATGCCAGTCGGTGTATGCCACTAATTGAACAAGTTTTAAATCCATGCCCATTTTTGGTAGCAATTCGTTTTTGATACGTTTTAACTCATTGAAGTCGAAGGTTTGTAAGTAAACCATGTCAGATTTCTTGTCGTAACCGTATTTTTTCAACACTTTAAGGGTTTCAACTGCAATGTCTTTGCCATTTTGGTGGTGGAACCAAGGTGCTTTGATTTCAGGATAGATACCCACTTTTTTACCAGTGGATTTTTCTAAACCTTGGATAAATTCTAACTCATCTTCAAAAGTATGGATTTTGAAGTGTGATTTCCAAAGTGGGAAACGGCCCGGATATACTGCAACTTGTTTACCATCTTTAGTTTCAAAGTTTTCAGTCATATTTAAACTTTGAATTTCTTTTAAGGTGAAGTCGATTACATAGTAACGACCATCTTTACGATGACGATTTGGGAATTTTTTCGCGACATCAGTTAAGCCGTCTAAGAAGTGGTCATGGATAACAACTAAACGACCATCTTTTGTCATCGCTAAGTCTTGTTCTAAGTAGTCTGCGTGTTGTGCAAATGCAAGCGCTTTAGATTCAAGCGTATGCTCTGGTAAGTAACCACTTGCACCACGGTGAGCAATGATAATTTTGTCTGATTTCATAGTGTCCACAGAAGAGTGTGCGCTACATCCTGCAAGTACGCCTGCAGCTAATAAAGAAAGCGCTAAAGTTTTGAGTTTCATGGTGTGTTCTCCTTGATTTACTTATTACATCTTGGTTTCATGTCGTAAAAATAGATTTCACTAATTTCACGGTCATATCCTGGATAAAATCCTTTTGGCATCCCTAACACAATTTGTTTGCCTCGGTTTGCATGGACAAGTAGTTGTTTGGTTTTCGGATTAATATTCAAGCCTTCGACTTCGCCGACATCTCGAATATCATCCAATGTTTTTTCTAAAACAACTCGAGCTTCATTATTTTTATCTGAGATTTCTACACGATAAATATGATCGGGTTCTTTTTCATCTGCCGTACCATCATCAGATGTGACATAGAGATCGCCGTTGTAGGCATAAACCCCTTGAATCCATTGTGGAACAGGTTGTAAATGCACTTTACGTTTATATTTACCTGTTGAAAGATCATATTCATATAAATAACGGCCGCTTTCCTCACCCACCCAAGATGCCATCCAAACTGAATTGTGAACGGTATCTACGGTGATGCCGGAAACTTCGACTTGACCTGACTCAGGATTAAAATCAACTGATCTTTTTAATGCGAGTGTGTCAGGGTCATGGATAGCAATTTGAATGTTTTTCCCTACGCCAGCATCAAACCATTCAGAAGAAACATAAAGTTCATTGTTGTAGATATCAATGTCGCCAATGTGATTGGCTTCCTTTTGGTAGCCGACAAAAGGATCTTTATTTTCTTTAATCAGTTTTCCATCCATATCATATTTAGATAGAGTTTTACTGCCTGATACATATAAATATTGACCATCAGTGGTAATGCCTTGACGTCCGTTGACTTCGAGCACTTTGTCTAATTTATAAGTATAAGCGGGGAGTGCTGAACGATAGGGCGCTTCACAAGTTTGATTTGCTAATGCTGCATTTGCCATAACTGCCGCGCCTAACATAATGGTTAATTTATTCAATTTCATCACATTATCTCCTTTTAAAGTGCGGTTAAAAATTCAGTTGTTTTTTGTAATAAAAAAGGCGGCAAGCCTTCGCCTGTCGCCTTTAATTTATAGATTATTTAGTACCGTAGGTATCGCCTAATTTAGCTTTATGTTTACCTTCTTCAACCATTACGATGAAGAGTAATAACACCGCTAAGATACCACCGCCGATCATGACGTAGAAACCGCCGTCCCAGCCGTAGTGTTGTGCTGCCCAACCGATAACAGCTGAAGCTGACACAGTACCACCTAAGTAACCGAATAAACCGGTGAAACCTGCTGCTGTACCTGCTGCTTTTTTCGGTGCAAGCTCAAGCGCGTGTAAGCCGATTAACATTACAGGACCGTAGATTAAGAAAGCCGATTAAGGTCATTAAGATGAAGTCAGTTAATTGATATGGGTTTTCATACCAAGCTGCATAGTTTGCAAGTTCTGCTTCTGGTGTAGCTGGGTTCATCCAGTATGCTACAACTGCTGCGGTAGTTAAGATCATGAAGATGAAACCTGTTAAACCACGTTTACCTTTGAAGACCTTATCTGATACCCAACCACATAATAATGTACCTGGAACTGCTGCTAATTCATAAATGGTGTAAGCCCATGCGGTACCTTTGATGTTGAAGTGTTTTACTTCACTCAAGTAAACAGGAGACCATTTCAATACGCCGTAGCGGATTAAGTATACGAATACGTTAGCAATCGCGATGTACCATAACAATTTGTTTTTCAATACATAAGTTACGAAGATTTCTTTTGTACTTAAATCGTTTTCGTAAGTTTTTTCGTTATAGTCATCTGGGTAGTCATTACGCCATTTTTCGATTGACGGTAAACCACAAGATTGTGGAGTATCACGCATGACGAAGTAAACAGGAATTGCACAGATCATTGCAGCAATACCCGGATAGTAGAGAGATTGTTGCCAAATGTCTTTTGCTTGTGCTTCAACGCCGTGAGTGCTGAAGAAGACAGCACTTGCTAATAGCACCATTGCACCTGGCATCATACCACCGATGTTATGCGCGGTATTCCAGATAGATACGATAGTACCGCGTTCTGATTTAGACCACCAGTGTACCATTGTACGACCACATGGAGGCCAACCCATACCTTGGAACCAACCATTTAAGAAAATCATTACCCACATGATGGCAACGCCAGAGGTTGCCCATGGGAATAAACCCATCATGGTCATACAAAGACCAGAAAGCAATAAACCAAATGGTAAGAATACGCGAGGGTTCGAACGGTCAGACATACCTGCCATTACGAACTTAGATAAACCGTAGGCAAGACCAGCCGCCGAGCCGATAACACCTAGTTGCGCTTTTGTGTACAAGCCCTGTTGAATTAAACCGGGTTGTGCTAAGTCAAAGTTTGCACGTACAAAATAGTAAGCGGCATAACCAAAGAAGATCCCTGCAAACACTTGCCAACGTAAGCGTTTATACGTGGAATCAATTTTCTCCGCAGGAAGTTCCGCAATATGCGGTGCGGGTTTAAATGGTCCAAACATAATTTTTCTCCAAAATCATTTTAATTATGAGTCCACCCCCATAATGGGGATAGCGTGCATGATAAAATAAAAATAGAAATTAAAAAGAGAAATAATTCAAAAATGTGATGTATTTCACAAAAAAAAATTTAACAAATGAGCGAATACGAAAATTATGTGATCTGCTTCACAAAATGACTTTCTTTTTCGCTCAAAATGTTGTGAATTTAACCGCTCTCCCATACAATAGCCATGGAATTTGTAACAGTTTTTACGTTTCTTTTTATTAATATTTTGGCTTTGGGGGTAACAATGGGATTATCGCCTAATATGTATCGTGATGTGGGTGATTTTTCACCTATCTCGACGGATGTGATTATCATTGGTGGTGGTGCAACAGGTGCGGGGATTGCTCGTGACTGTGCATTGCGTGGAATTAACTGTATTTTATTAGAGCGTCGTGATATTGCGACAGGCGCAACAGGTCGTAACCACGGTTTGTTACATAGTGGTGCGCGTTATGCCGTAAACGATCAGGAATCAGCAGAAGAATGTATTAAAGAAAATAAAATTCTGCGCAATATCGCTCGTCACTGTGTGGATGAAACAGAAGGTTTATTTATCACCTTACCTGAAGATTCCCTTGATTATCAAAAAACCTTCATCGAAAGTTGTACCAAATCCGGTATTGAAGCCGTCGCCATTGATCCTAAACTTGCCCAAATTATGGAACCATCAGTAAACCCAGATTTAGTGGGGGCCGTTGTTGTGCCCAGATGGTTCAATCGATCCTTTCCGTTTAACCGCCTCCAACGTGATGGACGCGACTGAAAACGGTGCGAAAAATGTTCACTTATTGCGAAGTGAAAAAAACTTAATTCGCGAAGGTGGCAAAGTAATCGGTGTAGATGTTTACGATCACAAAAAAATCGCGTAAACCGTAAATTCTTTTGCGCCATTAGTCGTCAATGCAGGTGGTATTTGGGGACAAGGCATCGCAGAATATGCGGATCTTAAAATTAAAATGTTCCCAGCCAAAGGTGCGTTACTTGTCATGGGGCACCGTATCAACAAAATGGTCATTAACCGTTGTCGTAAACCGGCGGATGCGGATATTCTCGTTCCAGGTGATACCATTTGTGTTATTGGTACAACGTCTAGCCGTATTCCTTACGATCAAATTGATAACATGGAAGTGACCCCAGAAGAAGTGGATATTCTTTTCCGTGAAGGGGAAAAACTCGCACCAAGCTTGCGTCATACTCGTGTATTACGTGCTTATGCTGGTGTACGCCCGTTAGTAGCGTCTGATGATGACCCATCTGGTCGTAACGTAAGTCGTGGTATCGTGTTACTTGACCACGCAGAACGTGACGGCTTAGACGGCTTTATCACTATCACTGGCGGTAAATTAATGACTTATCGCTTAATGGCTGAATGGGCAACGGATCTTGTTTGTAAAAAACTCAACAAAACAGCACGTTGTACGACTGCAGAGCGTCCATTACCGGGTTCAAGTGAAAGCCGTGCAGAAACCAATCAGAAAGTCATTTCACTTCCAAGTCCGATTCGTTATTCAGCGGTGTATCGTCATGGTTCTCGTGCAACTCGTTTATTAGATAAAGAACGTCTCGATCGTTCAATGGTGTGCGAATGTGAAGCAGTGACAGCGGGTGAAGTACGTTATGCTGTTGATGAATTAAATGTGAATAACTTAGTGGATTTACGTCGCCGTACTCGTGTGGGTATGGGGACTTGCCAAGCTGAGCTTTGTGCATGCCGTGCGGCGGGTTTAATGAACCGTTTTGAAGTGGCAACACCTCGCCAATCTACCATACAATTAACCTCTTTCATGGAAGAGCGTTGGCGCGGTATTGAGCCTATTGCATGGGGCGAAGCGATTCGTGAAGCCGAATTTACTTCATGGATGTATGGCAGTGTGTTGGGCTTAAATGATGTTCAACCGCTTGAAACTGACAAACAGCAAGGGACGGATAGCAATGAATTTTGATGTAGTGATTATTGGTGGTGGCCTTGCAGGTTTAACTTGCGGCATCGCCCTACAAGAACAAGGCAAACGTTGTGTCATTATCAATAACGGCCAAGCAGCGATTGATTTTGCATCCGGCTCATTAGATTTATTAAGCCGTTTACCAAATGGTGCGTTTGTTAAAAATATTCCTGAAAATTTGACCGCACTTTCCGCTCAATTACCACAACACCCTTATAGCATTATGGGAGCTGAACGCGTATTAGCGAAAGCGCAAGATTTCGAAAAATTAGCGGAATCGTTAAATTTAGATTTAATTGGCTCAAGTGTAGAAAATCATCTTCGCGTAACGGGTTTAGGTAGCTTACGTGGTGCATGGCTTTCACCAAATAGTGTGCCAACCGTACAAGGCGACACACCATTTCCGTATAAAAAAATTGCAGTTTTAGGCATTGAAGGCTATCACGATTTCCAACCAGAATTATTGGCGGATAACCTTACGCTCAATCCACAATTTGCTCATTGTGACGTGAAAACGGGCTTTTTAAATATTCCTGAATTGGATCAGTTACGTGCAAATTCGCGCGAATTCCGCAGTGTAAACATTGCGCAAGTTTTAGAATATAAACTGAAATTTGATGATCTTGTGGCTGAAATGAAAGAAGCAGCGAAAGGCACCGAAGCGATTTTCTTACCAGCTTGTTTCGGTTTAGAAAATCAAGAGTTTATGGAGTCACTTCGCAAAGCAACTGGCTTGCCATTATTTGAATTACCAACCTTACCACCGTCTTTATTAGGTATGCGTCAACGTATTCAATTACGCCATCGTTTTGAGAAATTAGGCGGACTTATGATGAATGGTGATAGCGCATTAAAAGCACATTTTCATGGCAACAAAGTTCGTGCTATTCAAACGCGTTTGCACGAAGAGGAAGAAATCACGGCAGAGCATTTTCGTCTTAGCGTCAGGCAGCTTCTTCAGTAAAGGTTTAGTCTCTGAATTCGATAAAATCTACGAGCCCGTATTTCCATTCTGACATCATCGGTGTGGAAGGTTTTAACGATACCGATCGTTTTACTTGGACAGATCACCGTTTCTCAAATCCACAACCGTACCAATCTGCAGGTGTGGCGATTAACGCGCAATGCCAAGTGCAAAAGAGCGGTCAATTTTTAACGAATTTATATGCGGTGGGTAATGTGATTGGTGGTTTCAATGCGTTAGAGCTCGGTTGTGGTTCAGGCGTGGCAGTGGTAACAGCGCTTGCTGTTGCGGATGAAATTCTTCACAACACACATTAAGGAGGCGTTATGAACATTCAACAATTAATTGAAAATGCAAAACAATCCCTTAATGCACCACAATATCATCATGCCTTTGATGAAAGCTTTGAGAGCTGCATTAAATGTACAGCTTGTACCGCGGTATGTCCGGTTTCGCGTCAAAATCCAAACTATCCAGGTCCAAAACAATCGGGGCCGGATGGTGAGCGTTTACGCTTAAAATCAGCCGAGCTTTATGATGAAGCGTTAAAATACTGTACAAACTGTAAACGTTGTGAAATTGCGTGTCCGTCAGATGTAAAAATTGGTGACATCATCGTTCGCGCAAGAAACAAATACCTTGCTCAACAACACAAGCCAGCAGTGCAAAAATTACGTGATGCGATTTTAAGTAACACCGATATTATGGGTTCACTTAACACACCGCTTGCACCAATTGTGAATACGATTACGGGCTTGAAAGCGACAAAATTTGTGTTGGAAAAAGCGTTAAAAATCAGCCGTCATCGTACGTTACCAAAATATTCCTTTGGTACGTTCCGCAGCTGGTATATGAAAAAAATGGTGGAAAGCCAACAAAAATTCGAACGCAAAGTGGCGTATTACCACGGCTGTTACGTGAACTACAATAATCCACAATTGGGTAAAGAATTTATTCAAGTGTTCAATGCTATGGACATTGGTGTGGTCTTATTGGAAAAAGAAAAATGCTGTGGCTTACCATTAAGCGTAAACCAATTCCCAGAACGTGCGAAGAAAATCGCTCAATTTAACACTGATTACATCAGTAAAATGGTGGATGAAAATGGCTTGGATGTGATCAGTGAAGCATCAAGTTGCTCCCTAAATTTACGTGATGAATATCATCATATTTTAGGTATCGACAATGCGAAAGTTCGTCCGCATATTCACATGGTGACACCATTCTTATATCAACTCTTTAAAGAAGGTAAAACCTTACCGCTTAAGCCATTGAAATTGCGTGTAGCTTATCACACCGCATGTCACGTGGATAAAGCAGGTTGGGCGCCATACACCTTGGAAGTGTTAAAACAAATTCCAGGGTTAGAAGTGGTGATGTTACCATCACAATGTTGTGGTATCGCAGGGAACATACGGTTTCAAAGAAGAAAACTACGAGGTTTCCCAATCTATCGGTAAAAACTTATTCGATAACATCAATGCAGGCGGATTTGATTACGTGATCTCTGAATGCCAAACTTGTAAATGGCAGATCGATATGTCATCTAACGTGACTTGTATCCATCCATTGACGTTATTGTGTATGTCGATGAATCAAGCTTAGTGAAAAGAGCGGAAACTGATAAAAAAGTGACCGCTCTTTTTGTTATTCAATCCAATATGGAGAATTAATTATGCAAAAAATCTTCAAGGTTTCCTTACTTGCTGTGCTTTCATCTCTTGCAGTAAACAGCTTCGCCAGCACGGCAGAAGTGAAAGTGCTTGAGCCTCAATTAAATTATCAACAACTTCTTACTCAAAGACAGGTTGTGGATGAGTTGCTTGAACAAGCAGTGAAAATCCAAAACTCACCGGCTCGTGTTTCAAATGCAGGTTTTACCGAGAAACTTCCTTCCAATATGGAGCGTATTGCGGATCTTTTATTAGAAGCGTACAAGCTTGAGCCTTATCGTGTGGATTTTTTGTTTGGCGCAGCGAATGCCAATATTTATAACGGCAATACCGATAAAGCCATTGAGCTTTACCAAAAAGTGCTTGATGTGGCGCCAGATGATGTGAAAGCTCATACTTACTTGGCTGCATGGAATCGTTTTAAAGGCAACCAAGCGGAAACGACAAAACATTTAGATCGCTTAAAACAACTTTCCCCAGAAAGCGCAAGCAAATTAGAAAAAGTCTTTGCAGTGATTGATAAAGCGGCTAATCAGCCAATTACCGATAAACTCGAAACCAAGTTACCGACACAATCGGCGATTATTACATTGGGTTACGCTTTAAATCCAGATGGCAGCATGCATGACATTTTGGTACAACGTTTAGAGAAAACCTTAGAAATTGCGAATCAAAATCCAGATGCGTTTAATTATTGTGACAGGCGGAGTGCCACAAAACAATAAAACAGAAGGGGATTTGATGAAGCAATGGTTGATTGAGAAAGGCGTTGATGCAAGCCGGATTTATTCGGATAACTATGCACGTTCAACAGTAGAAAATGCACTTTTCTCTCGTTACTCTTTAGCAAAACACAAAATCAAACATGCCGTGTTGATTAGCTCGGGTAGTCATGTTCGTCGTGGACAAGCGTTATTTGAAATAGCAACGCAAGAATCTGGTCCACAAGGTCTTGTGATTGAAACGGTAGCAGCATTAGATAAACCGTTAGATCAGTTACAAAAAATTACGGAGAAAGACTTGTTGGGTATTTATCGCGACAGCTTAAAAACAATGGGATTGCCAATGTTTAACAGTGGTGCATTACAAGATTAATTAATTTCTAAAAACAAAAGTGCGGTGAAATTTTCACCGCACTTTTTATTTTCTCTTTCGATTAAAGAATATGTTGATATTGTTCTAACATTTCTTTTGGCCATACGCTTGATTGCACTTCACCAATGTGTTTTTTGTGGAGTAAAAGCATTGCCATACGAGATTGACCGATACCACCACCGATGGTGAGAGGTAATTTGCCGTTTAATAAATCTTGGTGCCAATCCATTTTTAAGCGATCTTCATCACCGGTTAAACCAACTTGTAAACGTAATGCAGATTCATCCACACGAATACCCATTGAAGAAAGCTCAAACGCTTTACCTAACTCAGCGTTCCATACCAAAATATCGCCGTTTAAACCTTTGTAGCCGTTTTCTGATTCAGTTGTCCAGTCATCGTAGTCTGGTGCACGACCATCATGTGGTTTACCGTCTGATAATTTGCCACCAATACCGATTAAGAACACGGCACCATATTCTTTACAAATGGCGTTTTCACGCTCTTTGCTTGAAAGATCTGGGTAGCGTTTCACTAAATCTTCACTGTGAACGAAGGTGATTTCTTTTGGTAAGCTTGATGGGATATCAAAAGCGAGCTTCTACCGCTAATTCAGTTAAACGGATTGCACGATAGATAGAACGTACCGTTTCTTTTAAATAAGCAAAGTTACGACGACCTTCAGGAATCACTTTTTCCCAGTCCCATTGGTCCACATAAACAGAGTGAGTTTGATCCAATGAATCTTCATCTGGACGTAATGCTTTCATGTGAACAAATAAGCCTTCCCCTTCTTTGAAGTGGAAACGTGCAAGAGTATGACGTTTCCATTTAGCCAATGAGTGAACCACTTCATAAACCGCATTTGGGATACATTTCACGTTTACTTGAACCGCTTTCTCAATACCTGATAAGTTATCTTGCATACCATTGCCAACTTCACTCAGGATTGGACCTTGCACTTCGATGATGCCAAGTTGTTCAATTAAGTTTTGAGTAAAGGTGTTCTTCACAAAGCTGATTTCTTGTTGTTGTAAAATAAACGTCTTTTTCATATTTATCCTTCTTTTTATAATAACTGGTAAGATTTGTTGTGCATTATTCAATAAAACTGCAATTTGTTTCAAGTAATTTCTTTACATTGTTTTTAAATGTTGAATATTATCAAAAATAAAGAAAGATATTTTGAAAAAGATCTAATAAGGGAGTGTTTTATGAACAATATCGATACACTTGATCGCCAAATTCTCCGAGTACTGACAAAAGATGCCCGTACACCTTATGCAGAAATGGCAAAGAGCTTTGGGGTGAGTCCAGGTACAATTCATGTTCGCGTAGAGAAAATGCGTCAGTCTGGTCTGATTGAAGGCACAAAAGCGATTATTGATGAGCGTAAACTGGGTTACGATGTGTGTTGCTTTATTGGCATTATTTTGAAAAGCGCAAAAGATTACGAAAAAGTGATTAAAAAACTCGACACTTTTGATGAAGTGGTGGAAGCCTATTACACCACAGGTAAATTATTCGATATTTTTATTAAAGTGATGACACACACCATTGCTGAATTACATTCCGTGCTGGCGACTAAGATTCAGCTGATTGATGAAATTCAATCGACGGAAACCCTGATTTCCATGCAAAATCCTATTTTACGAGACATTAAACCTTAATGTCATCGAAACAATAAAGGCGTGTATTTAACACGCCTTTTGTTTTTTAATTAACGATAACGATCGAGGAATTTGTAATAGAGTACGCCGATCTTGGTGGCTAAGTTTTTAAGATATTTTCCACCGTAAAACGAAGGGACTTTCAACCCTTCAAAAATTCTCAAACGTTCGTCATTACCTAAAATCGCTTCTGCAATAATGCGTCCAGCAAGTCCAGTGAGTGCGACACCATGTCCAGAATAACCTTGTGCAAAAGTAAATATGCGGTGAGATACGACCAAAATGTGGGCTTGCATTCAGTGTCATATCAATCGGCCCTGCCCAGCCATAGTCAATTTTGACATTTTCTAATTGCGGGAAAGACATGCAACATATTGCCACGCATAATTTGCACCATATCTTTTTCTGAGCTTGAGTCACTACCAAATAACAAACGGTTATCCGCACTCAAAGCGATAGTAATCGAGCAAGATATTGTTATCGCAAACAGACATGCCATTATTGATCACGGAATCAGCCGTGGCTTGATCTAAAGGTTCGGTCGCAATAATAAAGCTCTCGACCGGCAAAATTTTACGATTAATACCGCGATGAATGGATTTTGGTAGTGCATCGATATAAGCGTTTAGTGGCTAAAATAACATCTTGAGAAATGACCGCACTTTTATCGGTTTTGACTTCAATGCAACCTGATTTTTCCACTAAATCCACAACTGGGAGATTGTTCGTAAATCTGCACGCCTAAATCTAAGCAGGCTTTTGCTAAGCCTAAGCAATAGTTTAATGGGTGTAAGTGGCCTGAATTGCTATCGTATAAACCGCCCACATAAATATCACTGCCTAAATGTTGTTTAAGTTTGGCTTTATCCCAAAGTTGCATTTTGTCATAGCCAAAAGTCGCGTGGCTGGCTTTTTCCATTTCAATGAGATCGTCCATACGACGTTCATTTAACGCCAATGTGGCATAGCCTTTTTTCCAATCACATTGAATACCATATTTCGCAATGCGTTCATCAATAATATCAATGGCTTCTAGCGACATATCCCAAAGTTTTTTCGCTTTATCAAAGCCCACTTTGAGCAATATATTCATCAATGCCTTCTTCAAAACCATTGATAGCTTGACCGCCACTTCTGCCGGAAGCGCCAAATCCCACTCTTGCGCCTTCTAACACAATGACTTTCTTGCCTTTTTCTGCTAATTCAAGGGCGGCTGATAAACCGAAGAAACCCGCACCAATAACACAAACATCCGCTTCTTCTTGCTGAGTGAGAGGCGGCAATTCGAAGGTTTGGTTTCGACTGTCGAAATAATAAGATTTGATATGTTCTTGATGAGCGAAATTCGAGCATGATTGATGCCTAATTTAATTAACATAAAATTGAAATTGAGGGAATCTTACCCTGATGGGAAAATATGTCAAACCTTTTGCTAAAAAGGTGCTATACTCCCTCAAGTTTATACAAGTAAACGATTACTTAAGGTTTATTTTGATTGTCCTGAGGAGGTCAATAAATTGAAAAAAAATGCTGTTCAATACATCAAATCACTTTGTCTTTCTGCCGTTGCATTTGCTGCAACTTCTGCTGCACTTGCTGCTGAAAAACTTTGTATGTTTACAACTGGACTGACTATGTGCCATCTAATTTGGTTGCGGAATTTACCAAAGAAACCGGCATTGAAGTGATTTATTCTACCTTTGAAAGTAATGAAGAAATGTATGCTAAATTGAAAGCTGACCTCCAGTACAGGCAGTGGTTATGATTTAGTTTTCCCATCAAGCTATTACGTCAATAAAATGGCGAAAGAAGACATGTTACAAGAGCTTGATCACAGCAAATTAAGTAATTTTAAACAAATTCCAGCAAATTTATTAAACAAGGAATTTGACCCAAATAACAAATATTCTCTGCCTTACGTTTATGGCTTAACCGGTATCGGTGTGAATGCGGATGATATTGACCCAAGCAAAATTACAAGTTGGGCTGACTTATGGAATCCAGAATACAAAGGCAAAGTGTTATTAACCAGTGATGCGCGTGAAGTGTTCCACATTGCATTACTTTTAGATGGTAAAATCACCAAACACCACGAATGAAGAAGACATTAAAGCCGCTTACGAGCGTTTAGTGAAATTGTTACCAAATGTGGTGACTTTTAACTCTGACTCGCCAGAAGTTCCGTTTGTTCAAGGTGAAGCCTCTATCGGGTATGTTATGGAATGGTTCGGCTTATTTAGCCCACAAAGAAAATCCAAGTATCCAATTTGTGTATCCAAAAGAAGGCGCGATTTTCTGGATGGATAACTACGCGATTCCAAAAGGTGCGAAAAATACAGAAGGAGCTTATAAATTTATCGACTTCTTACTTCGCCCTGAAAATGCGAAATTAGTGGTTGAAAAAATGGGCTTCTCTATGCCAAATGAAGGCGTGAAAGCGTTACTTTCACCTGAAATGGCGAATAACCCAACCTTGTTCCCATCAGCTGAAAATATTGAAAAAGGCATTATGCAAGGCGATGTGGGTGAAGCAGTGGATATTTACGAAAAATATTGGAATAAATTAAAAACCAATTAATCAAATATTGATGAAAAGTGCGGTGAATTTGACCGCACTTTTGCTTTGTAAAGGATGACAAATGAGTTTTCTTGAGCGACTTTTTCACGCAATCTTGTTTGAAACCACGGTTGTGTTGCTTTCCGTTTTCGCTTTGTATTTCTTTACAGAAGAAAGTGTGTCTATTCTCTTTGGTTCCATGGTGCTGGTTTCCTTAACAGCCATGCTATGGAATCTCATCTTTAATTATTTTCCTTGATAAAGTCTTTACGGGGCCGCGAGAAAAGCGAGGCGTCATATTTCGTACTTTACATGCCATTTCATTTGAGGGTGGTTTGCTTATTTTCACTGTGCCGATCATTGCTTACTTTTTAAAAGTGGATTGGATTACAGCTTTTATGATGGATTTCAGCTTAACGGTGATGGTGACCGTTTATACCTTTATTTTTAATTGGGTGTATGATCACGCTCGATTGCTATTTATTAAGCGTGAATGATGAAACAGGAAATGTTTGAATAAGGAATAAAAAGTGCGGTCAAAATCTCTGTTGTTTTTGACCGCACTTTAATTTTTTAAGGGCATGATAAAAGCCCTTCTATTTCTTAAAGTTTTTCTACTAACTCAATGGCTGCACCGATGTAGGTGGCTGGGGTAAGTTGTTGTAAACGTGCTTTTTCATCAGCTGGAATATCCAGTTTTTCGATGAATTCACGCATTGCTTTTTCATCAACGCGTTTACCACGAGTGAGCTCTTTTAATTTTTCGTATGGTTTTTCAATACCATAGCGACGCATCACTGTTTGAATTGGCTCAGCTAAAACTTCCCAGTTTTGGTTGAGTTCATCACGGAGATGTTGTTCGTTCACTTCTAATTTGCTGATACCTTTACGCGTTGCAGCATACGCAATTAAACAATAACCTAAACCCACACCTAAGTTACGTAATACAGTAGAGTCCGTTAGGTCACGTTGCCAGCGAGAAATTGGTAATTTTTGACCAAGGTGAGTCATCACAGCATTGGCTAAACCTAAGTTACCTTCTGAGTTTTCGAAGTCGATAGGATTCACTTTATGCGGCATGGTGGATGAACCAATTTCACCCGCGATAGTGCGTTGTTTAAAGTGATTTAATGCAATGTAGCCCCATAAATCACGGTCGAAGTCGATGATGATGGTATTAAAACGTACCACGGCATCAAAGTATTCCGCAATGTAATCGTGAGGTTCAATTTGAGTGGTATACGGGTTCCAATCTAAACCTAATGAGGTGACAAACTCTTCGCTAAATTTGTGCCAGTTGATATTTGGATAGGCAGATAAATGTGCATTGTAGTTACCCACAGCACCATTAATTTTACCCAAGATTTCATTTTGTTGGAGTTGTTTGAATTGGCGTTTTAAACGGTAAACCACGTTCGCCATTTCTTTACCCACAGTACTTGGTGAGGCAGGTTGCCCGTGTGTACGAGAAAGTAATGGAATGGTTTTGTATTCGTTCGCTAAACGGGTGATTTCATCAATCAGTTTTTGCCATTCAGGTAAGATTACTTCTTCACGTGCTGTTTTTAACATTAAAGCGTGAGAAAGGTTGTTAATATCTTCAGAGGTACAAGCAAAGTGAATAAATTCAGAGACTTTGGCTAATTCTGGTAAAGCTTCACTTTTTTCTTTTAAGAAATATTCAACCGCTTTGACGTCATGATTCGTGGTACGCTCAATTTCTTTGATACGTTCAGCATCTTGAAGACTGAATTCTTCCACAATTTTATTAAGGTAATCGTTTGCTTCTTTAGACAAAGAAGAAACTTCTTGGATTTCAGCGGTCGCCGCCAATTTTTGTAACCAACGTACTTCCACGGTGACACGGAATTTGAGCAAGCCAAATTCACTGAAAATACCACGTAATGCGGTGGCTTTATCTTGATAACGACCGTCAATCGGGGAAAGAGCGGTTAATGCGGAAAGTTGCATAAGAGTTCTCCAAGGATTAATTTAAAGTTGAGTAGAGTTGTCGTGCCGCTTGCACTAATTTTTTACGATGAAATAACAGTTGCCATTTGCTGCCACCTACTTGACGCCACAAAACGGCAGAACGAATGCCGGCAAGCAAACACGCACGAATTTTGTCTTGTACATTTTGTTGCTGTAAATGATATGCCGAACCAATAATATGAATGCGTTTGCCTAAAGGACTAATTGTATCGACATAAATGTTTGCCATGATTGAAAACATCTCATCATCAAATTGATTGTCGTGATAAGAAAGTTGTTCTGGTAAACGGGCAATTCGGCGGCCAAGTTCTTGTTTGATTTCAGGTTGCTTGTTTAATTTACTCTCTAACGCTAACAGGCTGCCCCAATAATTCAACAAATTTTTGTCATTTAATTGAGTGAGTTGCTCAATAAGTGTGTTTAATCCCACTTTAAGATGTTGAACATCACCGCCAAATACGGCTAATGTATCTTCAGGTTGAGTGATGAGAAGAGAATGAATGGTGGTTTGGAATGCATCTTGATGATCAACTTCGCCTTTTTGTGCTAATTGACTGATTAATAAGACAGATTGACAAACACCGGCAAGTGCCAGAGCCATATCATTATAATTTTTCATTGGGACTATAGATTGTAAGCTGTAGAAATTTTGGGCGTAATATAGCATTTTTACACATTGTTTTGAACTCAATCATTAAAAAACGCCCTATCTTTTGTTATCATAGCGCCAATTCAGTTTACAGAATGAAAGGATAACCAATGACAAAACCAATTGTATTCAGTGGCGTGCAGCCTTCCGGCGAATTAACTATCGGGAATTATTTAGGCGCACTTCGCAACTGGGTAAAAATGCAAGAAGATTATGAGTGTATTTTCTGTGTGGTGGATTTACATGCCATCACTGTACGTCAAGATCCTGCGGTGCTTCGTAAGGCGACTCTTGATGTACTCGCCCTTTACTTGGCTTGTGGCATTGATCCGAATAAAAGCACGATCTTCGTGCAATCTCATGTACCAGAACATACTCAACTAAGCTGGGTATTAAACTGCTACACTTATTTTGGTGAAATGAGCCGTATGACTCAATTTAAAGATAAATCAGCACGTTATGCCGAAAATATTAACGTGGGTTTATTTGATTACCCGGTTTTAATGGCAGCAGATATCTTACTTTACCAAGCGAAAAGCGTGCCGGTAGGGGATGACCAAAAACAACATTTAGAAATCACTCGTGATATTGCCGCTCGTTTTAATGCTCTTTATGGTGATATTTTCACGATTCCTGAAATTTTCTTAGGCAAAGCCGGTGCGCGTATTATGTCTTTGCAAGATCCTGATAAAAAAATGTCAAAATCAGATGATAACCGTAATAACGTGGTGACCTTGCTTGAAGATCCCAAAATCAGTGGCAAGAAAAATCAAACGTGCGGTAACAGACTCTGATGAACCACCTGTTGTACGTTATGATGTGCAAAATAAAGCGGGTGTATCTAACTTATTGGATATTCTTTCTGCGGTAACGGATAAATCTGTGGCAGATCTTGAAAGAATTTGAAGGCAAAATGTACGGACACTTAAAAACAGCGGTGGCTGACGAAGTGTCAAACTTACTTGCTGGTTTACAAGAACGTTTCTATCAATATCGTAATGATGAAGCACTTTTAGACGAGATTTTACGTCAAGGTGCGGAAAAAGCCCGCGCAAGAGCAAAAGCAACCCTTGATAAAGTGTACGAAGCCGTCGGCTTTGTTGCAGCAAAATAATTTTAAACTTAATAAGCCGTGTTATGTCACGGCTTTTTTAGATAAGGAGAAAAATATGGCCATTCAAACTGAAAAACCAATTGAATGTGTAGGTTGTAATACTTTCGATATGAAATCATTGTTTGATAACAGTGATTGTAGTTTACCTATCGAACAGTTTTACGCGACTCGTCAAGATGCAGAAGGCGCATTGGAATATTTCACGTTAAAAGCACGTGATGTAGAAAGTGAACCTTGTCAAATTCAGTCTGAAATTCAACAGGTTGAAGAGGGATATGTACTTAAAGCGGTTTTCACATTCTGCTGCCAAGCGGAATTAGTGATTTTTCAAATGAAGCTTGTGTAAGTGATAACTTACTCTAGAAAACAGCGTTTTTTGTGACCGCACTTTCTGATATTTATGTTCCCCTGCATCGTATTATTCCTTTTTCTAATGTAGAAGGGCAGGGGAATCGTACCAGTATTTTCTTACAAGGCTGTAAGCTAAACTGCCTTTATTGCCATAATCCAGAAACCATTCCTCGTTATGCAGAAGGGGCTCATCAAGTCAGTCTGCAGTATTTGTATGAGCAAGTGATGGAGGCGGTACCTTTCATTCGTGGCGTGACGGTTTCTGGTGGGGAACCCACTATTCATCATAAAAAGCTCGTTCCGTTGTTTCAAAAGCTACGTGAGGAAGGGCTAACTTGCTATTTGGATAGCAGTGGTTTCTTTGAATTTGAAGCAATTCGACCTTTAATTGATGTGACAGACAAATTTCTCTTTGACCTGAAAGGAGAAGGGCTTGGCTTACAAAGTTTGTGCTTTGATAGACAAAATCGCCAAGGCATTGTCCCTCAAAACATCATTCCCGCTCATCAACATATCAAGCAAGAAAATTTAGATCGCAATTTGAAGAATTTGGCGCAATTATTACCATTAAATAAAGTGGAAGAAGTGCGGTTAGTTTATGTGGCGAATTTTTTTGATTCAGAAAAGTTGGTGGAAAAAGTCGCTTCCTTATTGAAAGATTATCCGGATGTTTTGTTCAAAATTATCCGAATACACACAAAAGGTGCTCGAGACGCTGAAGGGCTCAGCCCTTATGTTCCAACTGTTGAGCAGACCCAAGAACTTGAAAACTATGCGAAATCTTGTGGTCTGACCAAAATTGTGACCATTTTATAAGCAAACATATCGAAAAGTAGCAAAAATATTCCGACTTTTTACCGAAAAACAAGTAGAATAGGACAATTTTATTCACTTACTTATCTAACCAACCTAGGGGAAAAAAATGGGTATTTTAGGTAGCGTTTTAGGCATTGTCGTATTACTGGTCATTGCCGTATTATTTTCAAATAATCGTAAGGCGATTAATTTACGTACTGTATTAGGGGCTTTGGCGATCCAAATCGGATTTGCGGCCCTTATTTGTATGTGCCGTTTGGTCGAGATGCATTACAAGCGACGGCAAATGGTGTATCAAATGTTATCGCCTATGGTAATGAAGGGATTAACTTCGTCTTTGGTGGATTAGCAGATCCTTCAAATGTCGGCTTTATCTTTGCGGTGAAAGTTTTACCAATCATCGTCTTTTTCTCCGGTTTAATTTCTGTGCTTTATTACTTAGGTATCATGCAAGCCGTCATCAAAGTGATCGGTGGTGCATTACAAGCGGCATTAGGCACATCAAAAGCAGAATCAATGTCTGCTGCAGCGAACATCTTCGTTGGTCAAACAGAAGCACCGTTAGTGGTTCGTCCTTACATTAAAAATATGACCCAATCTGAATTGTTCGCTATTATGGCGGGTGGTACAGCCTCTATCGCGGGTTCAGTGATGGCGGGTTATGCAGGAATGGGCGTGCCGTTGACTTACTTAATCGCAGCCTCTTTCATGGCTGCACCAGCAGGTTTATTATTTGCGAAAATTTTATTCCCGCAAACTGAACAATTTACCGATAAACAACCTGAAACGGATGATAGCGAAAAACCGACTAACGTGCTTGAAGCAATGGCAGGTGGCGCGAGTGCCGGTATGCAATTAGCGTTAAACGTAGGTGCAATGTTAATCGCATTCGTGGGTTTAATCGCTTTAATTAACGGTATCTTAGGTGGCGTAGGCGGCTTGTTCGGTTACGGTGATTTAACATTACAATCAATCTTTGGTTGGATCTTCAAACCATTAGCCTACTTAATCGGTGTATCTTGGGATGAATCTGCAATTGCCGGTCAAATGATTGGTATGAAATTAGCCGTGAACGAATTCGTGGGTTACTTAGAGTTCGCGAAATACTTACAACCAGATACAGCAGTGGTATTAAGTGAAAAAACCAAAGCCATCATTACTTTCGCATTATGTGGTTTCGCTAACTTCAGCTCTATCGCAATCTTAATCGGCGGTATCGGTGGTATGGCACCAAATCGTCGTGGTGATGTGGCTCGCTTAGGTTTAAAAGCAGTTGTCGCAGGTACATTAGCTAACTTAATGAGTGCGACTATCGCTGGTTTATTCATCGAGTTAAGCGGCGTAGCAATGTAATTAAAATGTGGTGAATTTTGACCGCACTTTATCTCTCAACACCACGAATCGTTCGTGGTGTTGTATTTTAAAGCAGGCGAAAACGTTTGCTTAAATGATTTTTTATTTATCAACAAGAGGAAAAAACAATGACTCCACATATTAACGCTCCTGAAGGCGCATTTGCAGATGTTGTATTAATGCCAGGCGATCCGCTTCGTGCAAAATATATTGCTGAAACATTCTTAGAAGATGCGAAAGAAGTGACTAACGTTCGCAATATGTTGGGTTATACCGGTACTTATAAAGGTCGTCGTATCTCTGTTATGGGTCACGGTATGGGTATCCCATCTTGCTCAATTTATGCGAAAAGAATTAATTACTGAATACGGCGTGAAAAAAATCATCCGTGTTGGTTCTTGTGGTGCCGTACGTATGGACGTTAAAGTACGTGATGTTATTATCGGTCTTGGTGCATGTACTGATTCAAAAGTAAACCGTATCCGTTTCAAAGATAACGATTTTGCTGCAATTGCTGATTTTGATATGGCACAAGCAGCGGTTCAAGCAGCGAAAGAAAAAGGTAAGCAAGTTCGCGTAGGGAATCTCTTCTCTGCAGACTTATTCTATACGCCAGATTTCGAAATGTTTGATGTGATGGAAAAATACGGCATCTTAGGCGTAGAAATGGAAGCAGCTGGGTATCTATGGCGTAGCAGCAGAATATGGTGCAAAAGCACTTTGTATCTGTACCGTTTCAGACCATATTCGTACACACGAACAAACTACAGCAGAAGAACGTCAATTAACCTTCAATGATATGATTGAAATTGCGTTAGAGTCTGTATTAATTGGTGATAAAGCATAATTTATCCGATTGTTTAGAATAAAAAAGAGCGGTTAATTTGACCGCTCTTTTGTTTTTCTAGCTTTCGCTATTTTTCATACCAAATTCGGTTCACATAGAGCACCACTTTACCAGAGGGTGTCTCAACATGGATTTCATCATCAACGCCTTTCCCGATTAAAGCACGCGCGACGGGAGAATCAATGGAGATCCAGTTTTTAGCGGGATCGAATTCATCGCAGCCGACAAGGCGATATTGCTTCACTTCACCCTCTTCATCTTCTAGCTCAACCCAGGCACCGAAAAATACTTTGCCTTCTTGTTTCGGATGGTAATCCACGATTTGTAGCACTTCTAAGCGTTTGGAAAGGAAACGCACACGGCGATCAATTTCACGTAAAGCGACGTTTACCGTAAATATATTCCGCATTTTCACTGCGGTCACCAAGCGCGGCGGCATCTGAAACCGCTTGGGTAACTTTTGGGCGTTCTTCTTTCCACAAAAACTTAAGTTCTTGGTCAAGCGCAAGCCAGCCTTGACGGGTAATGTAATTTGATTTTGCCATAATAAAAATAAAAGAAATTTTTTTGAATTATATTTGAGCCTGTTGTCTAAAACCAGTATTCTATTCCCGTTTTTATCGAATCCTTTAATAACAAAGAAGTATGACAATGTTAAATCAACAAATTAGCCAAATTATTGCGGCAGAATTAACCGTTCAACCCCAACAAATCCTCGCCGCCATTCAATTATTAGATGATGGCAACACCATTCCATTTATCGCCCGTTATCGTAAAGAAGCCACAGGTGGCTTGGATGACACCCAACTTCGTCATTTTGAAACCCGTTTAATTTATTTACGTGAATTAGAAGATCGTCGTCAAACCATTTTGAAATCTATTGAAGAGCAAGGGAAATTGACCGATGAATTGCGTGACAAAATCCATGCGACACAAAGTAAAACCGAATTAGAAGATTTATATTTGCCATACAAACCAAAACGTCGTACGAAAGGGCAAATTGCGATTGAAGCTGGTCTTGAGCCATTGGCTGATTTACTTTGGAATGAGCCGAAAAATGATCCTGAAACGGCTGCCGCGGAATTTGTGAATGCTGATAAAGGCGTAACAGATACTAAGGTAGCGCTTGATGGTGCACGCTATATTTTAATGGAACGGTTTGCTGAAGATGCGGGTTTATTAGCGAAAGTCCGTGATTATTTAGCAAAAAATGCCGTTATTGTATCTAAAGTGATCGACGGTAAAGAAACGGAAGGGGCAAAATTTCAAGATTATTTCGACCATCAAGAATTATTGAAAAATGTGCCTTCTCACCGTGCATTGGCGATGTTCCGTGGGACGTAATGAGGGCATTTTACAATTAAGCTTAAATGCTGATCCTGATGCGGAAGAGGGAAGTCGCCAAAGCTATTGTGAAGAGATTATTCGTGATTATTTAGATGTACGTTTTACTGGTCAGCCTGCGGATAAATGGCGTGAGCAAGTGATTGCGTGGACATGGAAAATCAAAGTGTCGTTGCATTTAGAAACGGAATTAATGGCAAGTTTACGTGAAAAAGCGGAAGAAGAGGCCATTGATGTTTTTGCCCGAAATCTGACCGCACTTTTAATGGCAGCACCCGCTGGCGCGAAAAGTACCATGGGCTTGGACCCGGGCTTGCGTACGGGTGTTAAAGTCGCGGTGGTGGATAACACAGGTAAATTATTAGATACCACCACCATTTATCCACACACGGGCCGTGAAGCCGAAGCGCAAGTGGCGATTTTCAGCTTAATCCGCAAACACAACGTAGAGTTAATTGCCATTGGTAACGGTACGGCTTCTCGTGAAACCGAACGTTTTGCGAAAGAAGTGATTAAAGAAATCAAAGAAAATAAACCACAAACTGTTGTGGTGAGTGAAGCGGGCGCATCGGTTTATTCTGCTTCTGAATTTGCGGCAAATGAATTCCCGAATTTAGATGTATCTTTACGTGGTGCGGTCTCTATCGCCCGTCGTTTACAAGATCCATTGGCGGAATTAGTGAAAATCGAACCGAAAGCCATTGGTGTAGGGCAATATCAGCACGATGTAAACCAAACCCAACTTGCGCGTAAACTTGATGCGGTGGTGGAAGACTGCGTAAACGCGGTAGGCGTAGATTTAAATACCGCATCCGCACCATTATTAGCTCGCGTGGCAGGGATGACGAAAACTTTAGCGCAAAACATTGTGGAATATCGTGATGAAAATGGTCGTTTTGAAAGCCGTGCAGAATTGAAAAAAGTGCCACGTTTAGGGCCAAAAGCCTTTGAGCAATGTGCAGGCTTTATGCGTATTGCAGGCGGGAAAAATCCACTTGATGCTTCAGGGGTTCACCCAGAAGCTTACCCTGTGGTCGAAAAAATCTTGCAAGCTACCGCACAATCTATCCAAGATTTAATGGGCAATGCGGGTGTGGTACGTCAGCTTGATGCAAAACAATTCATTGATGAGCAATTTGGTTTACCAACCGTTCAAGATATTTTCAAAGAATTGGAAAAACCGGGGCGCGATCCGCGTGGTGAGTTTAAAACAGCTGTATTCGCGGAAGGCGTGGAAGAAATCACCGATTTAAAACCAGGTATGATTTAGAAGGTACCGTCACCAATGTGACTAACTTCGGTGCATTTGTGGATATTGGTGTTCACCAAGACGGTTTAGTACATATTTCATCATTAAGTGATAAATTCGTAGAAGATCCACATCAAGTGGTGAAAACGGGCGATATCGTGAAAGTGAAAGTCTTAGAAGTGGATGTGCCGCGTAAACGTATTGCGTTAACGATGCGATTAGATGAAAGTGCTGTCAAAAATGATGGCAAATCTGACCGCACTTTAAGTGCAAAACCAAGAAGTAATGCACCTCGCCAAGATCGTAATCCTAGAGGAAATAGTGCAATGGGTAATGCCTTTGCCGATGCGTTAAAAAATTGGAAAAAATAATTTCGTCATTTAGATGAAAATTGTGGCCAAATAGGCGTACAATGAAGGGGATCTGGTCAATCATCCAATCCCCTTTTTTATTTCAACGAAAGGAATATTCTTATGGAAAAAGGTATTCTTGGGCCGCATGAAGGCAAGGAGCTGGAATTAATGTTAAGGGGCGAAAAGCAAGTGGCATTATTCAATCAGGAGCTCGGTATTCCTGACGCCTTTCTCCCTTATCTTGAGCAAGGAATGCTTCATTCAAAAACAGTGCAACGTCATATTAATGATGTCTGCTTAACTGATTTTATTGTCTATTTACCTCAATCTCTTGCACTTGCTGAACAAATGGAAGTGCTACTTCCCGCAAGCACTGTGAATGGTTTTGATCCAAAAGTTGAACGTGAAATCGGCCGAATTCTTGGCTACCGAGAAAAAGACATCGAATATTATATTCAGCATTTTCAAGATAATTTAGAAAAGTATCGGCAGCAGTATAGTTGATAGATAAAATAAAAGTGCGGTCAAAAACACAAGAAATTTTGACCGCGCTTTTGTTTCCAAAGATGATTATTCTAAGTAAACCTTATAATTTTACATTCGCTTTTCTGTAGAAATATCACTATAGATAGCATAACAAGTCAAAGTGGTAAATTAGGTAATTGTTTAATGTATACTAGATCGAAAGGAACTAATATTATTGTTAATAAGGTAGATTGATATGACGAAAGCCTAACAACTCTTATTGAAGTTAATAGATTTTTATTCTTGCTACATCTGCTATTACTGGAATGCTTTCAATGTCAAATCCAGATCAAGATTTTTATTTTTAATGAAGTTGATATTTCTGATTTAGATCTAGGAAGGTTAATTAAAGAAAAACTTAATGAAAGTAAAGAAATTTCATTCGAAGAGTTTCAGGCTATCTTTAATTCTGAAAAAAATGAAAGGGTTAGCAAAAAAAAGACTTGAGGAAGAGATGAAAAAAACGCTATGGATACAAAAAAAATAAAAATCTATCTATAAGGATATGTCTCTTTATCTTTAGAGCAGGATGAGTTTAGATATAACTATTTCACCTCTTCATCAAGATTCTTTAGATGGAAGTACAGGGATTTCACTTCCTGACAATTCAGCATTAGAATTTAAATATGATAAGAGTATTTCGGATGAAGAATTAGGAAAAGCCATAAGACAAGCCCTGACGTATTGTACGAGTATTTATCGGTAATATATTTCCTCAAAATATAAAGTGCGGTCAAAAATACGAGAAATTTTGACCGCACTTTATTATTGGCTAGGAAGGATTATTCTGCGTCTTCTTTTGCCCATTCTAATGAGCGTTTAACGGCTTTTTTCCAACCTTTATAACGACGTTCACGTTTTTCTTCATCGTTATCTGGTGTGAAGGTACGTTCTACACGCGCTTTGTCATGAAGTTCGTCTAAATCTTTCCAGAAACCAACCGCAAGGCAGCAAGGTAAGCTGCACCAAGTGCAGTCACTTCTTTCACCACTGGACGTTCTACGTTCACATCCAAAATATCTGCTTGGAATTGCATTAAGAAGTTATTGTTGGTAGCGCCACCATCGACACGTAAATATTGTAAACGTTGACCTGAGTCAGATTGCATTGCTTCTAATACATCACGAGTTTGGTAAGCAATGGATTCAAGGGTTGCACGTACGATGTGGTTACGGTTAGAGCCACGGGAAAGACCGAAAATTGCACCGCGTGCATACGGATCCCAATATGGTGCACCTAAACCAGTGAAGGCTGGTACGACATATACTCCGTTGCTGTCAGGAACTTTTTGTGCAAAGTATTCGGAGTCGTGGCTATCATGTACGATTTTGAGTTCATCACGTAACCATTGGATTGAAGCACCAGCGATAAATACCGAACCTTCAAGTGCGTATTCGGGTTCACCTTTGGCATTACAAGCGATGGTGGTTAATAGGCCATTTTTAGAGGTAATAGCTTTCTCACCGGTGTGTAGCAACATAAAGCAGCCTGTACCATAGGTATTTTTCGCTTGGCCTGCGCGTGTGCATAGATGGCCGTAAAGTGCCGCTTGTTGGTCACCCGCGATACCCGCAACAGGAATACGCACGCCGCCTTTACCCCCGATGTTGGTTTGGCCATACACTTCGGAAGAATTACGTACTTCAGGCAACATAGAGCGTGGAATATTTAATAATTCCAACATTTTGTCATCCCATTTTTTCGTATGGATGTTAAATAACATGGTTCGGGATGCGTTGGTGTAATCCGTTACGTGAACACGACCTTGGGTTAATTTCCATACAAGCCAGGTATCTACGGTACCAAATAGAAGCTCGCCACGTTCCGCTTTTCTCGCGTGCGCCTTCTACATTGTCCAAAATCCATTTCACTTTTGTACCAGAGAAGTATGGGTCTACCACTAAACCTGTGGTGTTGCGGATATATTCTTCATGACCATCCGCTTTAAGTTTGTCTGTAATATCTGCAGTACGACGACATTGCCACACAATCGCGTTATAAACCGGTGTGCCGGTTGCTTTTTCCCACACAATGGTGGTTTCACGTTGGTTAGTAATACCAATTGCCGCGATTTCGTCAGAGGTAATGCCTGCTTTTGCAACCACTTCGTTTAATGTTGAACTTTGTGTTGCCCAAATTTCCATTGGATTATGTTCCACCCAGCCTGCGCGTGGATAAATTTGTGTAAATTCACGTTGGGCGATTTCGACAACATTCGCATTGTGATCTAATAATACTGCTCGAGAGCTTGTGGTACCTTGGTCCAAAGCGATGATGTATTTTTTGTCTGTCATGGTTCTATTCCTTAGAGTGCTTGGCACTCTCATTGATTAAATGAATGAAGAAATTTTGAGCTTAAACGAACAAATTGCGAGCCTAACTTAATTGAATTCGAACCTAATTGGAATAAGCAATGTTTGGTTTTGTGATAAGTATCACAGATTTTTTTATTAAAATATGTAAACGATTGCGTTAACGCACAAAATAATGTGATCTTTGTCGCATTTTAGAAAATAGATCGGTTTCATCTATTGAATTAATTGGTTAAAACTAGATAATGAAACCACTCACTTTGAGTATCTCAATATTTGATCAAACAACGAAACGAATTGCAAAGCAAGATTTCTTCAATGAAATCATTAAGTTAATCATTATTTGGAGATTCTCTTATGAATGCCTATTTTGCAGAATTTTTTGGCACAGCACTCTTAATCCTGTTAGGTAACGGTGTGGTGGCCAACGTATGTTTAAATAAAACGAAAGGGCAAAGTTCTGGTTGGATTGTGATTACTACCGCGTGGGCATTTGCGGTGTATGTGGCCGTTGTTGTGACAGGTCCTTACAGTGGGGCACACTTAAATCCTGCGGTAACACTTGGTGTGGCAATGAAAGGTGCATTTGCTTGGGAACTGGTACCAGGCTACATCGCAGCACAAGTTGTGGGGGGCATGGTAGGTGCGTTGTTGGTTTACATTATGTATAAAGATCACTTTGCAGCGACCGAAGAAGAGGGCTTAAAACGCGCTTGTTTCTGTACTGAACCAGCAATTCGTAACTATCCAATCAACTTAGTTAACGAAATCGTTGGCACCTTCGTACTTGTCTTCGTAATTTTCTATCTTGCAGGGGCAAACATCACTTTGCCTGGCACGGCAGAGAGCACCCCAATTGGTTTAGGCTCTATCGGGGCATTACCAGTAGCCATTTTAGTTTGGGCAATTGGTTTAAGCTTAGGTGGAACAACCGGCTATGCGATCAACCCCGCTCGAGATCTTGGTCCACGTTTAACCTTAGGTCTTTTCCTGGGTGGCACATTAAAAGCCAAAGCTGACTGGGGATACAGTTGGGTTCCTGTTGTGGGTCCATTTATTGGTGCAGCGTTAGCGGCAGTATTCTACAACGCCATTATGTAATTTATTCAAATAGAAAGAGCGGTCAAAATTCATGATGTTTTTTGACCGCTCTTTTTATGTTTAATCTGGGATTAAATACAATAATCTTCGAATTCCATTGGCATTTTAGCTTGCAATAAGAATTGTTTGGTGCGCTCTTGCTGTGGATGACTGAAGAATTCAGCCGCGGTATTTTGTTCAACGACCTGACCATTTTCCATGAGAATCACGCGATCTGCCACATCTTTGGCAAAATTCAATTCATGGGTGACGATAATCATTGTCCAACCTTCTTGTGCGAGCATTTTGAGTGCTTGTAACACTTCACCGACGAGTTCTGGGTCGAGAGCAGAAGTGGGCTCATCTAACAAGATAATATCGGGTTTAACTGCTAAAGCTCGGGCGATCCCGACACGTTGCTGTTGACCACCAGACAGTTGAGAGGGATATAAATCCGCTTTTGCTTTTAAACCAACTTTTTCCAATAATGCCAATGCTTTTTCACGTGCAGTCTCTTTCGGTTGTTTTTGCACAACCACCATGCCCTCCATCACATTTTCGAGTGCAGTGCGATGGGGAAATAGATTGTATTGTTGGAACACCATTGAGGAACGTCGACGCAATTTTAGTTCATCGGATTTGCTGATCTTCTTGCTGAAATCAATAGTTAAGCTTCCATCAGTAAATGCTAATACACCTTTTTCTGGGCGTTCGAGTAAATTTAAACAGCGTAAAAAGGTCGTTTTGCCTGAACCTGACGGACCCAGAATGGCAACAACTTCACCTTTATTAATTTCAAAATCAATGCCTTTTAATACATGGTGGCCATTAAAACTTTTCTGAATATTCGTGACTTTTAACATAACCAGTCCTTATAAATGGCGAGAAAGGCGTTTTTCTAAACGGGTTTGCCCCATTGACAGCACAAAACAGAATACCCAATAAATGAGAGCCGCTTCACTATAAATTAAAATAAATTCGTAGTTTTCAGCCGTGATGTTTTGCGCCACACGGAATAACTCAGCAATCCAAACAAGTGATGCCAGAGACGTATCTTTCACTGTGCTAATGAATGTGTTTGATAGCGAAGGGACGGAAATACGTAAAGCTTGCGGCATAATGGTACGCACGAAAGCTTGTGTGTAATTCATGCCTATCGCATAAGAGGCTTCCCATTGACCTTTAGGAATAGCAAGAATGGAGGCTCTCACCGTTTCTGCTGCATAAGCACCAATATTAATGGAGAATGCAATAATTGCAGTTGGGAAAGGTTCAAGTTTGATGCCAACTTCAGGTAAACCGTAGAAAATAATGAAGATCTGCACCAACATTGGCGTGCCGCGAATAATTGAAATATAAGTGCGACAAATGCCCTGCAGAATTTTGGTCATTAAATTGGGATGTGGCAATGTGCAAATCACAGCCACAATAACCGCAATGAATAAACCGCAAAAGAAGGAAATGACCGCAAGGGGATCGTATATAAAATTGCCCCTTCCATCATAGGCCAAAACGAGCTGATTACATAATCAGCTCGTTCTGCGGTCATAAATGGAAGGCTGGCTAACCAATTATTGAGTAATGTCATCGCCAACCATTTGATTGAAATTTGTTTTAAAGTTCCGTCTTTGCGTAGTTCTTCAAGTGCTTGGTTCACTTTTGCAATAAGCGGTTCTTCACCTTTCAAGAAAGCAAAACCAGTTGGGATTTTTTTATCACTTTCTACAGCAATTTTTAAGCCTGCATTAGGTTGTTTTTTGAAGTAATCTAATACTGCTAATTTATCGTTTACTGTTGCATCAACACGACCTTGTTTTACTGCTTCAAGGTTTTGTGCCAAGCTATCAACGGTCACAATAATTGCACCATTATCACGTGCGTCTTTGCTCCAGTTACTGGTTGCAGATTGGGCAGATTTTTTACCTTTTAAATCAGGGAATGATTTAATGCTATCGTTATCGGCTTTCGTCACGATTACGCCAGCAGAGTAGTTATAAGGTGCACTGTAATCATATTTTTTTAAACGTTCTGGGCTTGGATTGGTTTGGTTCGCAATAACATCAAAGCGTTTTGCATTTAAACCTGCATACATGCCATCCCAAGCGGTTTCTTTAAATTCAACTTTCCAACCTAATTTTTGAGCAACTTTTTCGATAATTTCCACATCGAAACCTGTTAACTTGCCATCTTTGTCGTGGAAAGTGAATGGTGCGTAAGTTCCCTCAGTACCGACTAATAAGGTTTTAGTTTGTTCAACGCGATCAGCAATTTCACCTGCGTTGGCAAAAGTAGAAAGGGCTAATCCTGCCGCTAAAAGTGCGGTGCTAAAAAATGATTTTTTCATAAGTATTCCTTTTTTAGATAAATAACGAAAGTGAAATGAATTATAAGAAGCGAAAAAGAAAAGAAAAAGTATTATTTATTTATGAATTATTTCCTTTAGTTATATTAAATGAAAATTGTTTAATTAATAAACAAAAAAGGTCTGTAAAAACAGACCTTAGATAGAATGAATTCAAATCAATAGATTAAGCTTCAATACCTTCAAATAACGCCGTACTTAAATAACGTTCTGATGCAGAAGGTAAGATCGCGACGATTAATTTATCTTGGAATTCTGGTAGTTTTGCTAAGCGGTCAGCCGCTGCCACAGCGGCTCCAGAGGAAATACCCGCAAGAATACCTTCTTCAGCCATTAAGCGACGAGCGGTCGCAATTGCAGTATCGCTATCTACAGTTTCCACGCGATCAATTAATGATAAATCTAAGTTTTTCGGAATAAAGCCCGCACCGATACCTTGAATTTTGTGTGGACCCGGTTTTACTTCTTGGCCTGCAAGGGTTTGGCTAATAACAGGTGATTCTGTTGGTTCAACTGCCACAGAGGTGATTTTTTTACCGTGATCTAATTTGATCGCACGGGAAATACCGGTAATTGTACCACCGGTACCCACACCAGCAACCACGACATCGACTTTACCTTCAGTATCTTTCCAGATTTCTTCACCAGTAGTTTGACGGTGAATGTCAGGGTTAGCCGGGTTTTCAAATTGTTTTAGCATCACATAATGATTTGGATTAGACGCCACAATTTCTTCTGCTTTAGCAATCGCACCTTTCATCCCTTTTGAGCCTTCAGTGAGCACAAGATTCACGCCCTAAACCACGTAATAAACGTTTACGTTCAAGACTCATGGTTTCAGGCATGGTTAAGGTGATTTTATAACCACGTGCGGCAGCCACATAGGCTAAAGCGATCCCAGTGTTACCACTGGTCGCATCTACTATTTCTTTACCAGCCGTTAAAATGCCATCTTTTTCCGCTTGCCAAATCATATTGGCACCAATACGGCATTTCACGCTAAAGCTTGGGTTGCGACCTTCAATTTTTACGACAACGTTGCCATTGTGTCCGAAGTGTTTTAAACGAACTAATGGCGTATTACCGATTGAGTATGAGTTATCTGCATAAATTGTCATTTTACTGTCCTTTTATATTTGTGAATGAGTTGATGCAGTAGTTATAACACCGGTTTTTATATAAAAAAAATAGTTAATAGCTATATTTTATAACTAAATGCTATTTATTCACGATGCTGTTTCCCGAAGGCTTAATTTCAGTACTACTAGAACGTGTCACAATTTGTGTTGAACCTGAATTGCGGTCAAAATTCATATCAAATTTTAATTGTGAGCGATAATTTTCGACCCACATTACGGTCGCGCCACAGACTGCAACGGGAATAACGACTAAATTCACAATCGGTAATGCGGTACAAAGGGTGATTAATGCTCCAAATGTCAGGCTTTGTGTGCGTCTTTCACCTAATGCATTTTTCATGATGCCAAAGGAAATCTTGTGGTTATCAAACGGATAGTCACAATATTGAATTGCCATCATCCAACAGGTAAATAAGAATGTCAGCACAGGAATAATGGTTTGTCCGATAACAGGGATAAAACTCAATAAGAACAAGCCTACAAATTTCGGTAAGCTGTACCATAGTTTTTGCCATTCACGATTTAGCATACGTGGCACATCTTTCATAATTTCGGCAAAACCATCATCATTAACTGCTTCACCAGTTAGCATTTTTTCGACTTTTTCTGCCAATAATCCATTAAACGGCGCGGCAATAAAGCCTGAAAGCGTTGTAAAGGCAAAATAGAAAAATAAGAGAATTGAGCCAATAGACAACACAAGCAAAATCACGCTTAAAAAGCTTAGCCAATCTGGAATAAAGCTCATCACCCAGTCAATCATCGTGGAGATTTGTGAGACAAATAGCCAGAATAAGCCTGTAAGTAGAACGACGTTAAGTAAAATTGGCATAATCACAAAACGGCGTAGGCCTTTTTGCGTAATAAAATGCCAACCCATCACGAAATGATTGAAAGCAGATTTTATTTCATTTTGATCGATCATCATTGTTCCTTTAAATTGAAAAGTAAAAAATACAAAATGTCACAGAAAGACAATATTTTTTGAGAAAAATTCCATCTCATCCCTTTTAATCTCTTGTTTGCTTTCCTATTTTTTCACCTGTGGAAATGTGATAGGATTAGCAAAAATCATTGCGTTAAGGAGCAACAAGAATGGACTTAAATACCATTTTGATTATTTTAGGGGTAATTGCTTTAATTGCCTTAGTGGTACACGGATTATGGTCAAATCGCCGTGAGAAATCAAAATATTTTAAAAGCGCGAACACATTTAACCGCACTTCTAAAAACGGTGAGGTCAATCCTTTTTCGCAAGCTGCTGATCCTAATGCGGATATTCGTTTAACACATCGTGCTCAAGCGGCGCAGCCTGTACAACAACATGTTCAACCTAAAGTGGCACCACAGGCGACAAGCCAACAGCAATTTAATTTTGATGAGCAGCGCGTTCAAGTGGATGCGCGTCAAATAGAAAAAAGCGTGGACGATATTAAAATCTCCTTACCAAATCAGCCGGTTTATGAGATGAATACAACGCAACCTGCTCCTGCGCCAAAAACTGAGCCAGTGGTTTATCCTGAAACGAATGTACAACCAAAACCGCGTGTAGCAGAAATGACAATCGAAGAATTAGAAGCACAAAGCAATGATTTTGACGGTGTGAATTCTTCTTCACCTGAATTGCGTGAGCAGTTAGCCGAGATGTCATTAAATCCAACTCAAGAACCTACTCATGAGAACGTGCATTTTAACTATCACGAACCAGTAGAAGTGGAGAAAAACCAAAACAAACCACCGGTTTTGTTCAACTTTATGTGATTTCGAATCAAAATCGTGAATTCTATGGTCCACAATTATCTCAATCTTTAGAAAACCTCGGTTTTATTTTTGGCGAGCGTCAAATGTATCACCGCCATTTTGATTTAAGTGTGGCAAGTCCAGTGTTATTTAGTGTGGCAAACATTGAACAACCAGGTACGTTTGATTATTACAATATGGCGGAGTTTTCAACCATGGGTGTGGTACTCTTTATGCAGTTGCCATCACCAGGTAATAATTTGGCGAACTTACGTATGATGATTCGTGCAGCGAAAACCATCGCGGAAGATTTAGGTGGCGTGGTATTGACTGATCAGCAAGAGATTTTTGATGATATGGCTGAGCAGGATTACTTATCTCGCATCGCATAAAACGCACGAAAAAATAACCGCACTTTGGGCGAGCCGATGGTTCGTCCATTTTAATTCAATGAGTAAACCATTAGAGAACATTATGAGCCTTCAGCAACAAATTGATACATTACGTCAGGATCTTCGTCGTTATGAATATGAATATCATGTATTGGATAACCCAACCATTCCTGACGCGGAATATGACCGTTTATTTCATCAACTTAAAGCCTTAGAAGCCGCCCATCCGGAACTCATTACGGCAGATTCACCTACTCAACGTGTGGGAGCCAAACCGCTTTCTGGTTTTGCACAAATTCGTCATGAAATTCCAATGCTGTCTTTGGATAATGCCTTTTCAGACGAGGAATTTTATGCATTCGTAAAACGTATTGAAGATCGTCTTATTCGTTTGCCTGACCCCCTCACTTTCTGCTGTGAGCCGAAATTAGATGGTTTAGCGGTGAGTATTTGTATGTGAATGGCGTACTGACTCAAGCAGCTACTCGCGGTGATGGAACAACAGGGGAGGATATTACCGCGAATATCCGTACGATTCGAAATATTCCATTGCAACTTTTAATGGATAATCCACCCGCTCGTTTAGAAGTGCGTGGCGAAGTGTTTATGCCACATGAAGGCTTTGAGCGTTTAAATCAGCAAGCGTTAGAGAAAGGCGAGAAAACCTTTGCTAACCCACGTAATGCAGCAGCGGGATCGTTGCGCCAGCTCGATCCAAAAATTACGAGTAAGCGTCCATTGGTATTGAATGCTTATGGTATTGGTATTGCTGAAGGGGTGGATTTACCGAATACGCATTATGATCGTTTGCAATGGTTGAAGTCTATTGGGATTCCGGTAAACCCAGAAATCCGTTTATGTAACGGCACAGATGAAGTGTTGGATTTTTATCGTGATATTCAAAATAAACGTAGTGCTCTTGGCTACGATATTGATGGTACTGTGTTGAAAATCAATGATATTGCGTTACAAGAGAAATTAGGTTTTATTTCCAAAGCGCCACGTTGGGCGATTGCTTATAAATTCCCTGCACAAGAAGAATTAACTCGTTTAAATGATGTGGAATTTCAAGTAGGCAGAACCGGGGCGATTACCCCAGTGGCTAAATTGGAACCGGTATTTGTGGCAGGGGTAACGGTAAGTAATGCCACATTGCATAATGGTGATGAAATTGAACGCTTGGATATTGCTATTGGCGATACGGTAGTGATTCGCCGTGCGGGAGATGTGATCCCACAAATTATCGGCGTATTACACGACCGTCGCCCAGCAGATGCGAGACCGATCATTTTCCCTAAAACTTGTCCTGTATGTGATTCGGCCATTGTTCGTATTGAAGGTGAAGCGGTAGCGCGTTGTACGGGCGGTTTGTTCTGTGCAGCACAGCGTAAAGAAGCGCTTAAACATTTCGTTTCTCGCAAGGCCATGGATATTGATGGCGTAGGGGGTGAAATTAATCGAGCAGTTGGTGGATCGTGAATTAATTCATACGCCAGCCGATTTATTCAAGTTAGATTTAACTACGCTAACCCGTTTGGAAAGAATGGGCGCAAAATCTGCTGAAAATGCGTTAGTGAGCCTTGAAAAAGCAAAAAATACGACGCTAGCACGTTTTATTTTTGCTTTAGGAATTCGTGAAGTGGGGGAAGCAACGGCATTGAATTTAGCGAATCATTTCAAAACCCTAGAAGCGTTGCAAAATGCAGATTTAGAAGCCTTGCAGCAAGTACCTGATGTGGGCGAAGTGGTGGCAAATCGTATTTTAGCGTTTTGGCATGAACCACATAATGTCGCGGTAGTGAATGATTTGATCGCTCAAGGCGTACATTGGGAAACCGTGGAAACCAAAGAAGTGACAGAAAACTGCTTTAAAGGTAAAACGGTTGTGTTAACCGGAACCTTAACTCAAATGGGACGTAATGAAGCTAAAGCCTTATTACAAGACATGGGCGCGAAAGTGAGCGGCTCGGTTTCAGCAAAAACGGATTTTGTGATTGCCGGTGATGCAGCGGGTTCTAAGCTCACAAAAGCACAGGAATTAGGCATTACCGTTTTAACGGAAGAAGAGTTCCTAGCAGAAATTCAGTCATAATTAAACGGTTAGAAAACAAAATGGGGCGTAGATAAACTACGCCCCATTTTTTATCTCAAAAACACGCTCAAAATTGACCGCACTTTAACCCGCTACTGCAGGTAAATAGCCTGCTTGAATTAAGAATGGCACGATCATAATTGCTACACCAATGATTAATGCAATCACTAAAGTCACATTACCACCGATTACACGATAAGGCAGATTTGGATTCGCTTGACGTGTTTTCCATGCTAGTCCGATAGGCAAAATTAAGCAATAGAAGGCACAGAGTAAACCCGCATAGCTTAATGCGGCGATAAAGCCTTCAGGATAATACAAGGCAAACGCAAGTGGTGGAGTGAAGGCAGCAACCGTCAGTGTTAAACGGTTGTGTGGCAATTTGTAACGTTTAAATAAATCGCCTAAACCTTCAAATACCCCTAGCATCACACCAAGGAAAGAGGTGATTAATGCAAGTGCAGAGAACACGCGTACGATTTCACCCATGATGTGGGAGTTCGTGATTTGACGTGTTGCATTGACTAAGCCGTTAAGGGTTGGATCCGCTTGTAACACTTGTACGAATTCATTTTGGCTTAATACGCCGTGAGTCGCTAATTGCCACACTAAATAAGCCACAAGTGGAATCGCTGTACCAATTAAAATCGCTTTACGGAATTGAGTAACACTACCATCTAAATAGCTGTTTACGCTGCCCATGATGATGTGGAAGCCAAAGGAGGTAAAGAAATTGGTGCCGCAGAGATCACGAAAGCATAATTTAAAGGTAAGGCCATCAGGTTATCGACAGACACTTTTGGTAACATCATGAATAACACAAAAGCAAAGGCAATTAATTTACCGATGAACAGAATGCGGGTGGCACCATCAACGCCTCTTGTACCTACAACCACAAAGGCACCGAGTACGACGGTAAATAAAATGATTGAAAGTTCGGAGGAAAGACTTTCAAAGCCAAAAGCGGTTGGTAAACCCGATAATAATGAACCGCCCCCGGTGATGTAGGCCGCAGAAAGAGCATAAAGTAAAATGAGCAAACTAAAGGTGGCTAAGACACGTCCAGTGATGCCGAAGTATTTTTCAGCGAGAGTCGCCACGCCATCATTTAATCGATCGGCCGTTTGATAGACTTCAACAAAAAGTAAACCGCTGTAAACCAAAAGCGCCCATAAGCCGACTAATAAGAAAACGGTGTAACCAAAACCAATACCGGCAGAGGTTAATGGCATCGCGAGCATTCCCGCCCCGATGGTCGTGCCGGCAATGATTAAGGCACTGCCGAATGTTTTGTTTTTTAGCATAAAATTGTTCTCCGAGTATAAAATTGAAAAACGAGGTTAAAGCTGACCGCACTTTTCTTTGTAATGATAGCGGCAAACCGAAAGATAAGAGTCGTTTCCACCAATTTGGATTTGTTCCCCTTCCTTAATGACTTCACCTTGTTCATTTAAACGTAAAACGAAATTGGCTTTACGTCCACAATAACAGATTGTTTTTAATTCTTCTAGTTGATCTGCCCAAGCAAGTAAATACTTACTGCCTTCAAATAGCTCTGCTTGAAAGTCGGTACGCAAGCCATAACAAAGCACAGGAATCTTCAGTTTATCCACGACATCGCTTAATTGATACACTTGCTGTTTCGTTAAAAACTGGGCTTCATCAACCAAAACACAATGAATTTTTTCTTGTTGTAAACGTTGACTCACTTCGGCAAAAAGGTCACTCGTTGATGTAAATAGATTAGCATCTTCATGAATACCAATACGCGATGTGACTTTGCCTAATCCAAAGCGGTCATCAATGGCTGCCGTATAAACTATGGTGTTCATATTGCGTTCACGATAGTTATAGGAAGACTGCAGCAACGTGGTTGATTTGCCCGCATTCATCGTAGAGTAGTAAAAATAGAGTTTTGCCATTATTTAATCACCCATTTCCAGAAATAATAGGCAATAAATCCTGCAACAGGTGGACAGGCTGCTAGCATAAAGGTGCCGTAAGTTGCACCACCGCCAACCATTTTTCCGGCAGCTGAAAGCGCGCTAACGATATCACCACTTGGTGTGGTAAAAATCCATGCGCCAATAATCGCGAGCACTAAGAAACAAGCGATACCGGCTGCACGCATAGCTCTTACTTTAATCATATTTTCCATATTTTTTCCTTAAATTGCAGGGAGTTCAGTCATTGCCCAACGAGGTTTAACATCAATGGCGAGATCGCTATGCTGACCTTGTTTTAAGCGTAAAAAGCCCGTATAGGCAATCATGGCACCATTATCGGTACAAAATTGAGGTTGTGGATAAAATACTTCACCACCAAGATTTTTCATCATAGTGCCAAGGGTTTCACGTAATTTTTTGTTTGCGCTTACGCCGCCAGCAATGACTAAACGCTTATAGCCGGTTTCTTTTAAGGCACGTTTACATTTAATTGCAAGTGTATCCACGACAGAATCTTGGAAGGCAAAGGCAATATCAGCTTTGGTTTGTTCGGTTAATTCACCTTCTTGTTTGAGCGCTTGATTAATGGTGTTAGCCGCTGAGGTTTTTAAACCTGAAAAGCTAAAATCAAGGCCTGGTCGATCTGTCATTGGACGTGGAAATACAAAACGATCCGGCGATCCTTTTTCGGCTAAACGTGAAAGTGCTGCACCGCCAGGGTAATCTAACCCTAATAATTTTGCGGTTTTATCAAAGGCTTCACCTGCCGCATCATCAATAGATTCTCCAATGACTTCATATTTTCCTACACCATCAACGCGCACTAATTGCGTATGTCCACCTGAAACTAAGAGGGCAATGAATGGAAAGTGCGGTCGATTTTCATCAAGCATTGGCGCAAGTAGATGACCTTCCATGTGGTGTACGCCAATAGCGGGCACATTCCAGGCATAAGCCAGTGAACGCGCGATCGTTGCGCCCACTAATAATGCGCCCACTAAACCTGGGCCACTTGTATAGGCGATACCATCAATTTGATCAGCGGTTAAATTGGCTTCTTCTAATGCGGCTTTAATTAATGGCGCCGTTTTGCGAATGTGATCGCGGGAAGCCAGCTCTGGCACTACACCGCCGTAATCCGCATGCAAGGCAATTTGCGTGTAGAGCTGATTAGCAATTAAAGCCCTTTATCTTCATCATAAATCGCGACACCCTGTTTCATCACAGGAGGTTTCGATCCCTAAAATACGCATTTTCTTCTCATTTTATTAAAAAAATTGGCAAAGATTTTACCTTGTTTAGCCCGCTTAAACCAGTTCAAACGCCAAATTTTCAGCAAATAGGCGATCTTTCCTTTGCTTTTGCAGGGAAGATCGATTAGAATTGCGTCCTTTATTGAATTTGCCGTTCATTCGGCAGTAATAAAAATTTAAAATTGCAATTAAATTAAACTCATTGAGGTGATTGGCTTATGCCTGTAATTAAAGTACGTGAAAACGAATCATTCGACGTAGCTTTACGTCGTTTCAAACGCTCTTGCGAAAAAGCTGGTATTTTAGCAGAAGTTCGCGCTCGTGAATTCTATGAAAAACCAACTACAATCCGTAAACGTGAAAAAGCAACGCTTGCTAAACGTCACGCTAAACGTAATGCTCGCGAAAACGCGCGCAATACCCGTTTATACTAATTTGTAGTATTTTCTAACTCGAGTTAAGACAAACCGTGAAACCTTTTGGGTATCACGGTTTTGTTGCTTTAAACTCATCGAAAAAAGTCACGCAAAATCAACCGCACTTTCGCATCATATTCAAGGAGGCAAGGCAATGAAAGGCTCAATTCCACGCCAATTTATTGATGATCTGCTCACAAAATCGAATATTGTCGATGTGATTAATGCGCGCGTGAAACTCAAAAAAGCAGGACGAGATTATCAAGCTTGTTGTCCGTTTCATCACGAAAAGACACCTTCTTTCACGGTCAGTGAGAAAAAACAATTCTATTATTGCTTTGGTTGTGGGGCGAAAGGCAATGCCATTTCATTTTTAATGGATTATGACAAATTAGAATTTGTTGAAGCCGTTGAAGAACTTGCCGCTTCGGCAGGGCTTGAAGTGCCTTATGAAAAACGCCCAAATCAATTCGGCAATAAACCTGATGTGAGCTATCAAACAAAACGTAATTTATACGATTTAATGCAAGAGATTGCGTCGTTTTATCAAGCTCAACTCCCGCTAAATATTCCTGCTCAAAGCTATCTTCAGCAACGTGGTTTATCGCCCGAAATTATTGCTCGTTTTCAAATTGGTTATGTCCCCAATGCGATGGATACGGTGTTGCGTCAATTTGGCAAAAATCGAGAAGAACAGAAAAAGCTGTTTGATTTAGGTATGCTTTCTCGTAACGATCGTGGCAATGTGTACGATAAATTCCGTAATCGTATTATGTTTCCGATTCGAGATAAACGTGGTCGTACGGTCGCTTTTGGTGGACGTGTTTTAACGGATGAAAAACCCAAATATTTGAACTCACCCGAAACCATTACATACCATAAAGGTAATGAACTTTATGGTTTGTATGAAGCCTTGCAAATCAATGATGAGCCAGAAAAATTACTGGTGGTTGAAGGCTACATGGATGTGGTGGCATTAGCGCAATTTGGTGTCAATTATGCGGTGGCATCCCTTGGAACATCGACGACCTCGGAACAAATTCAATTATTGTTTCGTTCAACAGAGCAGGTAATTTGCTGCTATGATGGTGATAGAGCGGGGCGTGATGCCGCTTGGCGCGCACTTGAAAACGCCTTACCTTATCTGGAAGATGGACGACAAATTAAGTTTATTTTCCTGCCTGATGGAGAAGATCCGGATACTTATATTCGTCAATATGGTAAAGAAAAGTTTGAAGAATATATTGAGCAAGCCCAGTCTCTCACAGAATTCTTATTTGCGCATTTAAGTCCACAGGTGGATTTTTCAACGCAAGAAGGACGAGGTAAATTAGTTGCACTCGCGGCGCCTTTAATTCGTCAAATTCCTGGTGATATGCTGCGACTTTCATTGCGAAATATGTTGGCGCAAAAGCTCGGGATCTTTTGATCAATCACAGCTTGAAAGCTTAATTCCAAATCAAATAGATAAGGCTGAACCAAAACCTAAAACGCCACAAAAAACCATTAAGAAAACGCCAATGCGTGTGGTGATTTCGCTGTTATTACAGAATTCACAATTAGTGAATCGTATTTCGGATGTGGGGTTGCAAGCCTTAAAGCATGAAGCAGGGTTACGAATTACTAGCAAAATTGACCGCACTTTGCCGTGAACGAGAGGGCATTACAACAGGGCAAATCTTAGAATATTTTCGTGATACAGAATTCAACAAGCCCCTTGAAATATTGGCGTCTTGGGATCATCTATTAGACGACTTAGACATCATTAATGCATTCTCTCAAAACTATCGTCGATTGAATATTCAAGCGATTGAACGTGATATTGAGATGCTTATCGCCAAAGAAAGGGCGGAAGGCTTAACTGATCAAGAACGAGCAATTTTAGTGAATTTGCTCAAGGGAAAAGAAGAGCAGAAAAAACAGTTAGTTAATCCGTCATAACAATGGTAAAATCTCCTGTTCAAAACAAGGGCTTTTATCTTCCAAAAATAACGCAAAACGGGAATAAAAATGGAACAAAATCAACAATCTACCGCCGAGCAATATTCAGAACAAATTGAACAGCTTATGGAATTAGGTCGTACGCAAGGTTATTTAACTTATGCGGAGATCAATGACTTGCTTCCAGAAGATTTGATCGATCCAGAATATTACGATAAGTTGTTGCAAACTTTACAGCATGATGCTGGTATTCCGGTTCTGGATGAAGCACCGGAAAGTGACGAAATGATGTTGAATGACACGATTCCAGATGAAGATGCTGTGGAAGAAGCAACGCAAATTTTATCAAATGTGGAATCTGAAATCGGTCGTACAACCGACCCTGTGCGTATGTATATGCGTGAAATGGGAACGGTTGATCTTCTTACCCGTGAAGATGAAATCAGCATTGCAAAACGTATTGAGGAAGGAATTGACGAAGTTCAAACCGCCATTGCGGCGTACCCAGAAGCGTTAACTGAATTATTAGATAATTATGATCAAGTAGAAGCGGGTAATTATCGTTTAGCTGATTTAATTACCGGATTTGTGGATCCAAATATTGCCGCAGAGGAAGCAGCAAATATTGATGAGAATTTGCTAACGAAGAGGAAAGTGTTGAAGTCGCTGCAGAAGTTGATGATGAGAGCGATGAGGAAGATGAAAGCGATAGCAGCTCAAGTTCTGATGACAGCGATTCTGATAATAGCATCGATCCTGAAGTAGCGCGTGAAAGATTTTCGGCATTAAGAGAGCAACATACTAAAACATTGGCGACTATTGCAAAACACGGACGCAGTGGTAAACGCGCAAAAGATCAAATTGCTCTACTCGCAGATATTTTTAAGCAATTCCGTTTAGTGCCAAAACAATTTGATGTACTTGTTTTATCAATGAAGAATATGATGAAACGTGTACGTTCAGAAGAGCGTCAACTACAAAAAGTATTAGTTGATATCGCAGGTATGCCAAAAGATGAATTTGAGGCACTGATTATTGCTAATGGTAGCAGTGATGCATGGGTAGTAAAAGCATTAAAATCAACGAAAGCTTGGGCAAAACGTTTACCAAAATATGAAGAGCGTATTCGTTTATCTTTAGATAACTTAGCGAATATTGAACAACAAACTAATCTTACCATCCAACAAATGCGTGAGATTTGTGATGCGGTATCTCGCGGTGAACAAAAAGCTCGCCGTGCGAAAAAAGAAATGGTTGAAGCCAACTTACGTTTGGTCATTTCTATTGCGAAAAAATATACTAACCGAGGTTTACAATTTTTGGATTTAATTCAAGAAGGGAATATCGGTTTGATGAAGGCGGTAGATAAATTTGAATACCGTCGTGGTTATAAATTCTCCACCTATGCAACCTGGTGGATTCGTCAGGCCATTACTCGTTCGATTGCGGACCAAGCACGTACAATCCGTATTCCTGTTCATATGATTGAAACGATTAACAAATTAAATCGTATTTCTCGTCAAATGCTACAAGAAATGGGTCGCGAAGCGACGCCAGAAGAGCTTGCTGAACGCATGGGAATGCCAGAAGATAAGATTCGTAAAGTGCTTAAAATTGCGAAAGAACCTATTTCTATGGAAACCCCAATTGGTGACGACGATGATTCACATTTAGGTGATTTTATTGAGGATTCAACCCTTGAATTGCCATTAGATTCTGCAACCGCACAAAGCTTAAAAGTAGCAACTCATGAAGTGTTAGAAGGTTTAACTCCTCGTGAAGCAAAAGTATTACGTATGCGTTTTGGTATTGATATGAATACTGACCATACACTTGAAGAAGTGGGTAAACAATTTGATGTAACCCGTGAGCGTATTCGTCAGATTGAAGCTAAGGCATTGCGTAAGTTACGTCATCCAAGCCGTTCTGAAACATTAAGAAGTTTCTTGGATGAGTAATTATTCAGTAATATAAAAAAGAAAAGGCAGAGAACTCTGCCTTTTTTATTTGATTAAATTTAGTTATTTACCACGAAATCACATTCCTTTAAAATACGCGACTTTCGTCATTTAAAAACAAAAAAGGAACTTTATGGAAGAATCTCAAGAACTCGAAAAACTGCCGCGAGTGAGTTACTGGTGTATTAAAAGTAGTATTAAGTTTTTCACTTATTGCTTTGGCTTTAGTGTTGATTATTGCTTTAGCTAAAATCACGTACACTTTAGCGATTATGGTATTTAATACATCAAGCGTCGTGCCTTATGACGTCGCTGAACAAGCCGTGATGTTTTTCTTATACTTCGGTTTTATTGGCCTTATCGTGCAATATTTTAAAAGTGGCTATCACTTTCCTTTGCGCTATTTTATTTACGCGGGGATTACCGCCATGTTGCGCCTGATTATTGTGAATCATGAGAGCTCAGTTGATACTATCTTATTCGCAGGCGCGAATTTTAATTATGGTTATTGCACTTTGTTTAGTGTTGTATTCCAATAAAATTAAAATTTAAAAGTGCGGTTATTTTGACCGAGATTTTGGAATGGATTATTCCGGCACAATCCATTCCACTGTCCAACTTCCCGTACCTTCAGGGACGAGCGTTTGGGTCAAATAAGGCAAAATAGATTTCATTTGCTGTTCTAATTGCCAAGGTGGATTAATCACCACCATTCCACTCGCGGTCATACCACGTTGATCGCTATCAGGGCGAACAGCCAATTCAATTTTCAAAATTTTACGAATTCCCGTTGCCTCTAATCCTTTAAAAATGCGTTTTGTTTGTTGACGTAGTACCACTGGATACCAAATCGCATAAGTGCCTGTCGCAAAGCGTTTATAACCTTCTTCGATCGCTTTAACCACCAAATCATAATCTTCTTTTAATTCATAAGGCGGATCAATAAGCACCAAACCACGGCGTTCTTTTGGTGGAAGCGTCGCTTTGAGTTGTTGGAAACCATTTTCTGATTTTGTGGTGATATTTTTAAATTCTTTGAAATTATTGCGCAATAATGGAAAATCGCTCGGGTGTAATTCTGTCAGTAATGCACGATCTTGAGGACGCAATAATTGGGCGGCAATCATAGGTGAGCCCGCATAATAGCGTAATTCTTTACCGCCATAATTGAGCTTTTTAATGAGATCCACGTAGCGAGCAATCTCTTCGGGTAAATCTGTTCTTTCCCAAAGTCTTCCAATTCCCTCTTTGTATTCGCCGGTTTTTTCTGATTCGTTAGAACTTAAACGATAACGACCAACTCCAGAATGGGTGTCAAGATAGTAGAAGCCTTTTTCTTTCAGCGAAAGATTTTCTAGTATTAGCATTAACACAATGTGTTTTAGCACATCGGCATGGTTGCCAGCATGGAAACTGTGACGATAACTTAACATGCTTTGTCCTTTTTACGTAAAAAAGTGCGGTCAAAATTAACCGCACTTTTAGTATTTAAATCAGTGTTAGAATAATTCTTCTGGTTGCGTTGCTGGAATTGCGTCTTTGATTTTTCCAGTCCCGCCATTTAAGCGTTGTTGCAACTCAGGTGGAACATAATAACCACGCTCTTTCATTTCTGCAATGTAAGTACGTTTAGGCTCGGTACCTACGATAAAGTATTCTTTACGGCCACCACCTTCAGAAAGTAAACCAGAGTTACTGTCAATGGTTTTCTCCACGATATTTGGAGGAAGATCAAGTTGACGTTCTGGTACATCAGAAAGTGCTGCTTTCATATAAGCGACCCAGGCTGGCATTGCGGTTTTCGCACCTGCTTCACCTCTACCTAATACACGCTTGTTATCATCAAAACCGACATAGGTCGTGGTCACTAAGTTAGCACCAAAGCCCGCATACCAAGCAACTTTTCGCGCTATTGGTTGTACCGGTTTTACCACCTATATCACTACGCTTAATACTTTGCGCGATACGCCAGCTGGTACCTTTCCAACCGAGACCTTGTTCACCATAAATCGCTGTATTTAATGCACTACGAATTAAGAAGGCTAATTCGCCGCTAATCACACGAGGCGCATATTCTTGTTTCGCCACGCCGTCTTTCGCATCAGCCATTAAATCAACAGAACCATCGTTTAATGCTGATGTTTGAAGTTCTGGTAAGTCAGGTACGTTCTCAGGTTGTTGATCGCCTTCTTCCGTATCCGTGTTGTTATTACCTTGCGCTGATTTTAGGTTGTCTGGATTAGCCACTTCTGCAACATCTTTAAAACCATCAATTTTATCTTTGGTTTCACCATAAATCACAGGAATGTCATTACAAGTGATACAAGCAATTTTCGGGTTAGCAATAAATAAATCTTTACCCGTGTTATCTTGAATTTTTTCGATGAGGTAAGGATCAATCAAGAAACCACCGTTATCAAAGACCGCATAAGCACGCGCCATTTCAAGTGGAGTGAAAGAAGCCGCACCTAATGCAAGCGCTTCACTCGCAAAATATTGGTCACGCTTGAATCCAAATCGTTGTAAGAATTCAGCGGTGAAATCAACACCCGCAGTTTGTAACGCTCTGATCGCAATCATGTTTTTAGATTGGCCTAAACCCACACGTAAACGCATTGGACCGTCATAACGATCAGGTGAGTTTTTCGGTTGCCACAAAGGTTGTCCTGGTTTTTGAATGGAGATAGGACTATCTTGCAATACGCTTGAAAGGGTTAAACCTTTTTCTAATGCCGCAGCATAAATAAATGGTTTAATCGAAGAACCTACTTGCACTAAAGATTGGGTTGCACGGTTAAATTTACTTTGTTCATAACTAAAACCACCCACCATGGCTTCAATTGCACCATTATCTGAGTTTAATGAAACTAATGCAGAGTTAGCTGCTGGAATTTGGCCTAACACCCACTCACCGTTATCACGTTTACGAATCCAAATCTGTTCGCCCACTTTAACGGGTGATTTACCCGCCCAACGCATTGCGTTTGAAGAAAGCGTCATCGTTTCATTGTTAGCTAAAAGTAATTCCGCACCATTTTTACCCAATGCGGTTACCGCTGCTGGAATAAAAGGTTCTGAATCAGGTAATTTTTTCAAGAAAGCGACAATGCGCTCGTTATCCCATACAGCTTCACCTTTTTTCCATAGTGGCGCGCCACCACGCCAGCCATGACGCATATCATAATCGATCAGGTTATTACGTACGGCTTTGTGCTTCGGCTTGATCTTTTGATAGTACAGTTGTGAAGACTTTATAACCTTTGGTGTAAGCATCTTCCTCACCAAAACGTTTCACCATTTCTTGACGAACCATTTCAGTCACATAGTCTGCACGGAATTCAAATTTTGCACCGTGATAACTCGCGACGATTGGCTCTTTGATGGCTGCATCATATTCTGCTTTGGTGATTTTGTTTTCATCCAACATACGACCTAATACCACATTACGGCGTTCTTCCGCACGTTTTGGTGAATATAATGGGTTCATTGTTGAAGGTGCTTTTGGCAAGCCCGCAATCACAGCCATTTCAGAGAGCGTTAATTCATCTAAGTTTTTACCAAAGTAGGTTTGTGCAGCGGCTGCGACACCATAAGAACGATAGCCTAAGAAAATTTTATTCAAATAAAGCTCTAAAATTTCCTGTTTGCTCAAGGTATTTTCAATTTCAACCGCTAATACCGCTTCACGTACTTTACGAATAAGTTTTTTTTCTGGGGTTAAGAAGAAGTTACGCGCAAGCTGTTGTGTAATGGTACTTGCACCTTGAGAGGCTCCACCATTGCTGACTGCAACATAAATTGCACGGGCAATACCAATTGGGTCTAAACCATGATGGTCATAAAAACGACTATCTTCCGTTGCTAAGAAAGCATCTTGCAAACGTTGAGGTACGTTTTCTAATTTCACCGGAATACGGCGTTGTTCACCCACTTCACCGATTAATTTGCCATCGGCCGTATAGATTTGCATTGGTTGCTGCAATTCAACGGTTTTTAAGCTTTCTACCGACGGTAAGGAGGATTTTAAGTGAAAATAAAACACTCCACCGGCAACTAACCCCAGTATACATATCGTAAATAGGGTACTTAATATTAATTTTGCGATCCGCATCGTAAAATTCTCTCTGGTTTAATGAATATTCAAAAATCAAAATTATGATTTTGGCTGCTAAGTATAAAAGATTAATCCCTTAAAGAATAGGAAAGAATATGGGAATTGCCAATAGAAAGCAGCAAAAACTACAAATTGGTGTGAGTAAACAACAAGATAACCTCTATTTTGTTTGGCTAGATGAATTACACAAAGTTCAATCAATTTGTTTAAATACGCAACAAAAAGATATTTTTTCCCAGTTATTGCCTCATTTGCCACAAAAAAACAGTCAATGCTGTTTTGTTGGCGCCATTTCGCCCCACTTAACTTGGTCTAAAACACTTATTCTACCACAAACACTCAATGCCCAGGAATGTGAACAACAATGTCGTTTTATTTTGCAAAAAGAATTACCGATTCCTTTGGATGAATTATGGTTTGATTATCTTACCACGCCATTAAAACAAGGTTTTCGTTTGGATATAACGGCGATTCGACAAGAAAGCGCCAATGCAGAATTGGCAAAATATTTACCGTTAAAATTGACCGCACTTGATTTACTGAATCACAGTATTTTACGCGCATTTTATGCCATTTTAGGTCAAGAGCCGATTAACACCTTATTTTTATATCAAGATCAACAAGGATGTCTCGCCGTTTGTGAGCGCTTACAACAACGACAAGTTTTGCAATCTCAAGGATATTTATCTGAACTTTATCAACAATTTATCCAACGCTTTCCCGAAACGATAGAACAGGTTTATGTGTATCAAACGCCCGATATGTTGAATTCACACACAATCGAATTACAGCCTAAGGATTGGCAGCGTATCGAAACAGATTTTCCTTTCATTGCTTTAGGTAATGCACTTTGGCAAACCGATTTAAAGCTAGTGGATTTATCTTTAAAACCACCCGCACTTTTGCCTTTAGTTAATCGGGAGAGTGGTGATGTTAAGCCTTAATTTATTGCCTTGGCGCTTAGAACAACATCAAAAGGCCTTTCGTCGTTTTATGTGGCAAGGTTTTCATTTGGCTAGCTTGTTCAGTTTTGATTGTCGTTGGATTGAACCAACTCAATGAACAACAAGGGCAAGCCCTAAGTCAGACAAAAGAAAAACTGACACAAATCACTCATCAAGTCCATCAGAAACGCATTCAGGTTCAGCAACTACAAAGTAGTCTGAAAGAAATGAATGAGCTGACAGAAATGGATACAGAATATGTGTATCGCTTGCTTAATTTATTAAGTGAGCTGCCATTAAAACAGGGCGAGTTAGATGAATTTACGCTCAATGCTAAGCAAATTGTCCTTTCAGGCATGACAGAAAGCCAACAAGAGTTTGAGGAGATACATCAATTTCTCAAACGCCATTTTACAGAGGTTAACTTAACTAAGTTTCAGCCAGTGCAACAGCAGTTATTTTTTCAATTTGATATTCATTTATCGGAGTCTGTGCAATGAGGGGCTTTATCAATGAGCTTGTTCAAAAAAGTGCACAAAGTTGGTTTGGGAGATGGCTTCGATTACCTCAAATGGTCCATGCTGCCTTTTGGTTGAGTGCATTAAGTGCGGTCATCTTTTTACCTGTTTTTCATTACGTTGAAAATAGCAACGAACGACATCGACTTGACGCAGAATTGAGTTTGCAGCAGCAAGAGTGGGATAAACAGGAAAAGATTTTACAAACCTTAAGGCAAAAGTCAGACAGTCGACAACTTTCTCCAGAATTAGCTAATTCTGTGTTGCCGATTAATCAGCATGTACAGGCTTTGTTAAATGGGCGACTTCGAGCGTTGGATTTACGTTGGGATTTTTCTCAACATACTTTGTTGCATTTGTCAGTGCAAGGCTATTTTGTCGATTTACAGCAATTTTTGACCGCACTTTTAAACGATGTTCCTACACTTTCTTTAACTCAATTAAACATTGAGAAATTAGATGAAGAGGAAAATGCTTCTATTACATGTGAGTTAATTTCCAATTAAATAAGGACAAATAATGAAAAAGCTTTTCTTAATCTTGATAGCGTTTTTTTCTGTATCAGCATTTTCGCAAGATCCTTTTGATCGTAAACAAAGAGAACAAACCGAATATCTAAAAGAGGGGCTCACCCTACCGCCGGTGTTGGCTTGCGTGTATTCGGAGCCGAGACTGGCGGAGGAACGCCCATTGGCTCAGCTACATGTTGTGGGAGTCGTGCAATATGGTAAACAGGCAGAAGTGTTATTTAATGATAATGGGTATATTCTGTCTGTTCAAGTCGGGCAGAGGATTGGAAAAGAAGGCTATTTAATCGAAAAAGTGAGTAAAAACAGCGTGACGCTTCAAAGTTATAAAGCAGGGCAATGTGAACAAACGACCTCAATCATAATGAGATTTTAAAATGATAAAGCAGAAAATAAAAACAAAGTGCGGTCAGTTTTTAATGTGTTTTTTGATCCTATGGACAACTTACTCAGCGGCAGAGAATCGCGTATTTTCACTTCGCTTAAAGCAAGCTCCCATGGTGGCGACACTCCAACAACTTGCTCTTGAGCAAAATGCTAATTTAATGATTGATGATGAGCTAGAAGGAACGCTTTCATTACAATTAGATAACGTCGATTTTGATCGTTTATTGCGTTCTGTCGCAAAAATCAAAGGGCTCTCTTTTTATCAAGAAAATAATATTTATTATTTGGGTAAGCCTTCTCAACATGAACAATATGCAGAGAAAATAACAGAACCTATGGCGATTAGCGGGGAAAGTTTATCTAGTGAAATGCCACTTGTGAGTACAACGGTTAAATTGCATTTTGCCAAAGCTTCTGATGTGATGAAGTCCTTAACCACAGGGAGTGGTTCTTTGCTTTCACCTAGCGGCACAATTACATTTGATGATCGAAGCAATGTATTACTGATTCAGGATGATGCACGTTCTGTCAAAAATATCAAAAAATTAATTGCAGAACTGGATAAACCCATTGAACAAATTGTCATTGAAGCACGTATTGTGACGATTACTGATGAAAGCCTGAAAGAGTTAGGTGTACGTTGGGGCATTTTTAATCCTACTGAGGCTGCCCATCGAGTGAGTGGCAGTCTAGATGCGAATGGCTTTTAGTAATATCAGTAATAATTTAAACGTGAATTTTGCGACAACGGTCACGCCAGCTGGCTCATTAGCACTTCAAGTGGCTAAAATTAATGGCCGATTATTAGACTTAGAATTGACCGCACTTGAACGTGAAAATAACGTAGAAATTATTGCGAGCCCTCGCTTACTTACGACCAACAAGAAAAGTGCAAGCATCAAACAAGGGACAGAAATTCCTTATGTGGTGACGAATGGGAAAAATGATACACAGTCAGTAGAGTTTCGCGAGGCTGTCTTAGGATTGGAAGTCACGCCGCATATTTCTAAGGATAATAATATCTTATTGGATTTATTAGTCAGTCAAATTCCCCGGGGAATCGCGTGGCTTACGGGCAAAATGAAGTCGTATCCATTGATAAACAAGAAATTAATACGCAAGTGTTTGCCAAAGATGGCGAAACGATTGTATTGGGGGGTGTATTCCACGATACGATCACGAAAGGTGTCGATAAAGTGCCATTATTAGGGGATATCCCGGGTATTAAACGCTTATTTAGTAAGGAAAGCGAACGTCATCAAAAGCGAGAGCTTGTAATTTTTGTAACCCCTCATATTTTGAAACAAGGTGAAAGAATAGAAATGGCTAAGAAAGAAAAGCATTTTAAGCAAATTGAAAAAGCGAAAAAATAAAAGAGCGGTCAATTTCTCTCATGTTTTCTCATTTTTTTCAATTTAGCTGTGTGTATTGCAAGCGATCTATTCATCTTGGTCGAAATGGATTGTGTAGTCGATGCCAAAAGAAAGTAAAAACTTTCCCTTATTGTGGGCGATGTGGTTCCCCCTTGCAGCATTATGCAATGGGCTGTGGACATTGTTTGAGAAATGAACCCGCTTGGGATCGTATTGTGATTATTGGGCATTACCTCGAACCACTTTCTTCACTTATTCATCGTTTTAAATTCCAAAAACAGTTTTGGTTAGATCGCAGTTTATCGCGTTTGCTTTATCTTGCGGTGCGAGAGGCAAGACGAACACATGGTCTCTCTCTGCCACAGGCGATTATTCCCTGTACCGCTATATCATTTTCGACAATGGCAACGGGGCTATAACCAGGCTGATTTATTAGCGAACTGGTTGAGTCGTTGGTGTCATGTGCCTAACTGTCATCATGTGGTGAAACGGATTAAACATACCCACACTCAACGAGGTTTAACCGCGAAAGATCGACGACACAATCTTAAAAATGCTTTTGCAGTGAATACCAAAAAGCCTTTTCCTTATGAACGCGTTGCTTTGGTAGATGATGTGATTACAACTGGTTCAACGCTGGCAGAGATAGCTAAACAACTTCGAAAATTAGGTGTAAAAGAAATTCAAGTATGGGGCTTAGCGAGAGCCTAAATTTTTAAAGATAGGATTTATCTATATCTATAAAAATAGGAATAAATGTAGAAAAAATTGCCGTATAGGAGTATCATTCTTGATATATTGCATCAAGTATTAGGACTTATTTATGGAACAAATTTTTATTTCAGATGCTGCACAAGCACATTTTCGGAAACTTTTAGATACACAAGAAGAAGGTACAAATATTCGTATTTTTGTTGTGAATCCGGGTACACCTGGAGCAGAATGTGGCGTGTCTTACTGTCCGCCAAATTCAGTTGAAGCGACTGATACTGAAATGAAATACGATACTTTTTCAGCATTTGTAGATGAAATCAGTTTACCGTTTTTAGAAGATGCAGAAATTGATTACGTAACAGAAGAGCTCGGTGCTCAACTGACTTTAAAAGCACCTAACGCAAAAATGCGTAAAGTTGCAGATGATGCGCCTTTAATTGAGCGCGTAGAGTACGTGATCCAAACACAAATTAACCCACAATTAGCCAGCCATGGCGGTAAAATCACGTTAATTGAAATTACCGATGACGGTTATGCAGTTCTACAATTTGGTGGTGGCTGTAACGGTTGTTCAATGGTTGATGTCACCTTAAAAGATGGTGTAGAGAAACAATTGGTCGCACTTTTCCCAAATGAACTAAAAGGCGCACGAGACGTAACAGAACACCAGCGTGGTGAACATTCTTATTACTAAGAATAGAAGATAAAAAAGGGCGAATTATTCGCCCTTTTATTTTTAAGCAGTAGACAATTTCTGTAACAACCGATCCATGGCCCGATATCCTAGCGCTTCTGCTAAATGAGATTGTTGTATTTCTTTTTCGCCATTTAAATCAGCAATCGTGCGTGAGACTTTAAAATCCGATGATAGGCTCTTACTGAAAGTCCTAGCTTATTCAGGGCCTTCTCAAGGAATAATGCATCTTTATCTTGTAATTTACAGTCTCGTTCAATTTCTTTGCTTGAAAGATACGCATTGATTTTACCGGCTCGAGCAAGTTGAATTTCCCTCACTTTTAACACTTTTTCTCGTACTTGTTGGCTTGTCTCACCTCTATCCCCTGTATTCTGTAAGCTACCTTGTGGCAGAAGAGGTACTTCAATGGATAAATCAAAACGATCTAAAAATGGCCCCGAAAGTCGGTTTAAATAACGTATCACTTGCTGCGGTGAGGCGCGATTATGTGTTCCAGTGTAATGCCCGGTTGGACTTGGATTCATCGCGGCAACGAGTTGAAAGCGAGCGGGGAATTGGATTTTCGCATTGGCACGCGAAATAATAATTTCTCCACTTTCTAATGGCTGGCGAAGTGCATCAAGCACTTTACGCTCAAACTCAGGCACTCATCAAGAAAAAGTACGCCGTTATGTGCGAGCGATATTTCGCCTGGTTTTGGAATGGTTCCTCCACCTACTAAGGCAGGTAATGAGGCACTATGATGTGGCGCTCGAAACGGGACGTTGTTTCCAGTTATGAAAATTTAATTCATTTTGTACTAAGCTCGTAACTGAAGCGGTTTCAATGGCTTCTAAATCCGTCATTTCAGGGAGCAATGCAGTGAGACGACTTGCCAACATGGTTTTACCTGTACCGGGAGGCCCTAAAAAGAGTAGATTATGTTGACCTGCGGCCGCTATTGTTAGTGCTCGTTTAGCATGTTGCTGACCAATAATATCGGTCAAATCTAAGTGATTTTTAGCTGAAAATCCGACCGCACTTTCTTGTGCAAGTAATGAGGCCAAAGGTAATTTTTCTTGATTATTTAAGAATTGTACGACTTCCAAAAGGTTTTTAGCGAAATAAGTCTCTTGCTCTGAGACAAGTGAAGCTTCATTAGCATTTTGATAAGCGATAATGGGGGTCTCGTTTTGCTTTTTGTGCTGCTAAAATGGCAGGGAATCACACCGTGTACACCACGTAATTCACCTGTTAATGCAAGTTCACCAACGAATTCAAACTGTTTTAAACGGCGGCCATCAAGTTGATCTGATGCGGCTAAAATACCGATTGCAATGGGTAAATCAAATCGTCCCCCTTCTTTGGGTAAATCGGCTGGTGCAAGGTTGACGGTGATGCGTTTAGCAGGATATTTGAACTGGGCATTCATTAATGCACTTCTGACACGATCTTGCGCTTCTTTTACGGTTTTTTCGGGTAGACCAACTAAGGTAAATCCAGGCTTTCCGTTACTTAAGTGTACCTCAATGGTAACAAGAGGGGCTTGTACACCCATTGATGCACGGCTATAAACAATGGCAAGAGACATTCAGATTCCTTAAAGTGCGGTCAAAAATAATTAGATTTTCGCACTATAAAAAAAGCACAGAATGAAATCATGCATTCTGTGCTTTTTTTGCGATCTTGATCGCAGAAATTACTTTTTCTTGATAAAAAATTACGAGAAAAGTGGGGCAAACCAACTATCTAATTTGGCAGCCAATTTATCAATGCCAATTTTGTTTTGTGCAGAAAAGGCCTCGACTTGAATATCACCTTGGAAGGGTAAAATCGCTTCACGTACCATTTTGACCTGTTTGCTACGCGCACTTTGACTGAGTTTATCCGCTTTAGTTAAAAGTAACATAACCGGTAAGTCAGCAGAAACAGCCCATTCTATCATTTGTTGGTCGAGATCTTTCAACGGATGACGAATATCCATCAGAACAACAAGCCCGCCTAAACATTCGCGTTTTTGCAAATATTCTCCGAGGGATTTTTGCCATTCAATTTTCATTTTCTCAGGAACGGCAGCATAACCATAGCCAGGTAAGTCTACCAGTTTACAATTCGGCTCTACCTCAAAAAGATTGATGAGCTGTGTACGACCAGGTGTTTTAGAAGTTCTGGCTAAGCTTTTTTGATTGGTTAACGCATTAAGTGCGGTTGATTTTCCGGCATTTGAGCGTCCCGCAAAAGCGATTTCAATTCCAGTATCTTCTGGGATGGAACGAATATTTGGGGCGCTCGTAAGAAAATGCGTTTTATGATAATTCAGTTTAATTTCAGACATAATGGTTCCTTTCATCAATTGACCCCTAGCATATCACAAATAGAAAAATTGCTGAAATTATGAGAGAATGCGCGCTTTGTGTGATTTAAAGCCTCTTTAATTATATTAACAACTATGGAATCTCAAGAGAATCAATATCGCTGGCCAAAAGCGGAAGCCGTTTATCCCGATAGACCTGGGCGTTCTTATGTGCTTAAGCGCCTACGTTATCGTCTTCGTGCTTTTTTACACCGTGGATTAATTGCTCAATTTGAGCAATTTATTAAACCAGCATCCTTTTCTTGTGAAATTATTAAATGAACATGCAGATTATAGTTATCCGTTAGTTTATCGTTTTTTAGATAAACGTTTTAATAGTAAACAGCGTTTCCAAGCTATCTGCGATAATCTACTTTTTTTACCTGAAAAATTGACCGCACTTTCAGCACCCATTTATAAAACGCCATTAAGTTTTGGTGAGGTAATTCCTGATTTTGAGATGATATTGTCGATGACTACGCACCAACCGATGGAAGGTTATTGGGTTCTGGAGTTATGGCATAAACCACGTAATGAATTAGTGTATTTGCTTACTTTTGCTAAACTTGGCGAGGCATTGCTTATTTCTGTTGTGCAGGGGCCCAATTTTGGAGGTTCTAAAGAGATGGTGAAGCAACTCACAAAAACGTGCCATGGTTTACGCCCTGCTTATTTGATGGTGGAAACGATGAAAGCATTGACGAAAGCGTTGGGTTTTAAGACGTTATTGGGCATTCCACAAAAATATCAAAATAAATCACGTTTTATTCAAAGTTCTCATTATGTTGTAGATTATGATGCGATTTTTGCTGAATCAGGTGGACAGTTGAAAGGACTATTGGGAATTACCTTTAGAAATAGATAGAAATCTTGATGATGTGCCGAGTAAAAAGCGCTCCATGTATCGCAAGCGTTATGCGATGTTAGATGATTTGGCTAAAGTAATCGAAGAAAAGTTAGATTGTAAAAGTAAAAAGTGCGGTGAATTTTGACCGCACTTTTTGTTTTATAAGACTTTCAAACAAGCCACAAAATGGCTGTTGTTTTGGCTGGTGAAAGGTGGTTTTTGTTTCGCACAATTTTCATCGGCTTTTAGGCAGCGAGTACGGAACACGCAACCAGACGGCGGATTAATTGGCGAAGGCAAATCACCTTCAAGTAATTCGATGGACTTTATTGCGTTCCAATTTTGGATCGGGAATCGGAACTGCAGACATTAAGGCTTTGGTATAAGGATGTTTGGTATTGTTATATACCTCCTCATCACTGCCTAATTCCATGGCATTGCCTAAATACATCACCAACACACGGTCAGAAATGTGTTTTTACCACCGCCAAATCATGAGCGATGAAAAATTAAGGAAAGCCCCATTTCTTTTTGCAGGGATTTCAATAAATTTACCACTTGAGCCTGAATCGACACATCTAACGCAGAAACGGGCTCATCACAAATGATCATTTTCGGCTCAATGATTAACGCGCGAGCGATACCGATACGCTGACATTGGCCACCCGAAAACTCATGCGGATATCGGTTAATCAAGTTGGGTAAAAGCCCGACTTTCAACATCATTGCTTGCACTTTTTCTTTCACTTCTGCAGCACTTAAGTGCGGTTGGTAGATCTTTAATGGCTCAGCAATGATTTCGCCAATATTCATTCGCGGATTGAGAGAGGCGAGCGGGTCTTGGAAAATCATTTGAATGTCTTTACGCGTTTCTTTCCATTGTTTTGCTGATTGTTTTCGTAAATTTTTACCAAGCCACAAGATTTCCCCTTCGCTCGCTTCGACTAAACCGATAATAGCGCGTGCAAGTGTGGATTTACCGCAACCGGATTCACCTACTACGCCAAGGGTTTCACCTGCGTAAAGTTTAAAAGAGACATCCTTCACCGCTTTTAAGGTTTGCGGTTTGGCGAAGAAAAGGGATTTATCATTTTTAATTTTAAAACTGACGCCTAAGTGATTGACTTCAAGGAGTAATTCTTTGTTGTTTGAGACTGTCATAGGTTAAATTTCTCCGCTGGTAACCAACAATTGCGTAATTGATCATGATTAAATGTAATCAGTTTTGGCGCAGTTTGGCATTGTTCGGTAGCAAATTGGCAACGTGGTGAGAATGGGCAACCTTTTGGCAAATGCAACAGATTCGGTGGATTGCCTGGAATGGTCACTAAGTGTTCTTCATTGCCATCTAAACGAGGAATAGCATCCATTAAGCCAATGGAATAAGGATGAGTCGGATGATAGAAAATTTGTTCCGCTGTGCCGTATTCCATGGTTCGTCCGGCATACATCACCATGACTTGATCGCAGATACCAGCCACTACACCAAGATCATGGGTAATCATAATAATCGCAGTATTAAATTCGCGTTTTAACTCATTTAACAAGGTCATGATTTGCGCTTGAACCGTCACATCCAAAGCGGTTGTTGGTTCATCTGCAATGAGTAGTTTTGGACGGCATAATAAGGCCATCGCAATCATCACCCGTTGACGCATACCGCCAGAAAATTCGTGCGGATACATACCCATACGTTTTTTAGCTTCTGGCATTTTTAACTGCATCTAACATTTTTCACGGATTCGGCAAAGGCAGTTTGTTTATCATAACCTTTGTGCAATTGCAGCACTTCCATGAGTTGTTCACCGATTTTTCATGTATGGGTTTGAGTGATGTCATCGGATCTTGGAAAATCATGGAAATTTGCTCGGCGCGGATTTTTATTCAACTCAGCATTCGGTAAATTAACTAATTCTTTACCTTCAAAAAAATGGCTGAGCCTTCCACTTCACCGTTGGCTGCCAATAAACCCATTAAAGCAAAAGGCTGTTTGTGACTTGCCTGAACCACTTTCACCTACAATACCGAGCGTGCTTCCCTGCATTCAGCGTGAAGTTTAAGTCATTCACTGCTGTGACGACACCATCCGGTGTTTTGAAGCGAACGTAGAGATTTTTTTACATCTAATAAAGGATTCATTATTCGCTCCTATCTATCTTTCGGATCGAGTGCATCACGCAACCCGTCACCGATAAAGTTAAAAACCAAAATAGGGTAAGGCAAAGGAAAAAAATGCCGGGAAAAATTAATAGCCAAGGCGAGACTTCCATTTGCGCAGCACCATCACTTAAGAGTGCACCCCAGCTACTCATCGGTTCTTGAGTTCCTAAGCCTAAGAAGCTTAAGAATGATTCAAATAGAATGAGTCCAGGTACTTCAAGCGAGGCATAAACTGCTACTAAGCCTAATACATTCGGAATAATGTGTTTCAAAATGATTTGGCGACGAGGTACGCCACAAACGATGGCGGCTTCGACGAATTCTTTATTTTTTAGGCTGAGCGTTTGTCCACGCACTATACGTGCAAGACCAAGCCAAGCAATGGCACCGATAGCGATAAAAATTAAGAAAATGTTTTGGCCAAAAAGAGTCACCAACAAAATCACGAAAAACATAAATGGAAATGAGCTGAGAATCTCTAAAAAACGCATCATTAACATATCTGTTTTACCGCCTACATAACCGGAAATCGCCCCATAAATTGTGCCGATAGTCACGGAAATGAAAGCACCCGCAATACCGACCAATAAGGAAATACGCCCACCGATAGCGGTGCGTACCAACAAGTCTCGACCCGAGGCATCGGTACCGAAGAAGTGATAGCCTTCCATTGTTGGTGCAGCGCTCATCATATTCCAATCGGTATCTTCATAGGTAAATGGGAAGAACCAAGGCGCTACGGTGATAAATATAATAATAAACGCCAAAATAATCAGACTGGCAACGGCCGCTTTGTTGCGGAAAAAACGGCGTTTCGCATCTTGCCATAGACTGCGGCCTTCCAGTTGCATTTCTTCAATACGGTCAGCCACTTGTTCCACAAAATCCGCATTTTTCTGATTAATCGGCTGAGTACGATAATCTGTCATAACTTTATCCTTAATAACGAATTTTTGGATCGATGATGGCGTATAAAATATCCACAATCGCATTAAATAAAATGGTTAATGTGCCCCACTAAAGATAGTGAGGCTTAAAACTAAAGAATAATCGCGGTTCAATGCGCCGTTTACAAATAATAACCCCATGCCAGGTAAACCAAATACGCTTTCGATGACCATTGAGCCGGTAATAATCCCTACGAAAGCAGGCCCTAAATAGGTGATCACTGGTAAAAGAGCAGGGCGCAAAGCATGTTTTAAAATGATTCTCGACGTAGAAAGTCCTTTAGCTTTGGCGGTACGAATAAAGTTGGAATGCAGCACTTCAATCATCGAGCCACGCATGATACGCGCAATCCCTGCAACATAAGCGATAGTTAAGGAGGCTACGGGTAAAATAATGTACATTGCTGAACCGCCATTCCAACCGCCAGCGGGTAACCACCCCAAATAAATGGCGAAAATCAGCACCAAGACTGGCGCGAAGACGAAGCTTGGCATAATGACCCCAAGCATCGAAAAGCTCATTAGAATATAATCCCAGCGGCTATTTTGATTGAGCGCGGCAAGCGTACCCGCTGTAACACCTAATACCACTGCAAAGGCGAAAGCGACCATCCCTAGTTTTAAGGAAACAGGGAAGGCTGATGCGATTAAATCATTGACCGATTGATCTTTATATTTGAAAGAGGGGCCAAAATCGCCTTTGGAAAGGTTTTCCAAATAAAGGAAATATTGTTTATGTAATGGTTCATTTAAATGATACTTCGCTTCGATATTAGCCATGACTTCTGGTGGATAAGCACGTTCCGATGTGAACGGGCTGCCAGGGGCGAGACGCATCAAAAAGAAAGAAAAAGTAATCAAAATAAACAGCGTTGGCAAGGCTTCCAACAGCCGTTTAAAAATAAACTTGAGCATAATAACTCCAACCAAAATGGGCGAAAAGTGCGGTCAAAAAACACGATAATTTTTAACCGCACTTAAATACGAACAACGAATTAATGTTTAATAATATAAAGGTTGCGTAAGTAGATGTGATCTTGCGGATCTTTGCCTGAATAACCTTTTACGTAAGGTTTCACTAAGCGTGGATTCACATAGTTAAAGATTGGCACGATACCGAAATCTTTTGCAAGAATTTCTTCGGCTTTCGCGTAGGCTTTTGCACGTCCTTCCGCATCCGTTGCAACATAAGATTCAGCAATGGCTTTATCGTATTCTGGGTTCGCGTATTTCGCGGTATTGTTACTCGAATTAGATAAGAAATAGTTGCCGAATGTTGTTGCTTGGTTGTAATCCGCATTCCAGCCTGCACGTGCCGCATCGTAACGACCTGCACGACGGCTATCAATGTAAGTTTTCCACTCTTGGTTTTCTAATTTCACATCAATCAAACCTTTAGTGTTCGCTTTCCACATAGATGCCGCAGCAATGGCCACTTTTTTGTGGTTTTCATTGGTATTGTAAAGAATACTGAATTTCAACGGATTCGCTTTACTGTAACCAGCTTCCTCTAAGAGTTTAATAGCTTCTTCATTACGTTGTGCCATTGGTTCTTTTGAATAAGCAGGTTGTTGAATGAGGTGACCTTCTTCGATGTAAGTTGGGGTAAACACATAGGTTGGTGTTTGACCTTGACCTAAAACTTTATCGGTGATCACATTACGATCAAGGGATAAGTTCAAGGCTTTACGAACATTCACGTTATCAAAAGGCGCTTTCTTATTGTTTAACTCGTAAGAATAAGTTGCTAGGGTACGAGTAATGTATACTTCGCCTGGCAATTCTTTTTGTAATTTAGCGAATTGTTCTGGCGGTAAACCATAATTGGTCATGTCTAAATCACCTGCACGATAACGCGCTACATCGGTGCTTGGGTTCTCAATAGCGAGGAATGTAGCGCTATTGATTACGGTTTCTTTATCGTTCCAATAAAGTGGGTTGCGTTCAAATTCAATTTTTTCGTTAATGATGTGGTTAGTCAGTTTATAGGCACCATTACCCACGTAGTTTTCTTTTTTCACCCATGCATCACCCAATTTTTCGATCACTTTTTGTGGTAATGGCAATAAGGATTGGTGAGTCGTTAAACTGACTGCATAAGGCACAGGATTGGTTGCATGAACCACAAAGGTGTAATCATCTTTTGCTTCAACACCTAATTCAGCCGGTTTTTTCTTACCGTCAATGATGTCTTGCGCATTTTCTACTTGTAAGTAACTTAAGTAACTTGCATAAGGCGCTGCAGTTGCAGGATCCACTAAACGACGCCACGCAAATACGAAATCGTGCGCGGTAACAGGATCGCCGTTTGACCATTTAGCATCTTTACGTAAATGGAATGTCCAAGTTTTGAAGTCAGGTGTATTTTCCCAGCTTTCAGCCACACCTGGTTGAAGTTTACCTTCAGAGTCTGAGGTGACTAAGCCTTCAAGTAATTGATAAGCAACGGCAGATTCTGGCACACCTTCGGTTTTTTGTGGGTCAAAACTTTGTGGTTCTGCCCCGTTATTGATGACGATATGCTGTTTTTCATCTAATTGCGTTCCCTCAGGTACTATAACCGCTTGAGCAGAATAGGAAAGAGCAAGAGCGATTGCTGAGAAGAGTAGTTTGTGTTGCATTTGAGCCTCCTTGTCATTAGGCGATATTTTTATAAAGAGTCTTCCACTTATTAGCTCAAAAATTCATTTTTGTAAAGATTTGTAAGGTAATTATTTAAAGAAAAATAACGTTTTGTGATTTATATCTAATAAATTTTAAAAAAATTGCTAAAAGTGATGATGTGAGAGAGGAAATCTAGAATGTATTGGTTTTTCCTATCGTAAATATTTTCCTGGACGAATTACCCTTTTAAAGCTAATTATGCTATCGTAAGGCAGTTGAATTCAAACAAATCCATTCAAGGAGAATATAATGACAACTCAGTTAGATTCACTTCGTAGTATGACCGTCGTCGTGGCTGATACGGGCGATATTGATGCAATTAAAAAATACCAACCACAAGATGCAACAACAAACCCATCTTTAATTTTAAGTGCTTCAGCATTACCACAATATGCCCCATTAATTGATGAAGCGATTGCTCACGCAAAAGCACAAAGCTCAGATAAAGCACAACAATTAATTGATGCAGAAGATAAATTAGCGGTAAACATTGGTTTAGAAATTTTAAAAATTGTCCCAGGACGTATTTCAACTGAAGTGGATGCGCGACTTTCTTACGATACCCAAGCAACCGTTGAAAAAGCACGTAAACTTATCGCACTTTATAATGCGGCTGGCATTTCAAATGATCGTATTTTGATCAAAATTGCTTCAACATGGCAAGGTATTCGTGCAGCAGAAATTCTTGAAAAAGAAGGCATTAACTGTAACTTAACCTTATTATTCTCCGAAGCGCAAGCACGTGCGTGTGCTGAAGCGGGTGTTTATTTAATTTCACCATTCGTAGGTCGTATCTTAGACTGGTACAAAGCAAATACCGATAAAAAAGAATATGCTCCGGCAGAAGACCCTGGTGTTATTTCTGTAACTAAAATTTATAACTACTACAAAGAATACGGTTATAAAACAGTGGTAATGGGTGCAAGTTTCCGTAATGTCGGTGAAATTATTGAATTAGCAGGTTGTGATCGTTTAACTATCGCTCCCGCTTTACTCAAAGAATTACAAGAAAATTCAACCGCACTTGTACGTAAACTAGACTACAAAGGTGAAGTAAAAGCGAAACCTCAACCATTAACTGAAGCTGAATTCTACTGGCAACATAACAGCGATGCGATGGCTGTCGAAAAATTAGCAGATGGTATTCGTAAATTTGCAGTTGACCAAGAGAAATTAGAAGCAATGCTTTCAGCAAAACTTTAATTTGATAGATAAGAAAGTGCGGTTAGAAATAACCGCACTTTTTGTTTATGCAGGGAACAAAAGTGATTTTTTGAAAACTAAAAATACGATTTCAATAATGGCTAACAGGAAGAGCAATCTCAAGGTTTAAATAAATTCTTTTGTAGTTATCTTTCAAGTTGGTTAGAATAAAGACAATTTTTTGTAATAGGAAAGTGGAATGAAAAAAGCACCTTTACTTGCGGTAGGCTTAATGGCAACGGCTGTTTTAACAGGTTGTGCAACCAAAGCTGATGGTGAACGCAATGATAAATTAGAAGGTTTTAACCGTACGATGTTTGATTTTAACTATAAAGTCATGGATCGCTATGTGTTGGAACCAGCAGCAAAAGGCTGGCGTGATTACGTGCCGACACCGGTCACAAAAGGTTTATCCAATGTGGCAAACAACTTGGATGAGCCAGTGAGCTTTGTAAACCGTTTATTAGAAGGTGAGCCGAAAAAACCTTTTGTTCACTTCAACCGTTTTTGGATTAACTCAACCTTTGGTATTGGTGGATTATTTGACTTTGCAAGTGCAAGTAAAGAATTACAGGTTTATGATCAACGTAGCTTTGGGGAAACATTGGGCACCTACGGTGTAGATGCGGGAGCCTATATTGTGTTGCCTATCTATAATGCGACGACACCTCGTCAATTAACAGGGGCAGTAGTTGATGCAGCTTATACCTATCCGTTCTGGAATTGGGTAGTGGTCCGTGGTCACTTGTGAAATACGGTGTGCAAGCGGTAGATAAACGCTCGAAAACATTGGACCAAACCGAGTTGCTAAATCAAGCACAAGATCCTTATGTCACCTTCCGCGAAGCTTATTATCAGAATTTAGAATTTAAAGTAAATGATGGCAAAGTGAAAGAAGGTTCACAGAAAGAACTGTCTGATGATGTGTTAAAAGAGATCGACTAATCAGAATACTTAATGTTAAAGGAAAATATCATGACTAAAATCATTCACACAGAAAAAGCCCCAGCAGCAATTGGTCCTTATGTTCAAGCGGTAGATTTAGGTAATTTGGTTTTAACATCAGGTCAAATTCCCGTTAATCCAGCAACGGGTGAAGTGCCGAAAGATATTGTGGCACAAGCGCGTCAATCTTTAGAGAATGTGAAGGCGATTATTGAACAAGCGGGTTTGACCGTGGGTGATATTGTGAAAACTACTGTGTTTGTGAAAGATCTGAATGATTTTGCTGCAGTAAATGCAGAGTACGAGAAGTTCTTTAAAGAAAATAATCATCCTAACTTCCCTGCACGTTCTTGTGTTGAAGTGGCTCGATTACCAAAAGATGTAGGTGTGGAAATCGAAGCAATTGCGGTAAGAAAATAATCGCAAAGTGCGGTTAAAATCTGCAGATTTTTTCTACAATAGACTTTACAAGAGCGAGATTAATCACTATAATCTCGCTCCTAAATTACGCTTAGCGTAAAATTTCTGGTTGGTGCTTGACCTATTCAAGCCCCGTCCAAGACCGTAGGGAATGGTTAGCAATAATCGTCTTAATAATCCTACGTAGATGGTGAACAGAATAAGAATATTTCTTGCTTCTGGGCACCGAAGTCGTCCTAGTCTGAAAGATAACTCTTTCGATGAGGTAAATTAATTCCGAGAAATCGGAGTGTATTCAGGAGCTAAAAGCCAATGGCATTAAATCTTCAAGACAAACAAGCAATTGTTGCTGAAGTAAATGAAGCAGCCAAAGGTGCACTTTCAGCAGTAATCGCGGATTCTCGCGGTGTAACTGTTGATAAAATGACTGAATTACGTAAAGCAGCTCGTGAAGCTGGTGTAACAATGCGCGTTGTTCGTAATACTTTATTACGTCGTGCGGTTGAAGGCACTGATTTCGAATGCTTACAAGATACGTTTGTAGGTCCAACACTTATCGCATTCTCTAATGAACACCCAGGTGCAGCAGCACGTTTGTTCAAAGATTTTGCTAAAGCAAACGATAAGTTTGAAATTAAAGGTGCAGCCTTTGAAGGTAAGATCCAAGATGTTGAATTCTTAGCAACATTACCAACTTACGAAGAAGCAATTGCACGTTTAATGGGCACAATGAAAGAAGCTGCGGCAGGCAAACTTGTTCGCACTTTTGCGGCATTACGCGACAAATTACAAGAAGCAGCTTAATCATTAAGCGTTTCTTACTTCATTTAACTTTATTAATTTTAGGAATTGATTGTTATGTCATTAACTAACGAACAAATCATTGAAGCGATTGCTTCTAAATCTGTAACTGAAATCGTTGAATTAATCGCAGCGATGGAAGAAAAATTCGGCGTTTCTGCAGCAGCAGTAGCAGCAGCTCCAGCAGCTGGCGGTGCAGCAGCAGCGGCAGAAGAAAAAACTGAATTCGACGTAGTTCTTGCTGAAGCTGGTGCTAACAAAGTAGCAGTTATCAAAGCAGTACGTGGTGCAACTGGTTTAGGCTTAAAAGAAGCTAAAGACTTAGTTGAATCTGCTCCAGCTAACTTAAAAGAAGGCATTTCTAAAGAAGAAGCTGAAGCACTTAAGAAAGAATTAGAAGAAGCTGGTGCAAAAGTAGAAATCAAATAATTTTTGATTTACTTATGTCCTGTTTCTCAGGCTTAATGGCTGGTGGTTTACCATCAGCCATTTTGTGCTATCAAAAACAGCACAAAAAACAGATAGGCATTTTCCGTTTAATGGTATCTGTTTCCACTTAAATTAATCAGACGTTTTAATTTAAGTAGCCCACTACAGAAGTAAGGTTCAGAGTGCGGTATCCGAAACGGCGTCAATCTCCGATATAAATAAAAAGCGTCAATCAATTTGACCGCACTTTTTTTATATCAACTCGGTCTCACTAAAATTTACAGAGGAAAACCAATAATGGGTTACTCCTATACTGAGAAAAACGAATTCGTAAAGACTTCGGCAAACGTCCGCAAGTTTTAAATGTACCTTATTTATTAACCATCCAATTAGATTCTTTTGATAAATTCATTCAAAAAGATCCTGAAGGTCAACAAGGCTTAGAAGCTGCATTCCGTTCTGTTTTCCCAATCGTAAGCAATAACGGTTATACAGAATTACAATATGTTGATTACCGTTTAGAAGAGCCAGAATTTGATGTACGTGAATGTCAAATTCGTGGTTCAACTTATGCAGCAGGTTTACGCGTAAAATTACGTTTGGTTAGCTACGATAAAGAATCTTCATCACGCGCAGTCAAAGACATTAAAGAAAGCGAAGTATATATGGGTGAAATCCCATTAATGACTGACAACGGTACTTTTGTTATCAATGGTACTGAGCGTGTTATCGTTTCACAATTACACCGTAGCCCAGGCGTATTCTTTGATTCTGACAAAGGTAAAACACACTCTTCAGGTAAAGTGCTTTATAACGCACGTATCATCCCTTACCGTGGTTCTTGGTTAGATTTCGAATTTGATCCAAAAGATAACTTATATGCGCGTATTGACCGCCGTCGTAAATTACCGGCAACCATTATTTTACGAGCGTTAGGTTACTCGGTTGAAGAAATCTTAAACTTATTCTTTGATAAAGTAACTTTCGAAATCGCTGGCAATAAATTACTCATGACATTAGTGCCAGAACGTCTACGTGGTGAAACGGCGACATTTGATATTGAAGCAAATGGCAAAGTCTATGTAGAACGCGGTCGTCGTATCACAGCTCGTCACATCAAAGCATTAGAAAAAGATAATGTGACACAAGTTGAAGTGCCAACTGAATATATCGCAGGTAAAGTTGCAGCGAAAGATTATGTAGATCTTGAATCTGGTGAAATCATTTGCCCAGCAAATGGCGAGATTTCTTTAGAAGTGTTAGCGAAATTATCGCAAGCAGGCTATAAAGTGATCGAAACATTATTCACCAATGACTTAGATTACGGTCCATATATCTCTGAAACATTACGTGTTGATCCAACTTACGATCGTGTAAGTGCATTATATGAAATCTATCGTATGATGCGTCCAGGTGAACCACCTACACCAGAATCTTCAGAAGCATTATTCAATAACTTATTCTTCTCTGCAGAACGTTATGATTTATCTGCAGTAGGTCGTATGAAGTTTAATCGCTCGTTAGGTATTCCTGAGGGTGAGGGTACTGGTATTTTAAGTAACGACGATATCATTCGTGTGATGAAAAAACTCATCGACATCCGTAATGGTCGTGGTGAAGTAGATGATATCGACCACTTGGGTAACCGTCGTATTCGTTCTGTGGGTGAAATGGCAGAAAACCAATTCCGCATTGGTTTAGTTCGTGTAGAAAGAGCAGTTAAAGAGCGTTTATCTTTAGGCGATTTAGATGCGATCACGCCACAAGACTTAATTAATCCAAAACCAATTTCTGCGGCAGTGAAAGAATTCTTTGGTTCTTCACAACTTTCGCAATTCATGGACCAAAACAACCCATTATCAGAAGTGACACACAAACGTCGTATTTCTGCATTAGGTCCAGGCGGTTTAACGCGTGAACGCGCAGGCTTTGAGGTACGTGACGTACATAACACCCACTATGGTCGTTTATGTCCAATCGAAACCCCTGAAGGTCCAAACATCGGTTTGATCAACTCACTTTCTGCGTTTGCTCGTACGAACGATTACGGTTTCTTAGAAACTCCATATCGTAAAGTGGTTGATGGTCAAGTAACCGAAGAAATCGAATACTTATCTGCAATTGATGAAGCAAACTACATCATTGCACAGGCGAACTCAAACCTTGATGAGAATAATCGCTTTACAGATGCATTCGTTACTGCACGTGGTGAACGTGGTGAATCTGGTCTTTATAAACCAGAAGAAATTCACTATATGGACGTTTCAACTCAACAAGTGGTATCTGTGGCTGCAGCGTTAATTCCATTCTTAGAGCATGACGATGCTAACCGTGCCTTAATGGGTGCGAACATGCAACGTCAAGCGGTTCCTACTTTACGTGCTGATAAGCCGTTAGTGGGTACAGGTATGGAAAAACCAATCGCACTTGACTCAGGTGTGGCGGTTGTCGCGAAAACGTGGTGGTACAGTTCAATACGTTGATGCGTCTCGTATCGTTATCAAAGTAAATGAAGATGAAACTGTAGCTGGCGAAGCGGGTATCGATATTTATAACTTAATTAAATACACCCGTTCTAACCAAAAATACCTGTATCAACCAAATTCCTTGTGTGAATTTAGGCGATCCAATTAACCGTGGTGAAGTATTAGCTGATGGTCCTTCAACAGATTTAGGTGAATTAGCATTAGGTCAAAATATCCGTGTGGCGTTCATGCCTTGGAACGGTTATAACTTCGAAGACTCAATGTTAGTTTCTGAGCGTGTAGTACAACAAGACCGTTTCACAACAATCCACATTCAAGAATTATCTTGTGTGGCGCGTGATACTAAATTAGGTTCTGAAGAAATCACTGCAGATATTCCAAACGTAGGTGAATCTGCATTAAGCAAATTGGATGAATCAGGTATCGTTTATGTGGGTGCTGAAGTGAAAGGTGGTGACATCTTAGTCGGTAAAGTCACCCCTAAAGGCGAAACGCAATTAACACCAGAAGAAAAATTGTTACGTGCAATCTTCGGTGAAAAAGCATCTGATGTGAAAGACTCTTCATTACGTGTACCAAACAGCGTAAGTGGTACTGTAATTGACGTTCAAGTCTTCACCCGTGATGGCGTAGAAAAAGACAAACGTGCATTAGAAATTGAAGAAATGCAGTTAAAACAAGCTAAGAAAGATCTTTCTGATGAATTAGAAATCTTAGAAGCAGGCTTGTTTGCTCGTGTACGTAATGTACTTATCGCTGGTGGTATTGATGCGGCTCAATTAGATAAAATGGATCGCACCAAATGGTTAGAACAAACCATTTCAGATGAAGAAAAACAAAACCAATTAGAACAGCTTGCTGAACAATATGAAGAATTACGTAAAGAGTTTGAACACAAACTTGAAGTACAACGTAAGAAAATCATTAAAGGCGATGACCTTGCACCAGGCGTGTTAAAAGTGGTTAAAGTTTACCTTGCGGTGAAACGTCACATCCAACCGGGTGATAAAATGGCGGGTCGTCACGGTAACAAAGGTGTTATCTCAAAAATCAACCCTGTGGAAGATATGCCATACGATGAAAACGGTCAACCAGTTGAAATCGTATTGAACCCACTGGGCGTACCATCTCGTATGAACATCGGTCAGATCTTAGAAACCCACTTAGGCTTAGCGGCGAAAGGTATCGGTGATCAAATCAATGCGATGATCAAACAAAAACAAGATGTTGAGAAACTTCGTGGCTATATGCAAAAAGCATACGATTTAGGTCATGGCGCACAAAAAGTTGATTTAAGCACCTTTAGTGATGACGAAATCATGCGTTTAGCGGAAAACCTACGTAAAGGTTTACCGGTAGCAACACCTGTGTTTGATGGTGCTGCTGAGCAAGAAATCAAAGAAATGTTGAAACTTGGTGGCTTACCAACTTCAGGTCAGATTACGTTATACGATGGCCGTACGGGTGAGAAATTCGAGCGTCCAGTAACCGTAGGTTATATGTACATGCTCAAATTGAACCACTTAGTTGATGACAAAATGCATGCTCGTTCAACTGGTTCTTATAGTCTTGTTACTCAACAACCACTTGGTGGTAAAGCACAATTCGGTGGTCAACGTTTCGGTGAGATGGAAGTATGGGCACTTGAAGCATACGGTGCAGCTTACACCTTACAAGAAATGTTAACCGTGAAATCCGATGACGTGAACGGCCGTACGAAGATGTATAAAAACATCGTTGGCGGTAACCAACAAATGGATCCGGGTACACCGGAATCTTTCAATGTAATTATGAAAGAAATCCGTTCACTTGGTTTGAATATCGAGTTAGACGAAGAGTAATCGACAAACCTGTCTTCCCCTGTTCGCAGGGGAAGCAAAAGGAAGAAATCGCCGAAGTGCGGTTAAAAAACAAAATATTTTTGACCGCACTTTGAAACCCTTAACTCCGACAGGAGACTATTTGTGAAAGACTTAGTTAAGTTTTTAAAAGCACAATCAAAAACGAGTGAAGATTTTGATGTGATTAAAATTGGGTTAGCTTCTCCAGACATGATCCGTTCTTGGTCATTTGGTGAGGTTAAAAAACCTGAAACAATCAACTATCGTACGTTCAAACCTGAGCGTGACGGTCTTTTCTGTGCACGTATTTTCGGGCCAGTAAAAGATTACGAATGTTTATGCGGTAAATATAAACGCTTAAAACACCGTGGTGTGATTTGTGAAAAATGTGGTGTTGAAGTTACACAAACTAAAGTGCGTCGTGAACGTATGGGCCATATCGAATTGGCTTGTCCAGTTGCACACATTTGGTTCTTAAAATCACTTCCGTCCCGTATCGGTTTATTACTTGATATGCCATTACGTGATATTGAACGTGTGCTTTACTTTTGAAATGTACATCGTGACCGAACCGGGCATGACCGATTTGGAACGTGGACAGTTATTAACTGAAGAACAATTCCTTGATGCAGAAGACCGTTGGCAAGATGAATTCGAAGCGAAAATGGGTGCTGAAGCAATTCAAGATTTACTTAAAGGTATTGATCTTGAAGTGGAATGTGAAAAATTACGTGAAGAGTTACAAGAAACTAACTCTGAAACAAAACGTAAGAAAATCACTAAACGCTTAAAATTATTAGAAGCTTTCCAACAGTCTGGTAATAAACCAGAGTGGATGGTGATGACTGTATTACCAGTACTTCCACCAGATTTACGTCCGTTAGTACCATTAGATGGTGGTCGTTTTGCAACGTCTGACTTGAACGATTTATATCGTCGCGTAATCAACCGTAACAACCGTTTAAAACGTTTATTAGATTTAATCGCACCAGATATTATCGTGCGCAACGAAAAACGTATGTTACAAGAATCTGTTGATGCGTTATTAGATAATGGTCGTCGTGGTCGTGCGATTACGGGTTCTAACCGTCGTCCATTAAAATCACTTGCGGATATGATCAAAGGTAAACAAGGTCGTTTCCGTCAAAACTTATTAGGTAAACGTGTTGACTATTCAGGCCGTTCTGTAATCACTGTAGGTCCATACTTGCACTTACACCAATGTGGTTTACCGAAGAAAATGGCATTGGAATTATTCCGTCCGTTTATCTATGCAAAATTAGAAAGCCGTGGTTATGCAACTACAATCAAAGCGGCTAAGAAAATGGTTGAGCGTGAAGACGCGATCGTTTGGGATATCTTGGCAGAAGTTATTCGTGAGCACCCAATTCTATTGAACCGTGCACCGACACTTCACCGTTTAGGTATCCAAGCGTTTGAACCACTTCTAATCGAAGGTAAGCAATCCAGTTACACCCACTCGTTTGTGCAGCGTTCAACGCGGACTTCGATGGTGACCAAATGGCGGTTCACGTACCATTAACACTTGAAGCGCAGTTAGAAGCGCGTGCGTTAATGATGTCAACCAACAACGTACTTTCACCAGCAAACGGTGATCCAATTATCGTTCCATCACAAGACGTGGTGTTGGGTCTTTACTATATGACCCGTGAAAAAGTAAACGGTAAAGGCGAAGGTATGTTATTGCAAGATCCGCGCGAAGCTGAAAAAGCGTATCGCACAGGTGAAGCAGAGTTACATTCTCGCGTTAAAGTACGTATTACTGAATATGTGAAAAATGAAGCTGGCGAATTAGAAGAGAAAACCACATTAACCGATACCACTATCGGTCGTGCAATCTTATGGATGATCGCGCCTAAAGGCATGCCTTATTCATTGTTCAACCAAACATTAGGTAAAAAAGCAATTTCTAAACTCATCAACGAAGCTTATCGTCGTTTAGGTTTAAAAGAAGCGGTAATGTTTGCTGACCATATTATGTATACCGGTTTTGCTTATGCTGCTCGTTCAGGTTCTTCTGTGGGTATCGACGATATGGTTATCCCAGAGAAAAAATACGAAATTATTTCTGCAGCGGAAGAAGAAGTGGCAGAAATTCAAGAACAGTTCCAATCTGGTCTTGTAACAGCAGGCGAACGTTATAACAAAGTCATCGATATTTGGGCTGCGGCGAATGAGCGCGTAGCGAAAGCGATGATGGAAAACTTATCTCAGGAAGAAGTAATCAACCGTGAAGGTAACCCTGAGAAACAAGCTTCTTTCAACAGTATCTTTATGATGGCTGACTCTGGTGCGCGTGGTTCTGCCGCTCAGATTCGTCAGTTAGCAGGTATGCGTGGTTTGATGGCGCGTCCAGATGGCTCGATCATCGAAACCCCAATTACAGCGAACTTCCGTGAAGGTTTGAACGTACTTCAGTACTTTATTTCAACCCACGGTGCGCGTAAAGGTTTGGCGGATACCGCATTAAACAGCAAACTCTGGTTACTTAACTCGTCGTTTAGTTGACGTAGCACAAGACTTAGTGATTGTTGAAGATGACTGTGGTACGCACGAAGGCTTAGTCATGACTCCATTAATTGAAGGTGGCGATGAGAAAGTTCCACTTCGCGAATTAGTGTTAGGTCGTGTTGTAGCTGAAGATGTGTATAAACCAGGTACAGAAGAAGTCTTAATTGCACGTAACACTTTATTAGATGAAAAACTTTGTGATGTGTTAGATGCAAACTCAGTGGACAGCGTAAAAGTACGTTCTGTTGTAACTTGTGATACTGACTTCGGTGTATGTGCGAAATGTTACGGTCGTGACTTAGCGCGTGGTCACCTCATCAACCAAGGTGAAGCAGTTGGTGTTATCGCTGCTCAATCTATCGGTGAGCCAGGTACACAGTTAACCATGCGTACGTTCCACATCGGTGGTGCAGCTTCTGCAGCAGCGAAAGAATCTAGCGTACAAATCAAAAACAACGGTACTTTACACCTTGCTAACGCAAATTCGTTGTTAATGACGAAGGTAAATTAGTTTTAACTTCTCGTAATACTGAATTAACCGTTACAGATGAATTTGGTCGTACGAAAGAACACTATAAAGTGCCTTACGGTACAGTGTTGAATAAAGCAGATGGTCAAGAAGTATCAGCGGGTGAAACAGTGGCAAACTGGGATCCACATACCATGCCAGTTGTATCTGAAGTATCAGGTTTTGTGAAATTCATCGATATCGTGGACGGTTTAACTGTAACTCGTCAAACGGATGAATTAACCGGTCTTTCTTCTATCGTGGTACAAGACGTGGGTGAACGTGCAACTGCAGGTAAAGATTTACGTCCAACCATCAAATTAGTTGATGCAAAAGGTAACGATATCTTCTTACCTGAAACTGACGTTATTGCACAATACTTCTTACCAGGTAAAGCAATCGTAAGTTTAGATGACGGTGCGGAAGTGAAAGTGGGTGAACCACTTGCACGTATTCCACAAGAATCTGTAGGTACTAAAGATATTACCGGTGGTCTTCCACGCGTTGCTGATCTATTCGAAGCTCGTAAACCGAAAGAGCCTGCTATCTTGGCAGAAATTTCAGGTATCGTGTCCTTCGGTAAAGAAACCAAAGGTAAACGTCGCTTGCTAATCACCCCAACTGAAGGTGAAATCTACGAAGAAATGATTCCAAAATGGCGTCAACTAAACGTATTTGAAGGCGAGATGGTAGAACGTGGTGATGTGATTTCTGATGGTGCAGAGACTCCACATGATATCTTACGTTTACGCGGTGTTCGTGCTGTAACTGAATATATCGTGAACGAAGTGCAAGAAGTTTACCGCTTACAAGGGGTAAAAATTAACGATAAGCACATCGAAGTTATCGTACGTCAAATGTTACGTAAAGCAGTTATCACGAAAGCTTATGACAGCGAATTCCTCGAAGGGGAACAAGTTGAAGTGGCTCGCGTGAAAATTGTAAACCGTAAACGTGAAGCGGAAGGTAAACCACCAGTTGAATTTGAACGTGAATTACTTGGTATTACTAAAGCGTCATTGGCGACAGAATCCTTCATTTCTGCAGCATCGTTCCAAGAAACTACTCGCGTGCTTACTGAAGCTGCTGTGGCGGGTAAACGTGATGAATTACGTGGCTTGAAAGAGAACGTAATCGTAGGTCGTTTAATCCCTGCTGGTACTGGTTTTGCGTATCACCAAGGTCGTCACAAAAAACGTATTGTAGACGATGTTGTGATTAAATTGTCTGAAGACGATGAAGCAGCAATTGCTGATGAATTCGTGATGACAGCAGATGATGCAACAACTAACTTGGCAGAAATGCTTAATATGGCAGATGATGCAGAGTAATCGCTAATTGATAAAAGAAAACCCGAGTTTAGGCTCGGGTTTTTTATTATCTCAATAAATAAAGTGCAGTCAGTTTTTGATGAATTTTTCTTTTGGAAAAGTATCGAAAAAATGACCGCACTTTCTTTTCATCAATAAAAAAGCCACCTTAATCGGTGGCTTTGAAATATTTTGCTTAAGCTAAGATTACCAGCCTTTTACAACACCATCTTTAAAGTGTTTTTTCGCTTCTTGGTAAACTTCTTCAGTTTGGTATGCTTTGACGAAATCTTGGATTGCTTTGCTGTCTTTGTTATCAGTGCGTGAAACAATAATGTTTACGTATGGAGAATCTTTATCTTCTACGAAGACACCGTTATCTTGCGCATTTAAGCCAACTTGACCCGCATAAGTGTTATTTACAACCGCAAGATCAACATCATCTAATGCACGAGCTGCAACAGAGGTATCCACTTCAGAAATTTTTAAGTTTTTCGGATTTTCAACGATATCTGCGACAGTTGAAAGAAGATCGTTAGAATTTTTAAGTTTGATTAAACCTTGTTTTTCAAGAAGGATTAATGCACGACCACGGTTTGATGGGTCATTTGGCACAACGACTTTCGCGCCATCTTTTAAATCATTTACATTTTTGATGGTTTTAGAATAACCAGCAAGCGGGTAAACAAAGGTGTTACCAACGATCACTAAGTTATTTAAGTTTTTCGCTTTTACATCTTCATCTAAGTAAGGTTTGTGTTGCATTGCGTTAGCATCTAAATCACCTTTAGATACAGCCGTGTTTGGCAATGCGTAGTCATTGAATAAACAAATTCAACATTTAAGTTGTATTTGTCTTTTGCCACTTTTGCAGCGGTTTCGGCTACTTGGTGCTCAGGACCAGCCATTACACCAACTTTGATTGATGTTGCTGCAGGCGCAGTTGACGCTGCATCTGCTTTTTTCTCTTCTTTACAACCTGTTAATACTAATGCTGACGCGATAGCAGTGATAGCAAATAAGTTTTTTAATTTCATGTTTTTTCCTTGTTGTGAATAAAATGGTATAGAAAATAATTAACGGTGATCCACTCGTTTTGCGAGCGTATCGCCTAATTTTTGACTGAGCATCACGATAATCACGATAACAATCGTTGCAGCCCAAGTTACCGATGGCATATTACGATAGACACCATAGTTAATGGCGAGACTTCCTAAGCCGCCACCGCCTTGCGTTCCCGCCATTGCGGTATAGCCAATTAATGTCACGAAAGTGAGCGTAATGGCATTAATGATTGTAGGTAAAGATTCTGGTAAATAGAATTTACGGATAATTTGCCAATTGGTTGCACCCATTGCTTTTGCGGTTTCGGTTAAACCAGTCGGAATCTCAAAGAGTGCATTACTTGTTAGGCGAGCAAAAAATGGTGTTGCCGCTGCACTTAATGACACAATTGCCGCATTAGAACCAATACTACCACCAGGAAGTAACCAACTGGTAAGTGGAATTAAAGCAAGTAACAAAATAATATAAGGGATTGAACGTCCGATATTAATAATGACGTTTAAGAACGCATTGAGTTTTTTGTTTTCTAAAATCGCGCCTTTATTGGTTAAGAAGGTTAAAAAACCAAGTGGTAAACCGAATAAAGCGGCGATTAATGTCGATAATACTGACATATAAATTGTTTCAACGGTTGATACCGTTAATAAACTCGCAAAATTATCGGGGAATTGTTGGCTAAATGTTGCCCATAACTCATTGAACATAGCCTAGCACCTCTACTCGAACGTTATTTTCCATTAAATAAACTTTGGTTTGTGTAATTGCATCTTCATCACCTTCAACTTCCGCAATCGTAAAGCCAAATTTAACGCCACCGGCATAATCAATTTGTGATGTTAAGATACTGAGTTCCACACCAAATTTTTTCGATGCTTGAGAAAGTAATGGCGCATCGACGGAGCGACCAGTAAATTCAAATTTGATGATTGGATACGATTTGGCATGTTTTGGCGTATCAGATAGATTTTCTAAATATTCTTCCGGCAAGGTAATGTGGAAAGTTGAACTGATAAATTCTTGAGCCAATTCTGTTTTCGGATTAGAGAAAATTTCGCTAACTGTGCCTTGTTCAATCAGACGGCCTTTATCAATTACGGCAACTTGATCGCAGATTCGTTTAACCACTTCCATTTCATGGGTGATAAGAAGAATGGTGATACCTAAAGTGCGGTTGATTTCTTTTAATAATTTTAGAATGGATTGAGTTGTAGCGGGATCCAATGCGCTGGTGGCTTCATCACAAAGTAAGACTTTTGGATCGCTTGCAAGTGCACGCGCAATAGCTACTCGTTGTTTTTGACCACCAGAGAGATTAGCAGGATACACATTATGTTTATCACTTAATCCAACAAGCGCTAAAAGTGCGGTCGTTTTTTCTTGAATTTCTGCTTTTGATTTATTTTCTAATTCAAGTGGCAACGCTACGTTTTCAAAAACGGTTCGAGAGGTCAACAAATTAAAATGTTGGAAAATCATGCCGATTTGGCGGCGTGTTTTCACTAATTCTGCGTCAGAAAGTTGAGTCAGATCCACATCATCGATGATTACAGCACCGTGAGTCGGTCTTTCTAATAAGTTTACACAACGGATAAGTGTACTTTTACCAGCGCCAGAAGCACCAATGACACCACAAATCTGACCCTTCGGCACATGTAATGAAACATTATCAAGTGCGGTCAGTTTTTTATCTGGAAGTGTAAAAATCTTCGTAATGTTATTTAGCTTAATCATATAAGCCCTTGTTCTCAGTTAATATTTGAATTTCATTTGTATTCTAGACGTCTAGAATGCTGTGTCAATATCTTAGGGATCTTTTTTAGACAGATCAGTTATGACTTATTATTGCTTATATTAAGGATAAAAGGGATAATTTTGTCTTAAGAAAAAGATAAATGAGAAAATATATGAAGAAAGCTGTTTTTTTAGATCGTGATGGCACTTTAAATATCGACCATGGTTATGTCCATAAAATTGATGATTTCCAATTTATTGAAGGCAGTATTGATGCATTAAAAGAATTGAAGGAAATGGGATACCTTTTAGTTTTAGTAACCAATCAATCAGGCATTGCTCGTGGATATTTTTCAGAAGATCAGTTTTTGCAACTTACAGAATGGATGGATTGGTCATTAGCTGATCGTGGTGTGGATTTAGATGGTATCTACTATTGCCCTCATCATCCCAGAAGGGAAAGGCGAATATAAAGAAGACTGTGCATGTAGAAAAGCCAAAATCAGGCATGTTATTAGAGGCGATTAAAGCGCTGAAAATCGATCCTGCACAATCTATTATGGTTGGCGATAAGATTGAAGATCTTAAAGCAGGCATCGGCGCAAAAGTGAAAACAAATATTTTAGTGCGAACAGGCAAACCTATTACAGAAGAAGGGAGAATCTCGCTGATTATGTTTTGGATTCTATTGCAGATTTACCAAGAATAGCAAAACGATTAATTAAGTAACAAAAATGATCTATTTTTTGTGCGAATAGGCGAAAAGATCTTCAACCAATAAAAAATTTACATTTTTTTACAAAAAGATCTTGCAAAGGCGTCTGAAATGCCTATAATACGC
>BNJS01001954.1_pt1 | contig 77098 bp, 102 predicted proteins | sample 8540461 | NCBI WGS metagenome assembly BNJS01 (sample SAMD00202454, study PRJDB9452) | human saliva metagenome | isolation source: human saliva | place: Japan
CTCTCCGTGAATTGTTGAAATAAACTACTTAAAAATTGACCGCACTTTGGATTAGTTTTTCAAAAAGTGCGGTCGTTTTTATAACAAAAATTTAGATGATGTATAGTAACCAATAAATATTAATGATTTCAATAAATTAATTATTATTTAAATTACTATAGTTCCGAAATTATACAAAGCGTTCCCGAAATTATATCTTGGTTGGTTGGACAATCTTATTCCTCCTTATGTAACGTCTTGTCATCTGGGCGTTTGTATGGCTAAGTTGTTTTTGAGCCGATTCGGTGTCTGAAGACAAAAATTTATCCGTACCAGCTTTGCACGTATATCTCTGAATTGGACGGCAAGGAGCTCGTCTGAAAATTCAGGATGTTTTTTTAGCGGCTTTGGCTCTTAGCTTGATAAACCAGTGAGTCAGAATTATTGGCTTTAACCCTATTCCCGTACTTGTTGCAGAATAGATAGGGTTTATTTTTCCGCCATCCTCCTATCTAAGATCTCTTTTAATTTCCCTACAATTGCGATACTTACTTTATTTTTTTGTTTTTTGCTGTCTAACTGCCATACTCCATCAATGATTTGACTCGGCTGGAGATTAACTATATCAACTGGTCTTTGTCCTGTAAGGTAAGCTCACGTCAAGCAAGTCTCTTAATATCGGATCAGCTGATTCTCTTAACATTTTCAAAAATGTGGTCTTCCACGTAAATGTCGCGAAACTTAACCTTGTATCGCTGGATTCCTTCGCTCGAGGCAGGAATATTTTGTATATCCCCATTCACGGGCTTTCATCCATATATGGTGGAATAATGCAACCTCATTATTTGCTGATGCAGTTTGATGTTTTCGCCAGTCTAAATATTGTTTTTATATGGTATGGCTCAATGTCATCAAGTGGGGCTGGTGGATTGCCGAAAAACTCAAGCAAGCGTTTTAATGTTTGTTTTGTTGGTTCTCTGCGTTCCTTCTGCCTTCATCGGCAATACTTCATTTTCATATCTTATTGCAACTGTCCAAGAATGTGGCGACTTCACTTTTCATTAAAACCCTGTCACAATTGAGGCTTAGCCGTTTCATACAGCTAGATGCTTATCCGTCCCCAGTGACTTTTTCTTTTTATCTATCATTACATAATAGTAATAGGTTACAATCTTCCCATTTTTCTTTGGCGTTTACGACATAACAAGTTTTGTGGTAAGCCACGGTTTTCGCGCTTACGTGGTCTGGCCATACATACCTCCTACGCCTGTAGCACAGATGGTCTCCGGGGCATTATTTTTCATAATTTTGAGATTCAGTTTTAGCAGTTCGAGATTTTACTTTTGTCATAATCTCTGCGTACAATAGGATACCCGTTGGCGTTCCGCTTAAAAGGTATACCCATCGCATTTGGCTGCTCAACAACAAGAGATTTCTGCTTTCTGCCAGTCAAAAACTCAATTTCTGCTTTTGATAAAAATCTTCGTAGATATTAATATCCATATTTACTCCAATAAAAACCGCTCATAAGAGCGGTTATTAGCTATTCATCATTTAATCTTTTTGGCAAAATCAGGCAAAGGCATCCAATGCGTCACCTTTGCGAGCTTGTCATCGTCAGTATATGAATACCAGCAATTGTTGTTATAAAATCCAATTCTAATTTCAGTATCGCCGTTATCAATAGCAACAACCAATACTTCACCATTATCACTCGGTAACATATCCTCGCATCGAGATCCACTTGCTTTCATGTAAAGACATTAAACGCGTGGATAGTGCAGGTGAGTTCGTTTTAATTTCTACTTTTTCCATATTCATCCCTTAATTTTTGAATATGATAACATAACGCTTAAATAATCTCGTTAATTATAAATCTTCTGGCGGTGGTGGAAGCGGTTGCCAATGGGTAATAAACTCTAATACTGGCAAGTGTTTTCACGTTCCTTTATTATCTACCATACCAACAGTCGTTATGTAATTGCCGAACCATTTCCATAAAACCAAGACTCTTGTAAAAACAGGCGGCAGCTCGTCACTACATTTAATCCATTCGCTCATATCACACCACCAAACAAAAAGCTTTCCACGCAACACCAAAGAATAATCCAGCAGTCGCACCAACTAATACGATGCCGACTAACCAAGATATGAATAGCGACAGCCATATAATAAAGTCTTTCATCATACATTCCTTTATCTAATCTCTTTAAAGATGCTTACCACGGTTTGCAAATATCAGGCACTTCAATAACCATAATTTGCTCTGGTTTTATTCTTTTGTACTTAATCCAATATTGGACGATTTCCAATGCCTCTCCCTCGCTGACGGTTTCCCACGGCTCTCTTACCATTCCCCCATTCACGTCCGAATTGACATTCAATGACAACGTATCTTTTGCCATTTGATACTTGTAAGTCCTGTCTAAACATCTTTTACTCCACGAGAGATAAGCCATATTTTCAAATTAAAAAGAAAGTATCCTCAGATAACTTTTCTTTTGGTGTGCCTATCAAAAATAATAAGGGCATAAAGAATGATTAGATCGGCAATCATCATATTTAATACGGTTTCCATATTGATCAACTATCATTTATTTTTATTACAGCTCACTTACCTTGCAAAAGCAAGGAACTCACTTTTGTTTAATTTTCGGTTAGGTATTCTGGTATTTCTGGAATTTATCACCGCTAAAACTCTCTGATTTTTTTCTGGTATCGACACAATAAAGTTGCGCCACATACCGACAATATTATATTCGGACACCGCCCAGTGTATTGACTTACCCTGACAAATCCCAAGATAGTGTATAAACATGCCCCTCATTAAGTCTATATCCAAACAATGGGTAATCCGAATCACTTGGTGCTAAATTTTTCAACATCATCAAGTATGTTAAATTTAATAACAACTTTTTATCCATTTTTTTAACATTACAGGCTCGCCATTCAAGGCGGCTTTTTAAATCAAATTTTTTTCATTTTTCTTTTCTCCATTAGAAAACAAAAGGCGCTCGCTTGGAACGCCTATTGATTTATTTGTTTAAATAATTAATCATTCTTTCCCCGATCCACTTAATAACCGGTACAGCCATACTATTGCCGATAGCTTTATAGCGCGGGCTATCCGGGCAATCTTCGGCTGGTTTATTTCGATACGATATTTGCGTATAACCGCGTGGAATCCCATTAGTTTTTTTCGCACTCGCTCGGAGTAAGCCATCGTAAGCCATTTTTGCCGACAATGACCTCGCTATCGTTAAATCTCCGTCCACTTTTAGCTGTAAGAGTAGGGGCAATCGCCTCACTTCGCGTTTCGCAAGATACGCAATCGCCTTTTTGCTCAAAAAGTATCTGGGCGACACTTCGGGGTCTAGCACTTGCCACAAGGAACACGCGCTTGCGTCGTTGGGCGAGTCCGAAGTATTGAGCATTGAGTGTTCTCCACGCGACAGTTCGAGCTGAATGCACAAACCTGCGTTTGTCCATTTTCGCCCTGTTGGCTGCAATGGCTGACGTTCTTGAACCAGTCCAGCCAAAAAGTGTCCGAATGCGTTGTCCTTGGTGGATAGTACACCGGAACGTTTTTCCCACAGCAAAATGCATGGCTGTTTACCGTCTTGGTATCTAACATAATCAATAGCCTCTAATATGTGTATTAAAGTTAACGTGAGATTTCCGCGCTCATCATCTAACGAGTTTCGCAAACCGGCGATCGAAAAAGCTTGGCAAGGCGTACCACCAACAAGCACATCAGGGGCGGGGATTTCTCTGTTTATAATTTTTTGAGGTAAGGCGGTCATATCGCCAAGATTTGGCACATCTGGATAATGATGAGCAAGTACCGCACATGGAAACGGCTCAATCTCCGAAAACCAGACCGGCGACATCATACCCGACCACGCAACACTGACCGCCTCAATCCCCGAACAGACTGAGCCGTAAGTCAGCATTTTTTATCACCTTTATACGGTTTTTAAATCCACCACCGGCAACACATCAACCAGTGGTCGAGGTGAGTTGTAATCTTTCGGTGCATTAAATTGACTGTTGGCCCACTCAATAAAATTATTTACGTAGCTGTTAACTACCGCAGGATAGTTTGCTGATTCCGCCGTCCGGATAATGTCATTTCGCAACTCAGAGCCAAACATAAGCCAACTGTATTTAGCGTCATCTAACGCACGTGTAACAGCCGATGGGTCATCGCTATTCATCCGCACATAAAAAAATAGCACCCGAAAATATCGGAAAATCTTGAGTAGGGAATGTTTATATTGATTTCATTCATCTTTAACACCTAAGATTCGACTTTTTGCCACTTCGATTAGCAATTTGTATTCATTTTTTGTTTTATCATCATGCACTTCGGCGGATTTTGCTAAAAACTCATCAACTGTCCCAGTAAAACAACCACGCGTTACAATTAACCCATCTTTACCGTTAAACACGGTTAGTGTGCCGTTTTCCGAACCGACATTTGACGCCCAAAAATCATTTTATGCTCGGAAATTACCGCATGAGATCTAACTCGAGCGTCACCGTACACCCAAGCGTCACCGTACACCCGAGCGTCACCGTACACCTCAGCGTCACCGTACACCCGAGCGTCACCGTACACCCCAAGCGTTACCGTACACCTGAGCGTCACCGTACACCTCAGCGTCACCGTACACCTGAGCGTCACCGTACACCCAAGCGTTACCGTACACCTGAGCGTCACCGGACACCTCAGCGTCACCGTACACCCAAGCGTTACCGGACAGAGATTGATCTAAAATTTTTTCCGACTCAATAAATCCGCCAAGCTGTCCCGCCACTACTACGCCAAACGAAACTAGCGCTTTGATTCGGTATAGCTTTACCGCTCAATGCTCAATAAATTCACCGGTTAACTCGTATTTCTTTTGTTGTTCTTTCATTTTTAACCTCATTAATTTGGATAATAAAAAGCCACTATTTGTTGAGTGGCTTCTAGTGTTTTGTCTTGTGGAATGTCTGGCAGTCTTGTCCATTCGCCGTTATTTAGATCCTACAATGTCCCATCGTCGCATAATGCTGTTAGTGTATTCGGATCAACGTAATCGTTACCCAAATATCCACGCGCTATTTGTATAATCTTTCTAGCCATATTCACTTACTTCATGGCATCTCGCAGTGCATTGAGTGCGTTATCCAACTCAGTTGAAACGTCAAGCAGCTCGTTAAGTTGGCGTTCGAATTTTTCCTTTGCTTGAAAGCAATTTAGAACAAGCAGTCGCAACGTTTTTCTTGAGCACGTCGCCGTTAGCAATTTCTTGTTTCTTTGCTTCCGGACAATTTGAGCAGTTCTTCGGCCATCGCAGCAAGCTCCTCAGGCGATTTATGCTCAAGTGAGGTCGCTTTTCTTGTGTCATAGACGTATCCTTTTTAATATTCATCTCGGAGTCCTTAATTAATTGTTTTTGGAGGGTAACTAACGGAATAAATGCGGTTTTTATCCACGCTATTATTGTTTTGTTTATCAACATAGATAAGCTTTTCGCGCTCTAAGCAAGTGATGATCTTCGCTCTATCCTTTTGGATATTCGGTTTAACTCTGATTGTTGTCGGATCGCCTCTAAAAACGTAACACCTTGTTCTCGCGCGAATGTAATTAGTTTGAAAAAGCATTCTCCCAAAAATACTGGAGGTGTTTTCGGCAAAGCTTGATTTATTCTTTTTCCAATTTCGCCATCTGGAACCCAAAAAGCTCGCTCCTCTTTTTAAAAAGCCCTAATCCGTCATTAGTGACCGCATTAGACCCCCATAGCTCAATAGCTTTGTTATCTCTCTGTTGCTGCTTTAACGGGATCGTTAAATAAGCCAATGTTTATTGTTTGTCCATTCTGCTGAATGGACGCCTTCCATTTTGTGCGAACTCATACCAAGACACGCCAATAAAGCCTGATTTACTGTTTTTTTGGCAAGTTCAAGAAAATACTTCGTTTGCTTTTTCTGAAAGCGGAAAGGTTTTCATATTTTTACCTCAGAATGGTTGCATCTATATCATCATCGAAATTGTCCGCACTTTCTGCCTGTTGTTTCGGTTTCACGCCATTTTTAGCGTTAGCATAAGCGTTGCCGGTGGACGGTTTGTCTTGATTATCACCGCTTTGACGGCTATCAAGCATTTGTAACACATCCCCAATAATCTCCGTTGTATAGCGATCTTGCCCATTTTTGGTCTTGCCATTTGCGGGTTCTTAAACGCCCTTCAACATAGACTTTAGAGCCTTTGCGCAGGTATTCGCCCTGCCACTTCCGCCCTCAGCGACGATAGAACACGATAGAGTGCCATTCAGTCACTTCATGGCGTTCACCGGTGTTTTTATCATTCCAGCTTTCACTTGTTGCAACGCTGATATTTGCAATCTGCTCTCCGTTTGGCATTGTGCGGATTTCTGGGTCACTGCTCAAATTCCCCACAATGATTACTTTATTAATTCCAGCCATTAGCTCATTTCCTGTATGAGTTGTTGATAATATTCTTGAGCGGCATTAACTCGCTCTTTGATTTCTTCGATAATTTTGTCATCGCGCTTTAACTGTAACGGTTGTAATGCGTTTTTAATTGCGGAATTTGTTCCACTAAATCAATGTATCGTGTCGGGTCGTCATAGCTTGATAATTGCTCGTATGGAGTAGGCAGAGTACAAAAGTCAATTTGAGCCTCTTCACAACCCCAAAAGCCACATATAGCCTTGCATTTGGATTGTATAGCCTGATTTTTGGCTTTTTCTTCAGCCTCATCGGTGAAAAAATGGGTGCGAACCAATATCCCACGAGCATTTTTGTATCAATGATTAGCTTTCTGCTCGGAACGTAAATATCACATTCGCCAGTAATCCAATCATTTTCCCGTCTTTCTTCATTTTTTCTTTTAATGCTAATCCACGCTTGCGACCGCTTAACTTAATGAGCTTGTTCTTCAAGTGCGATGCCTTTTCTGGTGTATTTGTTACCCTCAAAATCTTGATAGCCAAACAGGTCATATTTAACTATCTTTTCTCACCGCACTTTTTAGCGGTAGCCGAAATTCCACTACCGCTTTTCGGTTTAACCATTAAATCAGCAAGCCCAGAGCATCTAGCTTTCAGCTTGTACATTTCCATTCTCAATCGCCTCTAATTCCGCAATCTGTTCTTGACTAAACTCATAAAGCCTCCACTATCGCAAAGGTCTTGTAGAGTAGTCTCACCGTTGATAATGCTTTGCTTACAGTTGTTAAACGTTTCATCATCTACAACAGCTACAAATTCAGCATTCTGAATGTTGTCGGTATAATTGAACTCTTGATTTTCTACATCTTTAACCACTGCTTGGTCGGCTAATACTGCTTGTTGCATTTTCTACTGATAATGGAGCTTGTTTTGATAGCAATAACTTCATCACGGTTTTTAATGCCATCGCCCTCGAAGTTGTCATGCCATACGCCAAAGCCTTTTTTAAACGTTTGACTGTAACGTTGAGCGTGTTTAACGATGTCATCATGGCTCATATAGAGTTCAGCCGAGAAGTCATTCACTAGCTTGAAATAAGCGTAATATCCGATAGGATTTTTCGTCCTTTTCAGGTTCTTGTTCCCAATCAAACTCAAATCCGTTGATAAAGTCTTTTTGAGCAGTTGATTTTTTTATATACCGGTAAGGCTACCAATCTTAAACTGCCCAGAGCGTTGAGCAAGCTGGATAAAACCCTTGTAACCAATCTGGAATTGAGCCTCTACTTTACGCTCTTTGTTATTCTTAAAAGGCACGATATAGGCAAAACCCAATCCATTTTTGAAGTGGTAGGTTAAGCGTTGCGGCCATACAAGCAGCATTAAAAATACTTGTCGGGTCGGCTGTTCTTAGCATTGTGTTACTGTTAGCAATCTGCATTACGCTTGTCGCAAAGGTCGCTGAATTCTTACCGACTAACTGTTCAATTTTCGTTTTTGATAATCGGATTATTAAAAAGCTCCCGAAGTGTTTTTAGGCTTAACGGGAGCTTGTACTTATTGATTTTTGATTTGTCATTTTGTTTCACCTTTATTGGTTAATCGTTGAGGATAAATCCTTTCCGATAATCCTCTTCTAACTGTTCCAATCTATCCTCAGCCATAGCAGTCAAGATTTTAATTCGCATTTCTTCATAATCGGTGCCAAAGTGCGACCGCTTTAAGAAATTCGTCATCGTCAAACATCTTTTTCGCTAAAAGCACACTAACATCATCATCACCGTTAGCAATATCTTCTTTGATGCTTTCATTTCCATTTCTACCGCCCGATTGTAGTCATCTTCTTTGCTGCACCGTCTATCGTAATCATTGAGCGTTTTGCGTTCCCATTGTGCTTGTAGGGCTTTCCATCGTATAACCCTTTTTAAACCGTCAAAAATAATGTTTAATATCATCGTAACTAAACAACCGACCCCACCGACCGTCAATTAATACCTGCCAATGCTCGGCTTAATCTGTCCATCGCAAATAGCTCTATCGATTGTTGTTGCTTGGATTCCAAACAATCTTCTAATGTCAGATAGTTTGAATTCGTTTTGCCTTTTGGTTTTTAGGTTGCTTATTGCGCTGCTCGTTATATTCATCAAACCGTGCCAAATAACGCTGTTAGCGTTATATTCACGCTTTTTAACTCTTGGATTTGTTGCTAGTCCACTTCTTGGTTTTAATCGCTTAGCAAGCTTTTTATCGAGCAATTTAGCCATATTAGCCTTTTAGCTCTTTACGCTCTTTTAACCGCACTTCCGCAAGCTCTATTGACTGGTAATTTGATGACTGCCACCAAACTTTGCCGTCAACTCGCTCAATAACATACCAGCCACCTTTTCGGATAAAGGCTCAATCTTAATTTCTGTTTTCGCCTTTCTCATAATCTAATTCCTTTTGTTTGATATTTGTGTACGCCATAGCTTGTTGTTTGGCTGGGTCTGTAAGGTCTTGTTGATATTGCCCATGTTCGGCAATCCATTGAATTCTTGCTTGTTCACGCTCTAATGCTGTTGGTTCGCTTGCCTGTGCTGCAAGTGCGGTTAGCATTGTCATAGCAACTAGGGCAGATTGAAAGGATAGTTGCAATAACGTAAGCAGTTGTTTTAAGAAAATTGATTAACTTGTTCATAGTGTTTACCTCGTATGGTTAAGAAATATTGGTTGAAAAATCCCTCCGGCCCAAAGTGTGAAAGCGAGCGGAGGGTATAACCAATGTTAAAGGAGATTGTTTTAATTATGACTAACGCTGTTTCCAGCTAGAGCCGCTTTCGTTGTCAATTATTCATTCAAGGAGACTGGACGATGCTTTCGCACGTTTGAAAGCGGCTTTAGATGGAGGCTCTTTTGGGATTTGAACCCTTGCGTCATTTTCCAAAGTTAGCATTAACTAATTCTATATCTAGTGTATAGAGTGTTGGTTTCCACAACCAACTCAACAAAGAGCCATTAAATACCTTTCTTTATACTTGTAAGGCTCAAGTCCTTATTGATAGCCACAACAATGAGGGAATATAATATTTTCAGTCACAACAACCACATATGAGGTAATTATTATGAATAAAAATCTGCTGATAAAATTGCTTTAGTTATGGCAAGAGATGTATTGAGAACACCATCAGAGCATTATAGAAATTTAAGTCAACTTTCCGCTGAGGGAAATTGCTGAATTTATTTCAACACTTTCAAGTAAGCTGCAAGAGATTATTTCTGATGATGTAACAAGTACTGAAGTTATTAACGCTCATAAAAGTCAATAAACTTAATTGCCAGACAAAGTGCCTCAGCTAACTCGCTGGGTGTTAAACTAGTATTTCTAGCTGCACTTTTCTAACACAGCCCATTTGATTTTCTCTTTATCATTTGGGCTTATTTTTCTTTTCTTCCATTTTTTAACCTCTCTAGTATTTGTTATTTCAAAGCACACTTTCTCTATCATTCGCAGAGGTTTCACAAGCCTCTGTGTCTCTGTACTTCAAATGTGCTTTGAGATATTTCCCCACTGCGACTAGACTTTCTGTAACTGTCAGTTTTTCACTGGTCTCATCTTTCAGTGGGTATTCCGTTTACTCTCATTATGTAGGGTAGGGCTTTTTGATCTACACGACCGCATAATGCCGTTATGAGCAAACTTCTTGTAATCTGATTTTAAAGAGCATCGAGATATTTGTTTATGTGTATCTCGTTTTGATGGGTGTATAATATAGCTAAAAGTTTTTATTATGTAAATAGCCTAAGTTGTATTTTTATTAAAAATATATAGCTTTTTGTTTAAGTGGTTGTTTTTATTGGTGATAAATTTCGCAAAAATTGTTTAATTGCTTATTTTTAATCAATGAATATTTTGATTTGAGATTCTGATCACGGAATGCGTTCTACTTTCTTAGTAGAATGACCGCACTTTTAATGGAGGTTATATGAAAAATTACTTGTTGGCTTATGTCTTTTTGCCTATTTTTTTGCTGTTGCGAATGAAACTTGGGAATCTTGCTCTAAGTTGGAAGATAGCGGCAAGCGTCTGGAATGTTATGATTCAGTGTTTTTGAAAAACAGATGTGGTAGATGAAAATAATGCTGTTCAATCCAAGTGGGAATATAAGCAAAATAAAGATGAATTACGAAATTCCGCCACTTATGAAGCAATGCTTTCTTCTAATAATGCAGTTAATTTTTGGCCTTTTATGAAAGTTCATCTATGTATCTAACTTGCGAAAAAGATCCGAAATATGGCAATGATGTTATTTTTACCGTAAACGGGCAATTTAATAGTTGTTATGACAGTTGCAAGATCTCGGTTAAATTTGATGATAATAAACTAGAAACTTATCGGATGGTTGGTTCTGACGATGGAAGTAGTAACACGTTATTTATTGAAAACCAAAAATCTATGAAAGCCTTTGTGAGTAAGCTTTAAAAATCAAAAATTGATTGTAGAGGCGAGTTTTTATGATTACGGAAAAGGGCAATTTACTTTTGATACACAAGGGTTAGAATGGAAACATTTTTAACATAAGCCACGTATTGCGTGGCTTTTTATATGGTAGAAGAGTTATTTCTTCGCTTGTTTTTGCTGAATTAAAATATCGAGTTTGTCATCGATATTGTCGAGTTTTTCTCGACATTAGTTAGTCGAAGTTCAACGTTATCTAATCGAGATTCAACTTTCGTTAATCGAACATCTAAAGAGTGGATATTTGATTCCACTTTTTCAAATCGTTGGTCTATGGATGAAAATCGATTTTTCATATTTTGTATCCATGTGAGAATACAAGGCCCACAGCTCCAACAAGCACAACTAACGCCACAATTCCGGAGCGATAAAATGTAGCTTGCTGTTAAAGTAATTTTCCTTAATATCTTTTTACTTCTTGGGAAATAGTGTTTACTGCACTCTCAAATGTACTAACTTTAGCGGTGTAATCTGCCATAATAATCCTGTTTAAATTAAGCTCATCTTGTTGATTACCTGCTATTATACCATCTGGTATTTTTGATTTTTGTCGTATTTTATATCCAAAGCGCTGACATTGTTATTAAGCTTGCTCATCGAACCGCCCCTCCTTGACTAACCAATCAAGAACTTTGTTTTTGAAAATGTTCTAACATAACCGCAGTTTTTCGCAAAATCAAATGAATAACCTCTCTGTATGTAACTTGATTCACAAAACCAAGAGCAGATCCATTTGTGGATTGCTCATAATTTTTTATGTAGTTCATTGTTTTCCAATAGCTAATTTTAATATTACGCCATTTGGGTGAAGTAAATGCCGGTAGCACAGGTTGAAGCACTATTTTAGCTTCAGAGTTTTCCTCACTAATTGGCATATTATCAATTAATGATTGGTGAATATTTCCAAATTGGACATTTAAAAATTATCTTGTGTACTGCCTTTGGCGTTAAGAGAAGTCAGCTAATTCTTCAGGTTTTATTTGTCTTAAATACGGGTATTTGGATAACATGGACTTATTCATTTTCCACTCCTTTTTCTTACAGGTTCACTGCCTCAATGTGAATGGTGCGGATAAATCTACCTATAAAATTAGCACTTTTGGCAAATATCTTCTGATATATCTTGCGGATCGTAATTCTCTTTGTTGTCAGAGTGTAATCTATATCCACCACCAACTAGTTTTTGAATACGTTTAATAAACAACGATCCATCAATGGCAAAAGCATATACCATCACCACTATAAGCATTTACTTTAGTGTCAAGGAGACACGATGTCGCCTTTTCTAATTGTCGGCTCCATTGAATCTGTTGGCACGTTTACAAGGCAAATTCCATCTGCCGATTTCTTACCCACTAATTGAGAAATTCCTTCATCTGTCAAAAATAGACTAGAGATTATTTCAGGGTAATCAGAATTCTCAAATCCGTTCAATCCTGCTGCCACTCTTACATCATAGTAATCAATGCGATGCTTATGTAATAAATCAGGCTCACTGCTTATAAGCTGTTTATCAAGATCGCCATTTCCGACAATACCATCATCACGGTCGCCAATGCCAGTGCTTAACCAAGCAACGCTAACACCAAGAGCAGAGGCAAGTTTCACTATATGTATTGTATTTCCGCCATTCTCAATCTTAGTGATTGAGTTCTGACTAATTCCAACTAGATCCCCAAGTTCCTTTTTGAGTAATACCAAGCTCCATTCGTCTAGCTTTTTACGTTCGCCTAGAGTTTTTCATTTTTGTACTCCTGTTATTTGTTGAGGATTGCGTGAAGTCTAAAACTAAAGTTTTAAAAAAATCAAACAACTTTTTGTGTTTTAGCTATTTACAAATAAAAAAACTAAAAGCTATAAAATATAGCCATAAGTTAAATTAAACAAACAGAGGGCTATTGATGAACAAGGCAATTTTGAAAGCTATCAAGATTTTTCAAATCTCAACAAGCATTAGCCGCTGCCTGTGGAGTTAGTCAGAACGCTGTTAGTAAATGGCTTTAATGGTGGCTCAATCTCTTTGGAAAATGCTTTTAAAAATTGAAAAGGCAACCAATGGAAAGGTAAAAGCGGAAATGTTTTCAAAAGAGTTTTCTAGCTTATTAGCTAGAGATTAGGCGACAAAAAAGCCACTGCGGTAACAGAGGCTTTGATTAAGTCGTATGTAATAACCTTTATCAGTCGGAGGACTTCAAAAGATGACTAAATTATCACCCTAAATTTAATGAAAACGCAAATGAAAGTTCAAGTAAAAACTCAAAAAGCGTTAATCCTTAAAGCCTTACAACAAGGCGACTGCTTAACTCACTTAGATGCGGAAAAACGTTTTTAATTGCTTACGTCTTAGCGCACGAATTTATGACCCTAAAACAACAGGGTCACAAAATCGAAAGACGAATGATTGTAGTACCTAGCGGCAAAATGCGTTGCTGAATACAGATTGGTGGCTTGATATGGAAAGATTATTCTCACCAGAATTTGTAGCTAGCTTAGACGATAGAGAAAAATCCCTAGCGTACGAGGCTGTTAAAAGAGAGCTAAGAGAGCGAAACGCAAGCCAAGAAGAATACGACAGAGTAACAGATCGAGCGATTGAGGAATTGGAAATATGAAACCGTCAGAAATGCTAAAAATACAGGTAGAGTGATTGCATACCGCCCAAATTTAGCACGTTTATTTGGTGGTGTTATTGCTGAAGTATTCTTTGAGCAAATCTTCTACTGGCAAGATAAAACAGACTCAAAATCTCGGTGTTTACAAAAACTCAAGAAGAATTAGAAGTTGAGACTGGTTTATCAAGAAAAAGAACAAGAAACAGCTCGCAAAATTGCTCCGTGAAAAAAGGTGTTTTAATCGAGACTTATAAACGTTTAGAACATCGTCTTTATTACAAGATTGACTGTGACAAATTAGACGAATTATTAGCAACATTGGCGAATGTACAAAACGAACATTCCCCAATGTCCGAAAGTGACATTCGGGAGTGCGACAAAGTGACATTCGTTAATACACTAGATTACAACACTAGATTACATACAAATAACCCCTTACCCCTTAACGGGGAATCTGCTAACGCAGAACATTCGGAAGTCGGAGGTGCGAAGCCGCACACTGGCAAAAAACAAAAATTCAATCAAGGTTAATTATTCAGCAGTAGCAGAAACATACAACACCTTGGTGAAAGAATTAAATTCAAATCTACCACTAATCGCTAATCCATCACAGTTAAGTGATAAACGCAAAAAGCGATTAAGAAACTAGCTCAAGTGTTTATTAAAACGATTTGAAATTGAGTCCGATGTAAGAGTCCGCGCTTTGTGAATATTTCAAAGACTTCTTAAAGTCCGCCACGAATTTCTACTTTGGCGAAAACAATCGAGGCTGGAAAGCAGACTTTGAATATATCTTGAGAGAGACAACACTGGATAAAAGTTTTTAGAGGGGAATTGGTAATGGTAACGCAAGATAATAACTACAACCTAGAATACGGACTAATCAGCTCAATGCTAGCGACTGGATTAACTGCTCAAGCTCGTGAAGTGATTAGTTGGTTAGAACCCGAAATGTTCGCAACATACAATCTAGGTGCTTTATACGCAAATATTCGCAAACAGGCCCGTAAACACGATTTAATCGACTTCTTGTTACTTTCTCAAGACTATGGCGAAAAACCTAGCAAACGTTAGCAGAAATGGCAACAAAGCGACTTACGGTGGAAACCTTTTTAGGTTATGCGAAAAATCCATTCTTCTGGGTAAACCGTTCAGCTCAACAAAGCTATGCTTAAAACTTGCCAGGGCGAAATGTCACAAGCTCGCAAAACGAAAGCCAAGTGAATGAATTAACTCAAAAAGCATTAAATCAAATTCAAAAAGCTCCTTGTCAGCAAAACAGAAATTAAGCCCAATCGCCATGGGGGGAACTGGTCGATTCTTACGTTGATGTATTGGAAAAAGCGTTCAAAAAGTGATTTCAAAGAACGCTTGCTTTACACAGGCATTGAGGCGGTCGATAACATTCTTGGCGGCATAAATTCAACTGATATTGTCATTGTGGCGGGCCGTCCGGGAACAGGGAAAACAGAATTTAGTCTGACAGTGACTCGCAATATCGCCAAAAATCATGGCTCGGTTTTATTTTTCAGCCTTGAGATGGGTAACTTCCAGCTGGTAGATAGATTATTAAGTGCTACTGGTGGCGTGAGTGTGAAGAAAATTACGCAATCCTGCCGAGCTTGATGAGGGCGACTATCATCGCTTAACAAGCGCATTGACGAAGTGCGGTCGCAAGATGTTTATTTTTGTAGATCGTGGTGGTTTATCTGCCGATGAAATTTGTGCAATTACCGAAAAACCATATTAGCGAGAAAAGGCGCACCATCTGTGGTTGTAATTGATTATTTAGGCTTGATGAATCACAAGCAAGACGTGGTGTAAATCTAACCCAAGCAATCGCTAATTCTATGAGCAAGCTAAAAGCCTTTACCAAAAACTTCAATATTCCAATCATTTTACTTTGTCAGCTTAACCGTGATGTGGATAGCCGTGCAGTAAAACGTCCCGCCAATTCGGATTTACGTGATTCAGGCTCAATCGAGCAAGATGCAAGCCAAATCATCATGCTTTACCGTGAGGGCGCATACAAGGCAGATTGTGATAATCCTTACTCTGAGGCCATCGTAACTAAAAATAGATTTGGTGGATTAGGCACGCCTATATGAGATTTGAGAAAGGACACTTCGGACTGCGACCAAGCGAAAGCTTATCAAGAATTAAAACGAGAAAACCACAACAAGCACCGAAAAAGCTATGCGAAAAGTTATGGAAAAAGGAGCCAACTAATGACAGAACAAAAATTTGATAAAGATACATGGCAGACGCCACACTATGTTTTTGAATGAAGCTATCTCAACGTTTCGGATGGTTCGATCTTGATGGTTGCGCAACAGCAAACAACGCCTTGACATGGCGCTATATCGGCGAACCTAACTCAGACAATGATGAGCATCAATCAATCGCAGATGACTTTCTAATGCCGCTTTGAGCAAATGTTAGATGTATTGTTGGATGAAGTCGCGGAACGTTGTACGGCTCCGTTAAAAATCTATGTGAATCCGCCTTATTCCAACGTTACACCATACCTACAACGCGCGAAAGAACTACGAGATGCGGGATATCTAGTGGTGATGTTGCTTAATAACGATAAATCTACTCAATGGTATCAAAACCACATTCAAGGCGTGGCTAATGAAGTGATTGATATTACAGGTGGTCGAAATGTGCATTTATTCACCCGATAACAGGCAAAGAAATCAAAGGAAACTCAAAAGGTCAGATGGTCGTAGTGTTTGATCCGGCGATGGAAGATTTTGTCATGCGCTCAGTAAGTCTTGATTTTATTAAAAAGTCGGTGGCTACAATGGAAAGTAAAGACAATTCTTTCTACGCTCAAACCAAGTGCGGTTGAATGTATTGAATTTATCAGAGAGCTGCCAACGGACGACAAAAACCGTTGGTGGTAAAAATCCAACCGATGACACGCAACCTTGAGCAAAATGCGAAATTTCATGCCATGTGCCAAGACGTGGCGAACCAAGCCAATTTATGGGGACGGAAACTCTCTATGGAGCAGTGGAAAGTCTTGTTTATCTCCGGTCATGCAATCGCCACTAATCATAAAGCGGATGTTGTGCCCAGGGTTAGAGGGCGAATTTGTGAATATCCGTGAGAGCTCGGCAAAAATGAGCGTATCACGAATGGCAAGCCTTATAGAGTATGTCACAGCTTACGGTGTGGCGAACGGGGTTAAATTTAACGATAGATGGGGATTTTACGGAAGATGAAAAACATTAATTGGAACTGGATTGCGTATTTAGTTTTTAGCATTTGTTATTTGGTCGGTTAATTGTACCGGACAGTGATTGAGAGTGGAGACCATGGTTTTATTTTTGATTGCATTTTCAGCTGTCCTGTTTTTCTTTTTCGACCAGCCTCTTGCCGCCACCCTTGTTTTTATGTGGAGCCTTTTGGTTTTCCGGTTGGTATTTTTGCGCATAGCACGGTTGCAACAGAGTGCGAGAGATTGGGCAAGTTTTACGTTGGAAAAACGTTTATCAATGCTCAAAAATCGAGAGCAAGGATGAGTGATGAGTAAACTTAAACCCATCAAGCCTAAAAATGCAAGTCATGCGGTATGGAGTTTATCCACAAAAATTCTCTCAAAAGTTTGCTCACCTAAATGTGCGATAGTTTTATCAAAAGAGCAGGCAAGAAAGAAACGAGAGAAACAAGAAAAAGCTCAATTAAAAGAACGCAAGAAAAACTACTAGAAAGCGATAGAGGTCATTGGTTGAAAGCACTTCAAAAAGAAGTGAATAAGTTCATCGATTAAGAGACAAGGGGCAGCCTTGCATTGCTTGCAGTGCAGTATGGAAACCTAAAGCTTTCAAGCATCGCACTTTATTCCACTAAGGCAGAAGTTCATTTTTAAGGTTTGACGAAAGAAACATTCATTCTGGTTGCATTAGATGCAATCTTTTCGTAGGTGGCGGAAAATATACATGGATATAGACCAAGACTAGTCGAGAAGATTGGTGAAAAAGAAGTTGAGTGGTTAGAAGAAAATCAACATCGAATTAAGAAATGGGAAATATCCGAGCTTAAAGAGCTAATCAAAGTTTACAGAGCGAAAATCAAAGAGTTAGACGGGAGCCAAGAATGAGTTATAGCGTTGAGAGTGTTGGAAAAAGTGGGGTAATTGCTGGGGGCGTGACAGAATTGGCACAGAATACCCCAAGCACCACAATTTCTATTCCTGTTTTACCTACCGTGCGCAAGGCTCACATTCGATTCTTAACGGATGACGAATGCTTAAAGATTGAGGAGCAGATTGATGAATCTTCACGAGGATAGCTTGCTGCAATATCAAATCTTAATGGCGTTATACGTTCCAGCAAGCAAATGAACGAGATATTTGTACCGCACTTCATATTTCCCCTGCGCATATGTATCGTGAGCGTGCTAAGGGCGTGAGATTCCCTAAAAGGTGCATTTACTGGGGCGAAGATTAAATTTATGTTTTTAGGGTAGGGAAGTGCGGTCGGTTTTTGACCGCATTTCTTTTTAGGCGAATCGAGATTGTTGCACTTGGAATTGTAAATTTAAAGGCTTTCATTACTTTCATTACAGTAGCAAAAAGTAGGATTACCGGTGCCAGATAAGGCTTTATAGAGACCTTCTCGGCTTATCCCTGCATCACGAGCGATTTGGCTCATGTTACGCGCACGAGCTATGTCGCCAAGGGCGGATAAGATAAAGCTCAATATTGTCTTCTTGTAGAATTTCATTAAGGTAAAGTTGAATTTCTTCTTCAGAAGTGAGGTGCTCTGCCACATCAAAAGTCTTTTAATTGTTCAGTCATAATCCTAGCTCCTGTGCGAGAATTTTTCAGCTTGTTTAATATCTTTTTCTTGTGTGGATTTATCTCCCACAAAGTAAAATCACTAATACACCGTTTTGGTTTTTTAAGGTAGATTCGATAACCTTGTCCTTCATCAATCCGTAATTCAAAAATCCCATCATTCACGCTTTTTGATGTCACCAAAGTTGCCGAACTGTAAGCGTTTAATTCAGAGCGTTTATTTTTGCTTTGGCACGCAAGTTTTTAGTTTACTTAACCACGAATCAAAATGTAAGAGATAGTTTTTGATTTGGATTAGTCATTGTTAATCATATCGATTGCTTTGAGGCTATTTTAGATAATTTGCTCAATGTGTCAAGCGTAGTTCACAATAAAACATTATTTTTCATGCTTTACATTCTCCAAATTTTTCCTCTACTATTCTGTTCAAGGCTCGTAACCTTAAAACAAAGCTGAAGTCCGCACCCGATAGCATAGCTGGTTTTTATGCGTAAAATTTAGCAACCTTGTTTGTTTTTATTACCATTAAACATTCATTACGCATAACCACATCTTATCTATGCCGAGAGGGCGGAGAATACAACACCGAAAGGGGAATAATCCCAGCCGTTCTTTGTTTTCGGGTTTACGAACCTCTTGGCGACCCTATTAGGTCAAATCTTCGTAAAATAAAACAAAAGGAGTCAGAAATGGCTAATCAAATCTCAACCCAAAACAATTTCATTCAACAATCAGTCATTAATTACCGTTGAACAAAATGGCAATCACTATGTTGCTATGAAGCCAATTTGTGAAAATATTGGTCTTTGCATGGGAACCTCAAGTATTACGTATCAAACGTGATGAAGTTCTTTCTCAAAGGTATGATCGTTAGTGATCATACCTACTAATGGCAACAAAAATATGATTTGCTTACCAATCGAATATTTAAAATGGCTGGTTATTTGGTATTGATATTAATCGTTGTAAACCAGAAATCCGTGACACATTAATCAAATACAAAAAGAGTGTTACCAAGCGTTACATGATTATTGGTTCCCACGGCAAAGCAGAACGTAAAACAACCGTGGACGATCGCACTGGCCTACGTAATGCCGTGAATATGTTGGTGAGTAAGAAAAGGATTAATTTGATTCCGACGCCTATCATCTAATCCACCACCGCTTTAACGTGGAATCAATCGAAGATTTAACATTAGAGCAATTACGCAAGCAGTAGAGTATGTACACAAGATAATTTTTAGAAGGAGTTGATCACTGATCCTAGAACTACCTAGCCGTGAAAAAGAAATTCACCTTTGAATTTACCGAGTACGAATTACAACAGCTTGCTTGGTTATGGTTTGCTTTCAAACGTGGCGTAGGCACATTCCAACATATTGAGAGAGCCTTTAATGTTTTGAGGCTCGAACATGAGCGGACAAATCTATGGACAGGCTTACGAATATTTAAGTGTATTACGCTCAACAAACAAAAATCTCTAAATCGCATTACACAAGAGTTTGAGATTGACCAAATGACAAACTGGCGTGTATTGAAAACACTTGCGAGACTTTAATCCAAAAGCCGTAAAATCGACTTTTAAAACAGGAAGAATCCGACCGCACTTTTGAAAAAGTGTGCAGGGGGATTTTTACACAAAATTTATAAAACACTTGATTACTTGCAAGTGAAAGTGTACTATATTCGGTAAGTTGCGGTTTTAGCGCATAGCAAACGCACAAAAGAATTTTTACAGCCCTGATCGGAAACGAGTCGGGGTTTTTATTTTAGTGATTATGATGGCACTTGTAAATATTCGGTTGAAAACGATGAAGTAGAATCAAAGGAATATCTCGAGATCTTGATGTTGTTGGCTACCAGCTTGAAAAACTAGAGCAAGATGCGTTCTTCGCTTCAAAATAAGAAAATGGACGATAATTCCGGGCAAAAGCTAAATGAGCTGTATCAAATGCTTCAGGCGGCACAAACTCACTCCCCAGTTGTTCGCGATGAGGTGTAAATAATCGATAAATTGTTCATCAATAGTTTGGATAAATGAAAGGTTTTTGAGCCGTTTTGATATTTTTGAAGGAAAACTCAAGATAAGTATAAGATGTATCCCTGTTGTTCTTAAATGCCCAATAGCCACAACCTAAAGTGAGGTAAGTTCTCTTGGTTGAGGTCAATGAGCAATTTTTAGCATAGGTGAATATTTTTGCTTCAGGTATTTCTTCTATGAGTTCTGGGTGTTGAATTAAGTCGAAACCTCCGACACAGGGAGATGATGTATCGCTTGTTGAGTCTCTTCTCCTGATTGGTACGGGAGAGTTATAGTAACCATCATTTAATTTATCAATTTCAATCATGTTTAACCTCTGCTGATGTTAGTTGTGGAAAAATTAATTTTTGTAGAATTCACGCCCGCCGTAATGTGGTGGGCTTTTTATGACGTAAAACACGGCGGAGAAAAACAATGCCGATGAAAGAGCCTGATGTGTGGGCAATGATTATTGCACGCTACAATTAAATTTTGGTAACGGGACAATCCATAGTGCCGGTGCCCGCAATTTTTATGTCGCTTTTAAGAATGGGATTTATGCGGAAGAAACCTGCATTTCGCTACGTATTTATTGACGCAATGATTTTGTGCGTCTATCGCTGAGGGTTACAATGCCGATATGTACGCACCTTGTGGGTCATGCGGAATTTTCCGGCTTTCTCGGTACGATGATTGGCTTTATCGGCACTGAGAAGATCCGTGAATTTTTATTTAAATTTATCAATCACCGAGTAAATGACGGTGATAATGGTTATAGACGCAGCAATGGAGTAAATTCGATGATGATAATTTCAGAGTAAATTTAATCAGGTTTTCCCACGTGCGAAAAAGGTGTTTATGCGGCGATTGAAAAGCAAATAGAAAAAGCCGGCTGTGTAACTAAAATCCAACAAAGCGATGTTTTTAGCTCAGTGCGGTCATGAGGAGCGTAGGATTTTCAGTTTTTACCGAAAAATCTAAACTACTCGGATTACGCGCTAACGCAGGTATTCCGCAAGTATTTTTGATAAAAATACCGCGGTTAAATACGCGCGCAAGCCTGAGCAAATTGCAAACCGCGTTTATGCTAATCGCATGGGTAATGGTGATGAGGCTAGCGGGGACGGATGGAAGTATCGTGGACGCGAGGCTTATCCAAATCACCGGCAAGAAAAACTATATTGCTTTTTCGCAATTGGTTGGGGCGTGATTTTGCATTACAGAGCTGGCGGAAGATTTGGATTTGGCTGTGTCAGCGGCGGTGTGGTACTGGCAAGCAAACGAATTGGCAAGTCTGGCAGTGTTGAAAAGGTTACGATACGAATCAACGGCGGAACAAACGGATTAGATGACCGCTGTCGATTGATTTCGTGCGTTAATGGTGGATTAGTATGGAGGGTGGAATGGTTTAATAAATCAACCCTGATTTGCTTGCAGTATTGGCTAGCCTGTGTGGTTGGATTTGGTATCAGCACGGGGCGATAAATGACTTAAGAGCCGAAAACCAAGCACAAGCTAGCCTCATTGTAGAGCAAGAAAAGGTTAATCAATCTCTAAAAGATACGATTGAAACAGAGCGCCAAGCAGTAGAGCAACAGCGAGTTATTAACGATGGATTAAACAAACAACACAAGACAAAGTGCAAGTTGTCAGAAAGATTATTAAATCACAGCCTTGTTATAACACTCGCATCTATGACGATGCTATTGAGCGGTTGCACTAACAAAGGTGACAACAAAGACGGAATACATCTATCCGCCTCAAGCATTTTTAACACCTTGTATTAAAAACACCATTTACAGGCAGCACATACGGTGAGGCGGTAGAGCATTTAATCATAGTGCAAGGCGAACGTGATATGTGTGCTGAGTCAAATCACTAATATTAACAAGTGGATTAATCAAACTAAGACCGCCAAATAAAGTGCGGTCTATTGCTAAAAAGGCTTGATTTTAAAGATTAAAAAGGTACTCCTGAGGGATACCCCTTTCCACGGGGTTTCGGGCGCGCGGTTTTCGGCAGTTTTTGAATTTTTTGAGATCCACCACAACAAAGCAAAGCATTGTTTTTGTTAATGTTTTCCCTGTTAGCGGTTGTTCATTTTAAGTTTTGAGGGGTTGTACTGAGAGATTATTACAGTATTAGCAAAATGGCTACTATTGCTGGGTGCGATAGACGCACAATGTCGGCGAGAGTAAGTCACCTCACGCCGGAAAAAGAAACGACTAATTACAAAGTTTTTCCCTCAAGCAGAATATTTAGATTATTGCTTGAGGATAACCGCCTAAAAAGACGTTGATGGACTGTCACCGTCGGATCAGTTGGCTTACTGGAACGCGCAACTAAAACAACTTGAGTACAAAAACGTCTTGGCGAGGTTTGCGAGGGTTTGCGGACGCATCCAGACAAATATCAGTCATCGTTAAAGGAATGTTGCAGCCACAAGAAACACTGGCGGACAGGGGCGGAAGCCGCAGGAATGCCGTTAGAATAGGGTTATTTGGTTACAGAAAGAGGTTGACAAAAACCGCGACGAAGCGGCGGATCTAATCTTAGAGGATGAAACGGATGTATGCGAAAGCGAGTGATATTAGAAAAAGATTTAGCGGAGATGATAAAAAGCGCCAAATCGAATGAAGGTATCCGAAGCTGTCTCACAATATATGCGCGTGCCCGCTTGGCGGTGGCTCATCTGTAAGATGGGATAAAGATCGCACGCCTTATGTTATTGAGCCGATGGACTGTTTAAACTCGCGCGAATATGACGCGGTTATTTTTGTTGGACCCGCTCGAACAGGTAAGACTGTTGGTTTGATTGATGGGTGGATTGCGTACTCAGTGATTTGTGATCCGTCTGATTTTTTACTCGTACAGTTAACACAAGAAAAAGCAAGCGAACACAGCCGGAAGAGGTTAGACAGAACTTTTTAGATGTTCTCCAGAAATAGCAAATCGACTAAGCCCTTATAAAAATGATAACAACGTACACGACAAGTATTTTCGCGCCGGCAATCTGTTAAAAATTGGCTGGCCGTCTATTAATGTGCTGTCATCATCCGATTACAAGTACGTTGCATTAACCGATTACGACCGCTGGCCAGATGATGTTGACGGCGAGGGGGACGGATTTAGTTTTAGCGTCCAAAGCGTACCACCACTTTATGTCATCCGGCATGACGATGGTGGAAAGCTCACGAGCAAAGATATTGTTGATCTAAAGTATCATCCGAAATCAACGCACGAAGCCCCTCCGACGACAGGAATTTTGTCATTGTATAACCGTGGCGATCGCCGCCGTTTTTACTGGCAATGTCCACACTGCGGGGAATGGCTTGAACCGAGCATGGCTAACATGATCGGCTATCGTGATGATACGGATTTTGTCGATGCAAGCAAAAAGCGCGCTTACAGTGTCCGCACTGCCAAAGGCGTCATTGAGCCAAGCAAAAAGCGCGATCTAAATATCGGCGGAAAAATGGCTCAAAGAGGGCAAACAATCGACAAAAAGGCGGTGTTATCCATGGCGAGGAAGAAAATCCCGCATTGCGTCATTTTGGCTGGAGGGTCCAGCCGCTGCTTATCAAACATAGGGGAGCAGCTTACCTATAAATTACTGACTGCCGAGCACGAATTTGAGATGACCGGCAGTGAGGAGACATAAAGGCAGTAACAAATACTGACTGAGGGATTGCCTTATTTACCACGCTCCGCACTAGAACAACGTCAAAGCGATGAACTAATGGAGCGGCGAAGAAGATCTAGAAAAAGAACGGTACCTTGTGGGTGCCGTTTTTATGTAGCTGCAGTTGATGTACAGGGTGGGCGGAACCGTCGCTTTGTAGTCCAAAATTGTGGGCTATGGCGAAAACAGCGAGCGGTGGCTCATTGATAGATACAATATTAAATCATCAATGCGGAGCAATTCCGATGGAGAAAGTCTCTCGATTGATCCGTCCGCCTACCCTGAGGACTGGGATTTACTCATTAGTGATGTACTCAATAAACAGTATCGCATCGAGGGCTTAGATGGCGGTTATGCCAATCCTTGCTATGGCTGTGGATAGTGGCGGTGAGGATGGCGTAACGGATAACGCCTATAAATTTTGGCGCAGATGTAAACGAGATGGATTATCTAAGCGGGTATATCTCGTCAAAAGGGCGATAGTACGCGCCGTCAAAAATTGATTACTCGCACTTATCCTGACAATACATCACGGTCGGATCGTCACGCTAAAGCCCGTGGTGATGTGCCGTTATATCTACTCCAAACAGATCAGCTCAAAGATCGCATTAGTAACGCATTAAGTCGTGATACTGTCGGCGCTAACTATATCCATTTTCCCTTCATGGCTTGGGAATGGTTTTTGATGAGCTGACGTACGAGGAGCGAGGACAAGACGGTAAATGGCGCAAACCCGGTAAGGGTAACAATGAGGGCGTTTGACTTATTTTGTTACGCCCACGCCATAGCTATTTTGCGTGGTTATGAGCGTATTAAATGGGGAGATGAGGACAATGTCCCATACTGGGCAGAAATTGCCAAGCGTAAAACCCTAATGTAATCAGAAAAGACTCATCCGCACGAGAGGAAGAAACTGAAAGTGCGGTAGAAATCCAACAAATAAAAGCCCAAACCCGCCAAAAAGCTAAATCAAAAAGTAGTAACTGGTTAAGTAGTGGCGGAAGTACAAAAAAGCGGTTGGCTTTAACTCCCAAACATCCTTAAATCGGTAGAATGCCGAGCCTATGAAAAGGTGGGTATGTTGCGGTAATAACTCAAGCCCTGACTAGAGATAGTTGGTGCTTTTTATTATCTAAATCTGAGGCAGAAAATGCAATTAGCAAATCCCGAAAAATTTTAAAACAATTTATACAAATCAAAGATCATCAAAACTATATAACATCGAAATTGTGGCAAAAGTTTTCAGCAAGCATACACAGTCATGTTATGCGTGATATCAGATTGCTATTAGAAAACTGTGAAGAAGATGATTTTACAAAATCCAACTTTGGACTTTTGCTTTAAAAAACAATGAATTACAGAACGGAAAGCCGCAACCATACTACGAATTAACTAAAAAAACGGTTTTTACTATTAGTAATGGGGTATAAGTCTAAAAAGGCAATGGGAGATTAAAATATCTTACATTCAAAGCCTTTGACTACATATGCAGATCAGATGGCAAAAGGTAACGCCTCATTACTCGAGCAATATTACCAAGCCTTGGGCGAGCATAAGGCCGAAAAACAATTAGCAAGTGTTTGTGGTAAGGCGCTAAATGAATGGAAAGGTAAAAAGCCGTTGCTTGAAGCAACACTAAAAATCTTTGAAGATAAATTGCAAATTGAGTTACCACTACTTAACTAACCGCACCGTAAAAAGTGCGGTTTTTTATTCAGGGCAAAAATGGCTATCTACGAAAGAGACGAATTAGAAGAAAAAAATCCGAACGCTTGACGAGAAAAATTGAAAACGCCCAAAAGCCAAGTGAGCTTTAATGGGCGGTCGGTATCTTATCAAGTGTCAGAATGGACAAAACAACGTGACCGCTATCAACAAATGCTTAATGAGTTACTGGCGGAAACAAGACAGCGCGTTAAACGCCACAGAATCAAATATGCGAGATTTTTAAACAATGGGAATAGTAGATAAAGCGATTGCTGCAATCTCGCCTAAATGGGGTGCACAGCGAGCAAAAACCGCTATGTGATGAATGCGTATGAGGCGGCAATGCCAAATCGTACACACAAAGCAAAACGCGAAAGCCAAGGCGCTAAACGTATCGACCAAAACAAAGTGCGGTTAGTTTGCGAGAGCAGGCTCGGGCATTAGACCAAAATCACGACATTGTGATCGGCATTTTGGATAAGATGGAAGAGCGAGTTATCGGCTCTAGAGGTATCCATATTGAGCCACAGCCGCTTAAATTTAACTGGCGATGTTGATGAGGATTTGCGGAACAAATCCGCAAAAATGGGCGGAATGGTCTGTGCGACCAGAGGTTACTGGACAATTTACTCGACCAGAACTTGAGCGAATGCTTTTGCGCACGTGGTTACGCGACGGTGAAGTGTTTATTCAGCTTGTGCGCGGCACCGTAGCTGGACTAAAAACATAGTACGGATATTGCCTTTAGCCTTGAAGCCCTTTAGAGCCGATTTTGTGCCGTTGAATACCCTGATACGGCAAATTTAATTCAAGGTATTGAACTTGACGCATGGCGTCGTCCTGAGTCTGTACCGTGTTTACATGGATAACCCGCAGGAAAATAACCGCACTATGGGCTGGGTGAAGATCGTACCGGCAGAAAACATGTTGCACTTGCCTTTAAAAACGCCTACACCAGTTGCGCGGTGTGTCGATGTTGCACGGCGTAATTATCCGACTATGCCGACCTTAAAAGACTACGAAGAGCGAGCGTGTGGCCGCACGAATTGCCGCAGCTTTTACAATGTATATTAGAAAAGGTGATGCTGCGATCTATGGGGACAACGAGGATTACAGCACGGATAGCCCTGAGCGCGACTTTGAAATTGCTCCAGGTGCAATCATTGATGATTTAAAGCCTGGTGAAGATATTGGGTTAATCAATTCTAATCGCCCGAATGTGAACCTCGAAACCTTTAGAAATGGACAATTAAGAGCAACCGCAGCGGGCACTCGCTCAAGTTACTCAAGCATTGCCCGTGACTATAACGGCACTTACTCAAGCCAACGCCAAGAGTTGGTGGAGAGCTTTGAGGGCTATTCCGTTTTGCAAGATACCTTTGTTGCGCACATATCCCGTCCAATCTACCGCGAATGGCTAAAAATGGCGATTGTCAGTGGCGAGATTGAGGTGCCAGTCGATATCGATCCTGCATCACTTTATAACGCTGTTTACAGTGGACCCTGTTATGCCGTGGATTGATCCGACAAAAGAGGCTCAAGCGTGGAAAGAACGTATCAAAGGTGGATTAGCTACGAAAGCCAAGCTGTACGCGCAAGCGGTAGCAACTCCAGCGGAAGTGAAACGCCGCCGTAAAGTTGAGGTGGACGAGAAACCGAGAATTAGTCTGAAGTTTGACACAGATTTAACTAACACAGGTACGACAAATGAAAAACAAAAGATGATTCTGTCGCCGATGGCGATGGCAGCGAAAGCGCGACAAAGACGAATAACCAGTCTTGGTACTCAATCAAAGCCAAAACCAACGATACGGCTGAGATCTCAATTTACGATGAGATCGGATTTGATGGGGCGTCACGCGCAGAGCTTTTGCGAAAATGATCTAAAAACGCTTTTGGCAGACAACCTCAAAGCAGATTAACCTGCACATCCACTCACCTGGTGGTGATGTTTTTGATGGGACTCGCTATTTACAACTTACTGAAAAATCATCCAGCCAAATGTGACAGTTTACATTGACGGATTGGCAGCAAGTATGGCGAGCGTTATCGCGATGGCGGGTAATGAGGTCATCATGCCCGAAAACGCAATGGTGATGATCCATAAACCTTGGGGTATTCAAGGCGGCGATGCTGAGATATTCGCAAATATGCCGACCTATTAGACAAGGTCGAAGATACACTAATCCCAGCTTACGCAAGCAAAACAGGCAAAAACCGCTGAAGAATTAGCGGAAATGCTATCGGCAGAAACTTGGCTCAACGGCAAAAGTGCGTTGAACAAGGCTTTGCGACATTAGCCGAACCACTTGTGGCGATGGCGTCTATTAAATCACGAAAAATTAGAGGACTTTGAAAAATATGCCAATAAAGCAAATTAAAAAGACATGTTGTTTTAAGCCACAAGGCAACGCTGGCGCATCCGCACCACAAGCAACACCGCACAACCTGCTACAACCAACACCTGCCGCGCCAGTGAATCAAGCGCCAACTAGCTCCAGTAGATAACCCTGCACAAGTGCAAGCCGAGTTAAACAAACGTAACGCAGATATTAAAGCTGTATTTGCGCCGTTTGGCACAACTCAAAAATGATTTGTTGGTGGAGTGTTTGGGTGATTTATCAATTACCGCAGAGCAAGCCAAAGACAAATTATTAGCAAAACTTGGTGCAGGTACAACCCCAAGCGCAGCAGTAACACCTTATGCTGATAACGGTAACATCGTTGGCGACAGCGTTAAACAATCATTGTTAGCCCGTGCATGGTATCGACAAAAGATAAAGCAGACGCCAAAAGACAATGCCTACAACGCAATGACCTTGCGTGAGCTTGCTCGCGCATCATTGGTTGATCGCGGTATTAGTGTGTCTGGTCATAAATGCTATGAGCATGGTTGATAGCATTTGACCACTCAAGCTCTGACTTTGGCCAGATCTTAATTGATGTTGCGCACAAATCATTACTTAAAGGCTGGGAAACTGCAGCGGAAAAACTTTGATCAGTTTACCTCACGCGGCACATTAACCGATTTCCGCGCGGCTAAACGCGTTGGCTTTGGGTGACTTTGGACACTTACCTCAAGTTGGCGAGGGCGAAGAGTACACCTACGGCACAATCGGTGATGAGGGCGCTAGCGTTGCATTAGCGACTTACGGGTCAGTATTTAGCATTACCCGTCAAGCAATCATAATGACGACATGCACCTGTTGACAAAAATCCCTGAAAAAAATGGGACAAGCGGCACGTGCAACAATCGCTAAGTTAGTGTTTGCGTTATTAACTGGTAACGCTAAAAGCACAAGACGGCAAAGCATTATTTGATGCATCTCACAAAAATACAATCACTAATGCGGTGTTAGACCTTGCCAACATTGACAAAGGTATCCAAATGATGAATGGCTTTGTTAATGCGCGTGGTGAACCGTTAGCGATTGAGCCTGAATTTATGCTGTTACCTACATCAATGTACACGCGCGGTTTACAACTAATTAAGTCCGCAAGTGTTGAGGGTGCTGACGCTAACTCTGGTATCATCAATCCATTACGCGACATTGTAACTCCAGTCAAATCTGCTCGCTTACAGGCAGCAGACGAAAAAAATCTTGGTACTTAATCAACAAAGAGGCTATTGAGGTCTCCTATCTTGATGGCATCGACACTCCGTACATGGAGCAACAACAAGGTTTTTACCGTTGATGGTGTATCTACCAAAAGTGCGTATTGATGCAGGTGTTAACGTGATTGACTACCGAGGCATTGTAAAGTTACCAATAAGTAACTTAACATCCTATAAAATAATGACCGCGCTTTTTAAATCGAAAGTGCGGTTTTCATTATCACAATTAAAGGGATCATTAAATATGTCTAAAAATTACTTACAAGACGGAAACACCGTGCGTTTACTTCTACTGCGGCAGTAAAAAGTGGCGATGTGGTGATGTTAGAAAACCTTGCTGCAATCTCAGTATCTGATGTTGCACAAAAATGAAACAGGCGTTGAAGCTTAACTACAGGCGTTTTCACTGTGAAAGCAAAAGCGGAAGATGACATTAAACAAGGTGCAATTGTTTACTGGTCTGCAACCGATGGTGCAACCATTACCGCTGGTAGTAACAAGCGTTTAGGTATTGCTTGGCATGCTAGCGGCGCATCGATGGGCACTGTAGATGTCAAGATCAACGCTTAGTCCGTTTGATGATGCGCTCGCACAGGCGGATAAAGTCATATCAGATGTGATGATGTCCGTCTATGTCATCAATGGTAAAAAAATACAAAGCGGTTCTTGATGAAAGCCCAAAACTAATGAGTGGCAATTACACCGATGATTACTTAATTAATGGCACGACGCGTACTCTCACTCTTTTTAAAAGCATCAGGGATATAAGCCAAAACTTGGAGATATCATTATTTCTTCCAACAGAGAATATGTTGTGCGAGGGTTTAGTTTTGAAGATGGGAAGATCAGTACTGCAGTTGGAGTAAATATGGCGGTGAAAATTGAAGGGATGGCAGTATTACAAGCTAATATCGAAAAACTGGCTAATCAAGTTGCGCCTAAAGCGGCAGCAAAAAGCGATTAATAAGGTGGCGAGAAGTGCAATCAAAAATGGAACATGTATCCAAAGAGATTCATGTGCCAGCTAAATTAATACGCAAGCGAACTCGATTATCCCAAAAAGCAACAGCGAATCGACCAGTTGCAAAAATACGAGTTGATAGAAGAAATTTACCGTTAATTCGATTATTAGAAAACCCTAGACGAACCATGCGAGCGAGTAAAGGGCAAAATTAGAATGAGGCAAATATCAAATACAACGCGGTTTTATTCAAACTCTAGCAAATGGTCGTAAACACGTTATGCAGCGACAAGGTAAAGAGCGGTATTCAATTGATGTTGTTAAGATTCCGTTATCTAGACCATTAACAACGGCTTTCCATAATGAGTTAAAAGATTATTCAAGTCGAGATCAAAGTCGAGACTGACAAGAGAGTTGAGTGACATTTTTAAAAATAGAGGATTAAATGCTAATTCATAAGAAGATTCGACATCAAGTGTCGGATATGCTCAAAAAGCAGTATAAAAGGGTGTTGAGAATATTTATTCTGGGCGCCCTTTATTTATTGATATTGACCAAGAAAAAACAGCTATTGCAGTTTTTTCTTGATGAGATTTCGATGCGAAGAGATGAATCTCTGTCATCACGAATATACCGCAGCATTAAATATTGCAGTTATCTGAAAACTGCTTTAGGCGACGACGCATTAGATGATATTGCAGACAAAATCAAAAACGATTAAGCGTAGCTATATCTAATGATGAATTATCGGGAAATATTTCTGAAATGACTCTTATTAGCTACGAATACGAGCAAGATACGACGAAATCGCACTTGGTTTCGTTTCTAACCTTAAATATCAAATTAAGTATGAGGACTAGATATGCCTACAAAAACTACACCGTTTTCAACATGCACGATTTTTATATCGGCATCGGCGAAGATGCCGGTAGAAAAAATACAGCTTGTTCTGTAACACCAAATGCAACAATTACTGTCCCATCAAGCGGATTTAAAACTGGTGATTGTGTCTTAGTTAGCGGATTAGGTGCGCTAGATGGATATTATCCAGTTAAATCTGTTGCGGCAGATGTAATCACATTGGCTGATGAAGTTGATTGGTCAGCGTATGATCAACCAACGGTATTTACTGATGCTAAAGCGGCATTGAGTGAAATGGTCAAATAATTTCTGTGAGCTCCGAAATTTGAGATCGTAGCGAAGATACATTGACTGAAGAAGATGTGACAACTATGTGTGATGATGGCAAAACCACCGAAGCAGGTGAGTTCGAGTACGGTGAGACTCAGATGAAGTTCTTTACCGTGCCAATGTCTGAAATGCAAAAATTATGCCGTAAAAAATTCTTTTCGAAATCGAAGTTCCCTTTCCGTTTAATTTTCCCAAATGATCAAGGTACGATGTATGGCACTGGTTATTTCAAATCTGGCAATGGTTACTCTGGTGAAACTATGGGTGAAATTTGAAAGTGGTGCAACTATTAAGCATACAAAACAGGAATATCACTTACCTGTAGCTTAAAAATAAAAAGCCAAGAGTGATCGGCTCTTGGCTTTTAGTATTGATTAACCTTTATTGCAGGAGAGTTTACCTGCGAGGTAAATTTTAACCATAAAAGAGGGTAAATACAATGGATTTGAGAAACAAATTGTTGCAGCATAAACCTAAAGTAACCGAAATTGAAATTCTTGGTGAAAAGTACTATGTAAGAGCATTAAGTGTTGGTGATGTGAACCGTGGATTGTTTGGCCAGCACAAACTATTGTGTGATATTGCAAAAAGCACAAGGTATTGAGCTTGATTATGATGATCCTGATGAGATTAGGGCAAAGCAATTAGGAAAAGTTTACGATCCATATCGTTTAGCCGAAATCTAGCCCTCGCTTATGTGACAAAGATGAAATCTATTGTTTTGATTTTGAAAATGAAGATGACTTGAAAGCATTATCAAGCCTAGATAATGAAGTTTCCGAAGAATTAAGTCAGAGCATTGATGGGCGATGAACCAAAAACTTAATGACCGACGCAAGTTCCAAATAACTTTATCGCTTGCGTTGGGCAAAAACGTTAGAAGAAATCGAACAAATGCCTGAAAAAAACATTTTTCAGGAATATATGCTGTTTATCAAGAACAGCCATTTTGGTTTATGGAGAGATGATTATCGCACAGCGCAGATTGCTCATTTGTTAGCGTTAATTCATAGAGATCCAAAACGAAAAGCCACAACATTGAACGATTTAATGCCATTTTTAATACAAATAAGGCATCAGAAGATAAAGAAGATGATGGCGTAGAGTCTTATTTGTTAAATCGTTGATTGTTTAGTAAAAAGTTAAAAAATTAGCTACTCCCTATTGATTAAAATGAATGTATTTTGTACAGTATAGGTAAGTAAATAAGGAGGGTTATGTTTAAAGATGAAGTTAAACTTATCCATTGGTTGGGCAAAAGAGGTTATTGCGTTTTTCGCTTTTATTCTTTGTGTTACCTATTATTTTTATCTTGGCTGTAACAGGCATAACCACAAAAATTTTACTTGGTGTTTCTCTGAGCTTACATTACCTTTTTGTTTTTTGCAAAAGTTGCTATGTTTTTCTTTATGAAGAAAACTGAAAATGAAGTGCTGCAGCAAATTGAAAAAGAAAACGAAGTTAAGTACGTCATCATTAAATAAATAGTTAGTGTTTGTAGAAAGCTCGCAATATGCGGGCTTTTTATTCTGGAGAAAATATGTCATCACTCGGTAGTTTGTATATTGGGTTAAGTCTCGATACAGTCCAATTTCAGAATGGATTGAGTAAGTCGGAGTATCAGACCCGAAAATTTACTAGAACAATTTGAAGCTAAATTTTTCTCGCGCTCAAGAAAAAGCACGTCAGTTCTCAGAACGCACTACACAATATTTAAATAATATTGAGAAAGCCGCCAATAACATCAATTCGACAACAAAATGGAGTTTTTCGCCTTGATAATTTAGGTAGAGCGCAAGATTTGTCAAAAGCAAGCTATTGCAATGATGGATAGCTACACTGAGTTACAGAACCGTATTAGACTGGTGACTCATAGTCAGACAGAAATGGCTCAGAGCTACAGAAAGCGTGTTTGATATATCATCTCGAACCAATCAAGCTGTTGGCGCAACCGCTCAAATCTATCAACGTTTTGCAAAAATGCTGATACTTTAAATATTAGTCAGCAAAAAGTCGTAGAACTAACAGAAACTGTATCAAAGGCAGTCGCTTTATCAGGTGCTGCACAAGCGTCATCGGAAGCGGCATTAATGCAGTTCGGTCAAGCTTTTGGCTAGGTGTGTGAGTTGCGCGGTGCTGAACTTAATTCTGTGATGGAACAAACACCGGCTTTAGCACAAGCTATTGCAGATGGTTTGAGTGTAGCGTTGGCGCACTTAAAGATATGGGTAAGAATGGTGAGTTATCTATCAATAAAGTGATAACTGCGCTGAAAAAGCAAAAATCATCTGTGGATAGTGATTTCGAGAAACGTGTAAAAACACTTTCGATGTCATACACCAATCTCGAAACATCATTTATTAAATATGCCGGTGAAAGCTGACCGCACTTATGGTATCACTCAAAAACTTGGCGAGAGTGTAGATTTTGTTTCAAAAATCTTGATTCATTAATCAGTGCAGCTATTGTTTTTAACTGGTGCTCTAGCTGTTGGTAAAATTAGTCAATACAGTGCAGAGTTAGCGAAATCGGGTATTATAAGTGCAAAAATGCTTTAGCTCATACTGCAGAGGCAAAAAGCATTTATGAAAGAGCCACAGCAATGCGAGTTGCTGCACAGCTTTGAAAATGTCTAGTTTGACCGCACAATTACAACTTGCTCAATCTGGAACAAACTCGATTTGCATTGCGTGAAAGAATGAAAGTGCAATCTGCTCAAATTATTGCACTTGCAGAAGCGAAAGCCACAGCAAAACGAAACCTTGCTACAGCAACTAATCTTGCAACGATGGCGGCAAAAGGTTTGCAAAGTGTAATGGCTTTACTTGGTGGCCCAGCTGGTGTTATTGGTATTGCGGCTACATCATTATTATTTTTCAGTTCACAAGCGGCAGAAGCTCGACAATGGGCATTAGATACCTCTGTTGCTAACCAAGCTTTAGCCGAATCTTATGATCAAATCACCGAAGCGGCATTATCTCTTAAAATTACAAAACAGCTGAAAATATGAAAAATGTACACTGAAATCGAAAAATTAAAAGCGGGAATAGCGACAAAACAGGTTGGTGCAGATTTTGATGGCATTAGCGTTGGTGGAAATGCAAATGATGCCGAAATTGAAAGTTTTAAAAATAAAAATCCAAGTAATTAAAGAAAATGCCGATGTTGCAAAACAGTCACTTGAGAAAATGCTTTCACCACTTGGTGAGAAAATGCTTCGAGCAGGTAAAAATGTTGATGAAGTGCGGCAGAAATTCAAGTTGCTTGAGTGTTTCTGCTGAAACTGCAGATAACATTATAGCTAACTTGCCAAAAAGCTTTTAATGATGCGGCTAATAGTGCAAATAAAAGCGGCAGATAAGACGTTAGATTTAAAAAGATGCGATGGAGAAGCTGAAAGAAAAATCTACGTCTCTTGCTCAAAGAGCTTGAAGTTGCAAAACTCAAACAACAAGGTCAGGCTAAATCTGCTTATGTGTTGGCTGGTCTTTATAGAGTTGCTTGGCAAGGAAGGTGCTGAATACAACGAAGTATTGATTGGTATTGCTACAGGCACAATTACTGCCGCTAATGCTGCAGATAAAGCTGTTGGGTTATCACTTGAAACACTAAACAAGATTTTTGGCGGTAAAACAACATTGGAAAAAAATGTTTTCCGATGAAAACCAAAGTGACAACTAATTGAAACTCAAATCAAAGAAGTCACAGCAAATCAGGTGGTGGTAAATCAGAAATCATCTGGTGAGAATGCTCGAGATAGCTGGTTAAGTTTCTATGATGAAAATTCGTAAGAAAAAGTAGTTCTAGTCTTGCTGAGATTGACTTGGAACAAACAAGAATGTTTCAACGCTTGAAGAGCACAACAAAAAGGTGTTGTATCTCATCAAGAATATGAAACAGCAAAAACAGCTATCACTGAGCGGTTTTGCTCGTCAACAGTTGGAGCTTGCGGGAAGTATGCGCCTGAGAAATTATTGCGTGCGAACTTAAATGATGAGTTAGCGATAGTTGAAGAGCTTAAAAAGCAGGACAGCTTACAGGTGGTGAAGCTAATACTGCTGGTGCAATTGAAGTTTGATTATGCTCAAAACAGATCTCAAAGTGCGGTCAATCCATTAGACCAATTACGTGACGCTTTATGATCCGCAACAAGAGCTAATTAATCAACAAACGCAGAAAAGCTTGCTCGAGCTCAAGCATTTAACGATCAAAAGTTAATCACAGAAGAAGAATTCCAACAACGCAAAACAACAAATCATTGAAAAATACAAAAAAACGATAAGATCCAAAAAGGAAATGGAATCGTATGCTACAGGACTCAATGATTTGGGTGGCGCTTTTAGCACTCTTGCCTCTATGGTTAGAGCAGTCTGCAGGAAAACAATCTGCCGCTATAAAAGCAATGTTTGCTATCTCTAAAGCATTTGCGTTGCTGAAACAACTGTAAAATTATCACGAGCGGTAATGCAAGCAATGGCTGATGACACCGCATTACCCCTGCTCAAAAATTTTGCAAATATGGCAGCAGTTGCAGCAGCTGGTGCTAATGTTATCTCTCAAATCACTAGCGTAGGCTTTGCCACAAAGGTGGTCATGTTGTCGGAGAGGAACTGGAACAAGCGATTCTATCTTAGCTAGATTATCTAACAATGAATTTGTTATGACATCCCGTACAGTTGATCACTATGGTGTTGGATTTATGAATACCTTAAATCAACGCAGATTCCCTAAATTTGCAAAAAGGCGGTCATGTTGGTGGCAAAATCTGATAGTTATGATGGATTGTTTAGCGGTGGTGGAGCATCAACTAATAACGAAGTATCAATAACAATAAATATTGATAAAAAGCGGAAATGAAAGTGTAACTGCTGAGCAAAAAGCGGCACAAGGTAAGAAGAGCTTGCACTAGCAATCCAAGCAAATGTACTTGAAGTGTTAAAAGAAAACAACGTCGTCCGGTGGAATGCTTGGATAAGGAGATGAGATAGCTTTAAAAACATTGCCTTGGTGTCCGCAGCACAGTTATTCGGTTGATGAAGAACCAAAGCGGAAAGTGCTTAATTTTGGAAATGGCTATCAGCAACGAATGGAAGATGGAATTAATGCTCTTTTGAGAAAATATTCCGTTACCTATAAGGTTAAAATAGCCAATCAGCAGAATTTCGTCAATTTATGAAAAGAGCACGGTGGAGTCCGTGCTTTTTATTTCTAGAGACGTAGCACTAAATGGGAGTTAGTTAAAGTGATATGTCCTAAGTTTCCCTCGTCAAGTTGGCAAGATTTACACAATATTTACTTGTGAGTTTGAGAAGTTGTTTAATCGTAATGATTTCCCCTTGACACCCAGGGGCTTTTTGATTAGTATGTGTTTCAGAGGTCTCAAAAGCCTAACAGAAAACGGATTATTCACCCCGTCAGCGTGATGTATCTAAAATTTGAGAATTTTACCGCCATTATAAAGTTCTCAATAATGAATCAATGACCGACGGTGCGAGGAATACAATACCGGAAGGGAATAACTCCGCTAGATTTTTCTGCTAGTTTTTGAGCCGTCGGTCGCCCAATTATGGGTAAACAATCAATCCCTCAAAAGGAACAGAAAAATGACAACTCAAACTCAATTATCCACATTCAATTTTGAATCAAATTCTATCCGTACTTTAGCCATTAACAATGAACCTTGGTTTTGTCGCTGTTGATGTTTGTAACGCTTTTGAATATCGCAAACTCTAGGGACGCATTACTCCAAGCTAGATGAAGATGAAAAGACGACTGTCCGGTTTAACCGACAGTCGAGGCAGAAAATGAGCGCTCAAAGTATTTCTATCATCAGCGAAAGCGGAATGTACACTCGATCTTACGTTGCCGTGATGCGGTTAAAAGGATCTATTCCACCGTTTTAGAAAATGGGTTACATCAGAGTATTACCTACTATTCGCAAAACAGGAAAATATGAATCAAAAACAACCGCAGACGATCGTACAGGCCTGCGTAATGCCGTCAAATATGTTAGTCAGCAAGAAAGGCTGATTTATTCCGATGCTTATAATCTTGTTCACCAGTACGCGAACGTAGAGAGCATAGAAGACATTCCCGCCGACAAATTACAAAGTGCGGTGGAATATGTGCATAGAATTGTGCTTGAAGGTGAGCTTATCACTGAACAGAAAAAAGATGAGTTATTCATCCGTGAATTTACAGAGCATGAACTCCAACAGCTTGTTTTGGGGCATGGTTTTGCTTTATTGCGTGGCACAGAACTTTGCGAAGTGCTTCACCCTTCACTAAAACAAATTGGCTCGTATTATGCCGCACCGGCTCATGATATTGCTTACGAATATCGCAGTACTCTCCGTCAAGCCCATAACATATTGACACGCATTACAGAGCAATTTAAATGCGAGCAAGGCAATAACTGGCGCGTATTAAAATACCTTCGAGCCTATAACCCCTAAAAGCAACAGGATTTCAGCTAGACATTCTATAAACACAACGAAAATTTGACCGCACTTTGGAAACAGGGTGCGGTTTTTATTACCTATAAGATAGCGATGTACACGTGACAAGCGGTGTTTCTTTCTCCACTCACTGCTTCTTACAGGCCACCTTTTTGTGGAGAAAATAGGAGAGGATATGCAAACGTTAACCGCAGAATTTTTAGGTAAAGAAGTTACTTTAGTGGACAATAACGGCGTTGCTTATGTGGCAATGCGCGAGTTGTGGAAGGAATTGGTTTTGGCGTGAAACCACAATACAAAAACTAACTGACCACAGTCAAAAATTCAGTTGTTACCATATGACCACAACTGGAAAAAGACGGCCAAAAATACGAAATAGCTATGTGCCAATCAAGAAATTAAATGGCTGGCTGTTTAGCATTAACAAAACAAAGTGCGTGCCGATTTAAAAAGAACGCTTGGAGAATTACCAAGAAGAATGTTTCTTAGCTTTTATGGGATTACTGGACAGAGGTATTGCTCGTCGTGATGAAGTCAAAAACAAGATGGCATTATGGGGAGCAGAAGAAAGCCGAATACACGCAACGCGCCGGTGAACAGGGAAAATTATTGCAGCAATGCAAATCGGAAAAGCAAGCCCTTGAGCGTGAGCTTTTACAAATTAAACAGTTAGATCTTTTCGTGAACTTATAACCGCACAATCTTTTAGAAAGTGCGGTTTTTATTAGACAAATAATGCCTAAAAATTTTACCTAAGAAAATGACCGCACTTTTTGCCTGAATTAGAGCAAGAATGCGCTTAGTGAATTATGGGATGATTGATTTTCGCTATATTACTCCGACTAACAGTTCTAATACTGCAGGTGAATTATATCGATTCCACAGCGGTTTAAACCAAGGGCGAACCAATATTTGGTGGCAGGGGAATGAGTATCAAGCCTCGCAATTAAAGCAGATGGATTTGAAATTAGTGGGCAGAGGGCCTAGCTCTCGTCCAACATTAACAGTATCTAACCTATATGGAATCATTACCGGTATTGCGGTTTAATTTAGGGCAAAGGGGTTGGCGGTAAAGTAACTCGTAGATTGGTTTATGCTCAGTTTCTTGACGCTCAGCAACTTGCTGGTGGCAAAAACGCTCAGGCAGATCCTACACAAGAAGCGGTGAGTTATTACATCATTGAGCAATTAAAAAGCCTTGATGATAAAACAAGCTACTTTTGAACTGGCATCACCTGCCGAAACGGATAACGCAAAAATCCCGCTATTAATGATTACATCGGACGTTTGTATTTGGCAATATCGTTCACCGCAATGCGGTTATACAGGTGGACCTGTTGCCGATGAATTTGATAAACCAACGAACGACCGTAAAAGAGACAAATGCTCACATTGTATCCGTGGTTGTAAATTGAGATTTGGTGAGAATGCTGTATTACCGTTTGGCGGTTTCCAAGTACAACCAGTATGGGAATTGATCATGATTATTCCGGATAAATTAAAAAGAAATACTGTCACACGCTAAAAAGTACAGGAGCCACAAGAATGTTGTGGCTTTGTTGTCGATTAAAGACGGTTTCTCTTATATCCCTTGCGAAAAATATCTCACACGATCCTGTTAATGAAATATCGGCAGATGATTTTTCTTCTTGCTGAAGAACGTGGTGTCATTGTAGCGTTGGTGCATTCTCACCCTGATTCTGCTTTTGAAAAAGGATCGCCATATTTATCCATTGCTGACGAGAGAATGTCAGGTTAGAACACAGTTAGATTTTTGGCTGGTGGTGGATGACGACATTAAACAGTTCCGTTCTATTTCACCGCTAATTGGTCGTCAATTTTGAAAACAATAAACAAGATTGCCGAAATATCATTTCTTGATTGTTATATATTGGCCGAGTATTGAATTGCCCAGATCAATCCACTTACGCAATTTGAATGGTTTGAGCACTCCAATTTATATGAAGAAGGTTTGGCTCGTTGTGGATTTGAAAAATTCCTTTTGATGAAGAACCGCAGCTTGGCGATGTGATTTTTAATTAAAGTCGGTGCAAGTTTCGCTAATCACGCAGGAGTGTATCTAGGTGATCAGATGATGGTTCATCATAGTGAAAGTCGCTCTCTGCACGTGTACCTTATGATGGTTTTTGGCTTAATTCAACGCATTCAATTTGGAGACATTCAGAATGGCAAAAATTAAATTTTATGGCGATCCTAAAACGATTTGGCCGTGAGCCGATTGAACTTAGTAAGTAATTTCAGAGAATTGATGAGTGGACTGTTATCTCAAATTAGTGGCTTACGTGCAGCATTTGAGAAATGGCTATTATAAAGTTCGTATTGGCAGTAAATATCTATCCGAAGAACAATTAAAAACAACGCCTATTATCTCATTGAAAAATGATTGTACAGTGCATTTTACGCCAGTGATTCTTGGCTCTGGTAAAAATGGTGCGGGAATATTTCAAATTGTTGCCGGCATTGTAATTATTGCAGCGAGTATTATCAGTTATCAATATTATGGTGTCGGATATGGCACTGCATTAATGTTTGGTGTATCTGGTGCGGCCATGGCATTGGGTGGTGCAATAACATTACTCTATGAACCTCCAGATATGAATACTAAAATTGATGAAGGTGACAAAGTACATCATTCAGCAATCTTCGTAATTTAACTCCACAAGGAGACCTATTCACGGTATGTGTACGGTAAGATGATGACCAGTCTTGTACTGGTGTCTCAAGGGATTGAAACATTTGACGATGTTTAGGGTAGTAAATCGGTATATCACTAATAAATTTAACCGCTTATAGGCACTGCTTATAGGCGGTTTTCTTTCAAGAGAGTACTTATGGGCGGTAAAAGCCAAGGTTCAGCGCGCACACGCATGAGCACCTGATAGCCTTCGTTCTTCGCAACGATTACGTGCTATTGGTTTAATCTCTCTTGGTCAATCAAAGGTCCAGCCAACAGTGAAATCGACTTACTTTGACAATACGCCAATCCAAAATGCAAACGGTGTTGATGATAATGATGAGTCAAGTTTCAATTTCAAAAACACAGAGATAGCATATACACTCGGCACGCAGGACCAAATGCCGTTGCAGGGCTTTGAAATGTCAGAGCGTGAAGTATCAGTTGGCGCTGAAATTAAAAATGTTACCCCTGTAACAAGAACTGTCATTGATCCTGATGTGACACGTCTCAGAATCACATGTGGTGTAAGTGCGTTATTTTCTCAAAATGAGAATGGCGACACAGAGGAACATCTGTATCACTGAAATCTTAATCAATGGACAAAGCCGCACAGTAAAAAATATTAATGGTAAATCATCATCTCGCTTTTTATCGCAGATTACATCATTGATAATTTACCGCCTAAACCATTTACCATCACAGTCAAAAGATTAACAGCCGACAGCACTTCACAACGACTACAGAATGGCACTCATTGGGTTAGTTACACGGAAATCATTGATACCAAACTGTCCTACGCAAACATGGCACGTAATTGGCATTAAAACGGATTCACGATATAACCCAAATTTCCCTAATGTAAATCTATTGCTTTATAGTCGATTGGTGAAAGTACCAAGTACATATAATCCTGAAACAAGAACGTATGCACAGGGTATTTGGCGCGGTGACTGGAAAGAAGAGTGGACGGATAACCCTGCATGGATTTTACGACTTAGTTACTAATTCTTTAGCTGGATTAGGTAAACGAATTGGCGAATACGGATTAGATAAGTTCCAGCTTTATCAAATAGCAAAAATACTGCGACGAATTAGATCGATGATGGATATGGCGGTAAAGAACCACGAATGGTATCTCCAATCTATGGATTACAGAACAGCGTGATGCCTATAATGACTATCAGACATGGCATCTGTTTTTCGCTCTATTGCAGTATGGAATGGAACGCAGTTTTTCAGCTATCCAAGATAGAACATCAGATCCAGCTTTGTTTATATACTCAATCAAATGTAGTTGATGGTAAATTCTCTCGCCAATTCGCAGCAGGAAAGACAATTTTTACTGCAGTGGAAGTTGAATATGCCGATGAACGTAACTTCTATCAAAAAGCAGTTGAGTACGTTGCAGATGATTTAATGATTGCTCGCTATGGCTACAATGTTAAGAAAATTACAGCTTACGGATGTCCAAGTCGTGGGCAAGCTCACCGATACGGTAAATGGGTATTAGAAACATCTCGTCTTGAGCAATGTACTATTACCTTTGTAGTAGGTCGTCAAGGGTTAGTGCATTTGCCGAGGCGACATCATTGAAATTGCTGATAATGATTTTTGCGGGTAAAACACTTGGTGGACGCGTTGTAGCGATAAACGGAAAGACGGTAACGCTTGATCAACCTGTAGAAATTACTGGTAATAGCTATTTAAGTTATCTCAATGATGAAATGCAGTTGGTGAAAATCAAAATCATCAATGCAGATAATACAAATAAATCGGTTGTTACGATTAGAAACCAATCCTGTTGGTTTGAATGTAATGGATGATTAGGGTATTAAAAACACCGCAAGTATCTACTCAGCTTTACCGTGCTCTTGGCATTACTGAAAAACGATGACGGAAGTTATCGTAACCTGCACTACAGCACGAACCGCAAAAGAAGCGATTGTTGATGGTAGCGCAAGTTTTTGTGCCCGTTGTATCAACAATGCACAATGGACTAACAAAAGTAACTAATGCTGATGTAGTTTATAGCGCTGACGGTATAAAAACTCACTTGGTCAGTACCCACAACAGATACAATATTAACCTATGAAGTGCGGTTGTATCGCAACGGAAAGGTTTTTAAAACATATCTAAACTTAAAAATCCAGAAATATCATTTGAAGGATTACCTGATGGTAGTTATACCGCAGAAATCAGAGCTAAAAACCAAAGTGACAATTGTCAGACCCCGTAACACGCTCATTTGAGATTAATCTAAACATCCCTAGATTTACTCACTAAATCCTTATTGTTTGCTATTGAGCTGGATTGAGATTTACCCTAAGACATTTACACCGGGTTTAGTACTGAGATTTGGCGTAGCAATACAAATGACATAAGCACTGCAGTGAAAAGTGGCAACACTGCCATATCCTCAAAGTAACTATGTTATCAATGGTGTGCCTTTATCTACAGGCTATTACTTTTATTTACGAGGAGTAGATAAACAAGGGAATAAAAGGTGAATTTACTGAGGCAGTATTTGGTGAAGCTGATCATAACCCTGACAATTTGTTAAATGCGTTAGAAGGTAAGTACTAAATCACAACTTGGGCAAGAACTCATCAACTCCATTAAAGCTGATATTAATAATGCTGTTGGCGAAGAAGCTAAAAACAAGACAAACTGCTGTTGCGGGGCATTGGCTCAAATAGCTGCACAAGCTCAATCATCAGGAACTGCAATTAAAAATCTTGAAAAAGCAGACCAAGCACAAGCTGAAACAATTAAAACTGTGACGGCTAAGGCAGAATCAGCACATCAGGCATTACTGCAGTAAGACAAGCTCAAGCGCAAAGTGATAAAAGCGAATGCACAACAAATTAACGTATTAACCGCTAAAGTTGGCAATGCAGAATCAACAGTATCACAGGGTGAGTAGTGTTGTAGCAGGACTTAATGGCAAAGATTAGCTCGATGCACACAATCAAAACGCAAGCTATTGCTGGTGGACGGACTGCTGTTGCCGGTATCGCACTTGGTGCAAATCAAGAAGAAAGCTCTGTCATTGTCATGGCTGATAAATTCGAATTGTGGCAAATGCTAATGATGGCAATGTCAAACCGGTCTTTAGTGTGAGCTGATGGTCAAGTAGGTATTCGTGGTGATTTAGTCGTGCAGGGTCGGTGACGAGAGATAAGTTGTCATCTGGTTCAGGTGCGAACCTATTTTATAATCCTATTTTGCAAATCCAACAAACGGTGTTCCAGACGGTTGGACTGCTTCAGAGGCTAACATACCGGCGATAAACGTGGTGAGCGAATCTGCAGACAGGATGAGGATTATGGATTAGGTAAAAGGTGGATATCTTAAAAACGAGAATGTTTTAAGGTGGCACAATAAGATAACCGGTAATCCAAATACAAGATGCGGAATCTATCAGAATGTACCAGTGTCTGCAGATAAATGGTATATGGTCTCTGCCTACATGGGCAATCATAGTTGCTCAAAGGTTGAGATTTATATTGATGTCCGCGGCAAGAATGGTGAATGGCTATTACATAAAAAACTGATGAGGTGAGTTCAGGTTATGGCTTCAGAGGATTAATAACGCCAAAAGAGCGTTTATAAAATTTAAAATCCCCCAAATGGAGTTAGTGTTGACGTATTTTTCTTCTTTTTATGATGGGAATGGAGCTAATCCTAATGGGGCGTGGATGTTTGTAGCTCGGCCAATGCTTGAAGAATGTACTAAATATACTACAGCCCAGCCCATGGCAAAAACGCAGGTGTAACCGAAGTGCATGGTGGAAAGTATCATTGCAGACACAATCCGTAGCAACCATATTATGAGCTAACCAAGAAATTAGGGCACCAAGAATCACTGGTGGTGTCATTACTGGTAACACCGTTAATGGTGCAACAGTTAATGGTGGAACGGTTAATGGTGCCGTAGTAAGCGGTGGTACAGTAAAAGGTGCAATTGTCGAAGTGGCGTAATCAAAGGCGCAAGACTAGAAGCTGTAACTGGTAAATTTAGTGGTACGCTTGAGGGTTAATAATTTGGTTGGTGGCAACTTGTGCGAGGTGTTTGTAGCAAAAAATTAATATGACAACAGTAGGGTTCAAAAAATGATGATGTCACTTTTTATACCACTACAATTCACATCAACCCATCACCAGTTAAACGCATTGTGTTTATCGTTAATTCTGACGTTAGCTTTGTTGTCAATGCTAACGAACGAAAAAATACTATTATTCAAAAACATCTAGAGGAAACCACCCACCAGAGGTGTTTGACTTTAGCGGTGGTAATCCGAAAAATCTGCGTTACAGCTTACGCTGTATCTGACGCAAGAACAATCTATCAATAGGTAGATAATTTAACGAAATGACCGCACTTTTTATGTGTGGTTTTTGATTGGAGTAAAAATGAAATACATCACAAAACAAATCGAAGATATTCGTACTGGTGCCATGTCAGAACATCATGCAGTCACAGGCTTGCAAGTTGACTATGTCAATAATAGTACATTTGTCACTATTTCATCGTATGTATCAAAAAGCCAAAAGGATGAAGGGAAAGAACCTTATCTGTAAATACTTTCACCATCCAAGCTGTGCGGTGTGGGAAAAACTCCCTTATGAATGGGCTTTAGGTGAGTTGAGTTAAGGCACAACCTGAAGATTTTAGTCCTGAAACATATATAGGCTATGTAAACCCATATATGTTTGCTGGTGGAAAAAGTAGAGTAGGTAAAAAGTGCGGTTATATGGCCGCACTTAACCCCTGTAACAATCATCCATTTATGTTATAACATATGTTCCGGAAATAATTTTAAATATCTTTGATTTTAAAAAGAGAAAAAGAACAATAATATTGACTTTTTCGGAACGAAAAAACACAAATCCTTTTACGAGGCTTTCTTATTTTTATAACAAATTCTTATAACCTCGCCTCTAAATCGGTGTATAATCTCATCAGTTTTTAAGATGACAAAATTATGAGCCAATTTTTCTATATCCACCTGAAAATCCCGCAAGCGCGTTTGATTAATCAAGCGGTAGAAATTTTGCGTCAAGGTGGCGTCATTGTGTACCCGACAGATTCGGGCCTGCCTCAGGCTGCATGATCGGCGATACACATGCGATGGATCGTACTGTCTGCGATTCGTACTGCCAGACGCATAATTTTACGTTGGTATGTGGCGATTTATCCGAGCTTTCAACCTACGCACGCAGTGGTGAGCAATTCGGCTTATCGTTTAATTAAAAACAATACACCGGGGCGTTATACTCTTTATTTTGACAGCAACGAAAGAGCTTTCCTCGTCGATTAATGACGTCAAAAACGCAAAACGATTGGCTTGCGTGTACGAGATAATCAAATCGCTTTGGATTTATTGAAACGCATTAGGCGAACCAATTTCATCTTGCTCACTGATGTTGCCTGATACTGAACATATGACTTATTCCGATCCCGAAGAGATTCGCGAATGCTTAGGAACGTCAAGTGGATTTAATTATTCATGGTGGCTGTTGCGGTCAGAGCCAACAACGGTGGTGGATTTAACGGAAGAATCGCCGGTCATTTTACGTGAAGGTAGGTAGTACCGATCCTTTTCATTTAACTTATTTTAGACGCTTGGGAAAGCGACAAAAGGAAAACAGATGAAACCTGTTTCAAAAACCAGTCGAGACAAGAACGTGAAAAACAAGCAGGAAAAACAACCGCACTTTGAGCGTAAAGATCGTAAAAGTGCAGTCGATTCTGACATCAAATCAACTCCCAAGGCCAAGGTGGCTAAGCCATCTCGTCAATCTACTGTAGAAGGTGAAAAATTACAGAAAGTAGCTTGCGCGAGCAGGAGCAAGAGGCTCTCGTCGAGCTGGAAGCGATGATTGCTGCGACCGAGTGAGTGTCGATGGCAAAATGGCGACTCTTGGAGATCGTGATGCGATGCTACGAACTTCCGGTGTAAAAAGTGCGTATTGATGGTCGCATTATCAACCTTCAACAAGCACAAAAAAGTATGCCGTGTATTAATGTAGTTACAAACCTGAGGCGAACTTTGTACGCGTAGCGATCCGAAGGTCGTCCGACCGTATTCGATCGTTTACCACGCTAAATGGCGCAAGATGGATTGCGGTAGGTCGTTTGGATGTAATGCTTCCAGGCTTGCTGCTTTTCACGACAGATGGCGAGATTAGCGAATCGTTTAATGCACCAAGCCGTGAAGTTGGGCGTGAGTATTCCGTGCGTGTATTTGGTCGAAGTGGACGATGCCATGTTAGCGCGTTTACGTAAAGGGTGTGCAGTTGGAAGATGGTCCAGCCAATTTCAAAAGAAATCAAATTGCAGGTGGTGTAGGGATTAACCAATGGTACGATGTGACTTTAATGGAAGGTCGTAACCGTGAAAGTGCGCCGTCTGTAGGAATCTCAAGGGTATTCAGGTGAGCCCGCTTAATTCGTATTCGTTACGGCAACATTAAGTTGATGAAAGGCTTTACCGCGTGGTGGCTGGGAAATGGATCTGGAAAATGTCAACTATTTTACGTGAATTAGTGGGCTTTGCCACAGAAACTGAAACCAAATTAGACGTGACGAAAACCTCGTCGCCGGACCAAAATCAGGTCAAAGTCGTATAAGCAGTAAAACGTTATACTGAGTTTAAGTAAACGCTATAAAAATAGGGTGGTATTCGCGTGATGCAGCAACTCCGCTACATTGTTGAGATTGTAAACCAAAATTTAAATGTGACTGAAGCCGCGAATCGCTTTATACCTCTCAACCGTATCAGTAAACAAGTTCGCTTGTTAGAAAGATGATTAGGTTTAGAGATTTTTGAGCGTAATGGTAAACACATTAAATCTATATACCGGCAGGTAAATTGTCGCTATTGCTCGCGAGCTTTTAGTGAAAGCTCACAAAAGCATTACTGGTGGCCAATGAATATACTCTGCCAGATCATGGCGTGTTACGCATTGCGACAACCAATACACAAGCGCGTTATATGCCGCGGTGTGGTGGAACGTTTCTACACAATATCCGGATGTGAGCTTGCATATTCATCAGGTTCACCGACTCAAATTCACGATGCGTTGATTTTCTGGCGAAGTAGATTTAGCGATTACGACAGGCGCCGTATCTTTCTTTCGATGATTGATTCAACCGCCTTGCTATTTGCGAATCGCTCGGTGGTGTTAAACGACCATCCTTTGTAAAAAGTGAAAGAAACTTACCGCTGAAGAATTGGGCAAATATCCGTTGAGTCACTTATACCTTCGGCTTTACTGGTGTATCTGATTTAGATTATGCGTTTAACCGAGCAGAGTTCTGCCGAATATTGTGCTTTACCGCAACGGATGCCGATGAGTTAAAACCTATATGTACGTTTAGGATTAGGTGCTATTAGGTATTATGGCATCACAACAACGCAGACTCAGTGATTTAGTGGCGATTGATGCGGCATTTATTCCGTGCGCATGACCGCAAATTGCGTTTTCAAAACACACTACTTTGCGCAACTATATGTGACTTATTAGATTTTTCCTCCACCAACGCGTCCAATGGTTGAAAAAGCCGAAAAGATTGCGTGATAACAAACGCGCGTGAAGAAATTGTTTGATAATGTCGAATTAGATAGTGAAATAAAGATAGAAAAAATATAGTGCGGTCAGGAATTTAATGCAATTCTGACCGCGCTCTTCACAATAAAAATAAATGTGGCACTACAGTTTCATGACGATAACTGTTGCAATGAAGCAATAATCGTGATGAGCCAAAGATCAAAAACCGCGATTGGTACCGTTATCAAATTTTACTAATAAATTGCCATCGCGGTTAAAGCATAGACTTCAATCACCGTGAAGATGACCAAGTAAATATAAGCAGAAACCACAGAAATATATTTCAACGTAATGAACCAAGGCAAGATAATGCCAATGGTCAAGATTGGTGCCACCCATAGGGTTTGTTTAATCGTTAAATTAATCGAGAAAAATAACTTTTGTAATTAGGACATGTGAGTAAACCATTCACAAAAAGTGCAATGGGGGAGTGTTCCAGCATGCCCTAATTTGTTATCAAACAGGAACGGGAAGATCACAAAGAATGAGGTTGAAATGGAAAGAGATAAGCAACATCAAATGCACCAAATAAAAATTCTTTGGTGATGATTTCTTTTATTTGGGCAAAGCGAAATTTCACTAAGGTTTGCAAAGGTTTGGATTTGATAAAAACGGTTTTACCATTAGGGCAAAGAGAACCGCTCCATCAGCAAAGCAGACCCAAATCAGCCATCTCAATGTGATTATATTTGATAAAGGGAATCACTAACAAAAGGCGCAAACATAGACGACATGAGGAGACTTTTAAATCTCCCTGTAATCAGGTTTTCTCTTTGTATTCTTCGCCTGCGAGTACCAATAGGCAGGCTTTCGCATTGGTACCAAACAAACAGCTGCCTAAGCCAAAACAGGTAGTGGCAATTAAAAGCAGAATGTAATTGTCTGCAGAGAGAAAGAAAATATAGGCGATCACATCTAAAAAGCATCCAAGCAACATCATTTTAGCTGAGTCCCAAAACGATCACCCCAGATACCGGCTAAAATCGCTAATGCTTGGTTGCAGAAAAGCAACGAGGTGAAAGGCAATTTCGCTGTTAGCTAAGCCTTTTCCTTGTAAATAGATGAAAAATACCGTTTGCATGGAAAAGAATGCAAGGGTAGAAAAAGAAACGACGAGGTCAGTAAAAGTTTTTGTAAATTCATTGTTTTATTAAGCACGCGTTGAGAACGCGCGCCAGTAATTTGTTAAGTGCGGTCAAAATTCACGACGATTTTTAACCGCACTTGAGATTAAAAAGAATCGTGATGTTTCACTAAATCTTCGCGGCTAATGGCAAATACACCCTAGACCGCCATTTTTAGTTCAACCCATTCAAATGGCACATCTGGATATTGTTCATATGAGACTTCCATGCTGTTGCCCACTTCACAAACGAGCATGCCATTTGAGTGTTAAATAATCCGGCGCTTGTTTTAAAATTTGCTTTTGTAATTTCTAAACCATCAACCCGGAACCTAAAGGCTAATTCAGGCTCATATTGAATTCTTCTGGCATATCTGCCAGAGTCTTCTTCATCCACATAAGGCGGATTGGTGACGATTAAATCATATTGTTGAGCGAATAGATTTTTGGAATAAATCTGATTGAATCAGGAAAACACGGTGTTCTAATTGGTGGCGTGCAATATTGATTTCCGCACATTTAACGCATCTACGAAAGATCGACTGCATCCACTTCAGCCTCAGGAAAGGCTTCGGCCGTAGCAATCGCGATACAACCACTTCCTGTACAGATCTAAAAATACGTTTTGGTTCCAGATTTTTAAAAGCGGAGCAAATTTATCTTGGATTAATGCACTGATTGGTGAGCGAGGAATAATCGTACGCTCATCCCATAAATTCTAATCCACAGAACCAAGCACTGTTTCGTTAAATAAGCGACAGGAGACGTTGTCTCAATTCGGCTAAGACTAATTGGACTAAAGGTTTCTTTTTCTGAAGGAGTAAGTTTGCTGCTGAATAAATCTTGCAGCAAATCGAGGCAGTAGTTGAAGTCCTGCAAGGACTAATTGAAGCTTTCATCCCACGCATTGTCATGGCCTTGTCCGTAATAAATATCAGAACGGTTAAATGTACTGATGTCCAGCGTAAAAAAATCTTGAATGGTCGTTAATTCACTTGCTACATTATCTTCTAAAATTGTCGTAACAAGTTCTTGATTGTATAAGGGTTTCCATTTTGTGCCTCAATAAAAATTTTGGCTAGATTATGCCATAGAATAGATGTGCTATCATTAAGCAAAATAACAAATTAGGAAAAATAATGACAGAACCAGATGATTTCGATCTTTTTCAGGCGGAAACAAAGGGATCAAGCCATCAAGCAAAGATACCTTTGCGCACCTCGTCAAAAGAGCGGTCGATCCCATTTACGTGATATTCGAGAAAAAGAAGATGCGCTTTTTCTATTTTTCCGATGAATATGAACCCTTGCTAAATGAACATGATGGTGTCATCAAATATTTACGCGAAGGGAAGATAGCCATTTTATTGAAACAACTTCGTCGTGGCGATTTTTCACCCGAATTATTTTTGGATTTACATGGTTTTAACCCGTGAGCAAGCCAAAAATGGGAATTGCAGCACTGCTGTTTGAGCTTGTGAAGATGAGCATGTTTGTGCTGCAAGCATCATGACTGGCTATGGAACCTTTACGTTGAAAAACACAATTCCACGTTGGTTGAGTTCAGCATCCTAAAGGTACAGAGCGTTACACAAGCTCCCAAAGAGTGGGGCGGAGAAGCGGCGATACTCATTTTAGTGGATGTATAAAGAAAAAGTGCGGTCGAAATTGATCGCACTTTTTCTATTTTTCGATTGTCTTAATGCCTAATAACTCTAGACCTTGTTTTAAGGTTTTTCTCTGTAAGAGAAGCGAGTTTTTAAACGACTTAATTTTACGTTTTCATCTTCTGCATTTAAGATTGGGCAGTGTTCATAGAATGAAGAGAATACACCTGCCAATTCATATAAATAAGCACAGAGTACATGCGGTGTACCTTCTTTTGCCCACCGTTTGAACAGCTTCTTCAAATTGAAGTAATTTGATCGCTAATGACGTTCTTTTTCATCGAAAGCTGAATCTTAGCTTCAGCAAGTGCGGTTGGATTCACATCTGCTTTATGAAGATTGAACGAATACGCGTGTAAGCATATTGCATATAAGGCGCAGTATTACCTTCAAAAGCTAAGCATATTGTCCCAATCAGATACATAGTCAGTTGTGCGGTTTTAGAAAGATCCGCATATTTCACCGAGCCAATACCTACAGCTTCAATAACCGCTGTTTTTCATCATCAGATAAATTGGTATTTTTCTCGTTGATTAATACAGTTGCACGCTCAATCGCTTCATCTAATAAATCTGCTAATTTTACGGTGCCGCCAGTACGAGTTTTGAATGGTTTACCATCTTTTACCCCAACATCATACCGAAGTTTTTATGTTCAAGTGAGAAGCTGTCTGGTACATAACCTGCTTTACGCGTAATTAACCAAGCTTGTTGCATATGTTGGCTTTGACGAGTATCAGAGAATACTAATGCACGATCCTTTTAAGGGTTTCATAACGATATTTAGCAGCAGCGATGTCAGTAGTAGTATAAAGGAAACCGCCATCTTTCTTCTGAACGATAACGCCCATTGGTTCGCCTTCTTTATTCTTGAATTCATCAAGATAAACGACTAACGCCCCTTCATCTTCAACGGCTAAACCTTGTTTTTTCAGATCTTCAACGATAGCAGGTAACATAGGGTTATAAAGACTTTCACCCATCACATCTTTTTCGGTTAATGTTACATTCAAACGATCGTAGTTACGTTGGTTTTGTTGCATGGTGATATCAACTAATTTTTTCCACATGGTGCGGCAATATTCATCTCCACCTTGCAATTTCACCACATAGTTACGCGCTTTTTCAGCGAACGCTTCATCTTCATCATAGTGTTTTTTTGCTTCACGATAGAACGCTTCAAGATCTTGAAGTTCCATTTCGCTCGCATGTTCATTTTCCATTTTTTCAAGATAAGCAATGAGCATACCAAATTGTGTACCCCAGTCACCCACGTGGTTTGCACGAATAACGTTGTGACCTAAAAATTCAAGGGTACGAACAACAGCATCGCCAATAATAGTAGAACGTAAGTGACCTACGTGCATTTCTTTCGCAACGTTTGGTGAAGAATAATCAATTACGATAGTTTGTTTTTCATTTGCGCTTACACCAAGATTTTGATCTTTTAATGCAGCAGAAACATTATTCGCTAACCAAGTTGGGTTTAAGAAAATGTTGATAAAACCCGGACCTGCAATTTCAGTTTTTTCCGCAATATCAGAAAGATCAGCATGATCTAAAACTTTTTGTGCAAATTCACGTGGATTTAATCCTAGTTTTTTAGCTGCAGCCATGATGCCGTTTGCTTGGTAGTCACCAAATTGCGGTTTACCAGATTGACGTATAAGCGCATCACATTGCTCATCTGCACCAGCGGCAATCATCGCTTGTTTAATTTTATCGGATAAAATAGATTGAATATTCACGGTTTTTCCTAATCTTGAAATTGAATAATGAAAATAATCGGCTATGATACCGTTGTTTATAGATTTCTCAAAGTAAGAGCAGGAGAAAATGTCAAATTTAATGGAAAAAAATCGACCGACTTTATCAAAATTGCCTTTATTTCAGGAAAAATTCAGCAATTAGCTGCCGTAATGAAAGTGAATTTGGGTGATTATCAAATCGATCATTTAGCTTTAAGAGCAAATAGTGAAGAAAAAGCAAAAAATTGGCTGACAGAGTTATTAAAGTGCGGTAGAATTTTAAGCGATAATATCGTCAATGGGCGTCCTATCTATTTGATTGAATTAGATGAGCTAGTTGATTTCATTGGTCAACCTGTCGATGTTATTGAATTACCGTTTCCTAAAAATAAACAATATCCCCAAGAAACTTGGGAACATATTGAAATTGTAATGCCGTTTTTATCTCATGAATCTGTTGAGGATTGGGTTAATCGGATTTGCAATACATTTTATGGAAGGACTAACTCAATTAACCACTGAAGGTGAGCAGAACCTAAGGTGGAAGGGGACAATTGCCCAATCCATCAATTGCAGTGAGTTTTGTTGATAAAACAGAAAATCATGTTTGCATAAAGGTTCATCCTTATACAATAAAAGAAAATACTCGAGGTTTAGTGTAATGATTACCTTAGCATTAACTGTCTTATTAAGTTTGAGGTTTATCAAGCTTGTTCATCTCAATCACAAAAAGATGAAAGCGCTTATAAAGGTCAGAGTTATCTTCACCGAATTACAAGGTGATGATGTAAAATTAACCGTTCGTAAAACGACTGCTCATACAAACAAGAAAGATTGAAACCCGAGTTATCGTTCACAAATGCGATTCAACTTTAGTAACTGGTGCTTGTGTGAAAGTATCTGACAACGGTCAAGGCGTGAAAAACGTTTCACCTGGTCTCAAAACCCAATCTAATTTATTTTTAGAAGGTTAGTTTATGAAAAAGTAACAGTAGCATTAGCACTTATGATGTCTATCGAGCTTTAACCGGTTGTGCAAATACCGATATTTTTAGCGGTGATGTCTGAAGCTGGACAAGCAAAGAAGCTCGTTCAATTAGCTATGGTGCATATTGTTTCTGTCCGTCCTGTTAAAAATCCAAGCGGATAATCCAGGTGTAATTGGTTCAGTTGGTGGCGGTGCTTTAAAGTTGGTATCGCTGGTAGCACAATTGGCGGTGGCACTGGACAAAGCAATTGCAACTGCAGTAGAAGTGCAATTGGTGGGGCGATTATTAGTAGTAAAGCTGAAGAAAAATGAGCCAAGTTAATGGCGCAGAACTTGTTATCCAGAAAAGATAACAGAGAAGAAATCGTTGTGGTTCAAAAAGCAGATCCAAGCTTCCAAGCAGGTCGTCGCTATGTAAGAATCGTTGGCAGTTCATCATTAAATGTTTCTGTTATTAACTAACTAAACGAAAAATAGAAAAAGCGAACCATTAGGTTCGCTTTTTATCTTAAAATCAAAAGAAAGTGCAGTTGTTTTTGCTTGAAAGTCAAAAATATGATAAAACTATCAACGTTATTTCACATCGACAATCAGGAGCAAAATGTCAAATTTACAACAAATTATTGAAGCAGCATTTGAAAAAGCGTGCAGAAATCACGCCTAAAACGTTGATGCACAAACTCGTGCTGCAATCGAAAAGTGATCGAAGGACTAGATAGCGGTAAATGCGTGACTGCCAGAAAAATTGAGTGGTGAATGGGTTTACTCCTGCGATGCGTTTAGAAGACAGCCGTATTATCATCTTCCGTATCAATGAGTAGCAGCGTGATGGCGCAGAGGCTAAATACTACGACACAGTGGCATTACTGAAGTTTGCTGACTAGACAGAAGAGCGTTTGCTCAAGAAGGTTTCCGTGTCGTACCTTCTGCAGCAGTACGTAAAGGGGCATGCACATTTCCTAAAAGGCAGCTAGTGTATTAATGCCATCTTATATAGATATCAATAATGACGGTGCATATGTGGGCGTACCATGGTTGATTCATGGGCAGCTGTTGGTTCATGTGCACAGATTGAGTAAAAACAATACACTTATCCAGTGTGGTGTAGGGTTTCAGTGCTGGTGTGTTAGAGGCCAGTACAAGCCAAACCCAGCGTATCCGGCGATAACTGTTTTATCAGTTGCGCGTTCTGCAGAGTCGTTGAAGGCGTGATTGTGGAGATGGTTGTATGTGAGTCTCTATGGGCGTATTATTCATCGGTCATCATCGAGATCTACGATCGTGAAACTGGTGAAAGTATTCTATGGCCGCGTTCCTGCTGGTTCTGTAGATGGTATCTGGTAGCCCTTCCATCTAAATGTGGTAAATACAGCGGCTTATACTGTGCGGTGATTGCTGAGAAAAAGTTGAATGCAAAAACTTTAGGTAAAGTAGGAGGTATAACGAATGGTGTGCCGTTCTGTGAAGAGTAATTAAAACACCATAAAATGACCGCACTTTATATGACAAAGTGGGGTCATCTTCTAAATTAGCGAAATTATCTTGCTAGCATTGTACTGAAATTTTTAATTTAGTGCGATTGCCCGTTTTCGTCGGTTTTGTGTGACTCGCCCATATTTCGCAATTTGTATTCTAAATTCCCAATCTTTTGTAATATTCTTTTAATTCACCTTCAGAATGTGTAAATGAGAAAGAAAGGAAGTGGACAAAGGCACTTCAGGCGTGGACATGGCTGCAACAATTAAGTTATAACCACCTGGGTTGGTGTGTTCTGCATATTCTTCGCTGGCGGCAAATTCGCTCACGGTTTAGAACATAAATACCACAGTTGATAAAATGAAATCGTAGTTTTCTTGAATATTGGTGTTAACATGTCATAAACGGTTTTAATATTCAAGTTTCTTTGTCTTTAGTTTCGTTCAGAAAGGCGATGCTATTTTCGTTTGTGATCCCAAGAGGTCACATCACTGGCCTTTTTGAAACTTAAATAAAAGCTGAATTACGACCTTGTCCGCAGCCTAAATCTAACGCAGCACTTTACAAGGTTTGATAATTTTAGCAGCATCAACCACATCACCATGCAGTGCGGTCATGTATATTTTTGCTGAAGTAGTCTTCTTTTGTACAATGAGAAACCAAGCGTACACTCTAAGTCATCAGAAAGTGCGCTTCAACTCTGTGCCAGGCTTGTGGCTCGACAAACGGAATGTGCTTTCTACGGTGTATATATATGTCTCGACAATCAGCGTCTCGCGCCATGCTTCGGTCAGCTCGCTTACTTTAAGTTTACCTTTTTAGCACTAGTGAAGTTTGCCCCAAGTCCCCACTTCCCGCGTATTATGTGTTTTCTTGGAACATGGGTAATTTATCTTGTCCCAAACTCGGCATTTTGTTTCTAGCAGATAAGTTCGTTGTCTATAATGTAGATTCCTTTTAATTTGGCGTGATCATAGCTGAGTAGCATGGTAGGGTGTTGATTCTATTTGGCAATAAAAGGCGACTCGAAGTCGCTTACAAATATCAAGTGTTGCTTGCAGTACCGGCAGTGACTATCGCTATCAGCTGAAAGCAAGAAAATAAATCACTTCCGCCAGTACCATGCAGAAGATCATCCTTCTGATACGCTCGAATTTCATTTTGACGTATTGGTGCCGGGTTTGCAACCACAATAACAAAACGACCTTCTAATTCTTCGGGTTTGTTGTAAGCTGCTTTAATGCCAGAGAATGCTGCAGGTGCTGATCGTCCTAAGTCTAATTCGAGAACGTAAGAGGTTTCATTTCCGATTCTGGTACCGCTTCGCGATTTCCAGCACTTTTTACCACACGCATCCTCGAGTTTTAGCAAAATCGTCAGTAGCATGGTGTCAGCAATAGGTTCGACATTTTGAAAGAGCCGGTGCTTTTTGCCGCTGTTTTTCTGTCGCTGTTTTGCTTCAGCGAAGTGCTGGTTTCTTCCACTCCATCAATTGTTTCTCTAAACGAGGAAAAGCGCTTTCGTGGAGTAAGTTGTTGACCTAATGGTATGGCTGTACCCAATGTATCCATGTTAGTTCTGTTTGTAAGAACGCTTCTGCACGTTCAGCCAGTTTTGGAAGAACCGGTTTTAAGTAAGACATCAATATGCGGAGCTCGATGCCATTGAGCACACGAGCGCTCTAATTCGGCATCTTTCACTTCTGCTTTCGCAATTGCCAAGGGGCTTTTCATCAATATGTTTATTGGCTTTGTCAGTTGATGCACCATGATTTCCACGAATCGCCTTGTTGCATCGCGGCTCATAATAAGCAGCAATTTGTTCAGCTTGTGCGGTGAATTCAGCGAAAAGTGCGCTTCGTCTTCTAATTTTATCTGCTAATTTGCCCCTCAGCGTTTTGCATAAAAGCCTGCATTACGAAGCTAAATTGACTAATTTATTAACGATATCCGTATTGACACGTTGGACGAAATCTTTCAGGGATTGAAATCAAGATCTTCGATACGATCGTTTAATTTTGCTGCATAGTAATAACGTAAACATTCCGGATCAATGATGATTTAAATGGGTGCTGGCTTGGATAAATGTACCGCGTGATTTTTGACATTTTTGCGCCATCTACGGTGACATGCCGTGAGCACACTACATTGGTTGGTTTGCGGTGCTCGCTCCTTCTAACATTGCTGGCCAGAATGGGCTGTGGAGAGTATACGATATCTTTACCGATAAAGTGATAAAGTTCTGCATCGCTGTTTCTCCCAGAATTCATTAAAGAATCAATGCTTTCACGATCGCAGAGATTTTTGAAAAGAAACCATGTACCAATTGGCGCATCAACCGACATAGAAGAATTTATCTTTTAGCTCCTGGGAGTTTTCAAAACCAAAAATAAGGTGCATCACAGAGAGATATCCATTGTTGTAAACCACTTTCAAACCATTCTTGCATTTTGTTTGCAATTTCAGGTTAAAGTGAGACCAGAGCAGAGTCCATTCTTTTTAACATGCTTCAAAAAGCAGGTAAGTCAAAGAAGAAGTGTTCAGATTCTTTGATGATTGGTGTTACCCGACACAGCAGAACGTGGATTAATTAAATCCATCGGGCTATAAGTCGAAAAGCACAAACTTCACAGTTATCACCATATTGATCTTCAGCTTTACATTTTGGACAAGTCGCTGACAGAACGATCTGGTAAGAACATATTCTTTTTCAGGATCGAATAACTGGAAATGACTGGTTTTAATGAAGCCTTTGCTTTTAATTTATTATAAATGTCAGCAGTGATGCGTTTTGTTTTCTTCACTGTGGTAGAGTGATAGTTATCAAAACTAATATTGAAACCTGCAAAATCACATGCGTGATCAGCTTTTCTTTTACGATTAATTCTTCAATTGTAATGCCTAATTTATCGGCATTAAGCATAATTAGGGTACCGTATCATCATCTGCAAACTAAAATGGTGTTACCATACGTTGAAACGCACCCAAATATCCGCTTGAATATGTTTCTAACATATGACCTAAATGAATAGCCCCATTTGCATAAGGTAATGCGCAAGTGACTAAAATTTTACGAGTTGAGTTGTCATTATTTTTCTCTTATTCTTTTAAAAATTGCAGATATTTACCCGATTAGTGTGATTTTTCCTAGTTTAGTTATACTTGCAAACAACATTTTGAGGGTGTAAAAGGGTAAAATATCTAACAAATTTACTCTACTACCTACTACTATTAAAGGAATATTATGGCACCTTTCTTTTCTCGAAAATTTAACGGCAGAACAACAATCTCAGGTTCTGCAACTTTCCAACAATTTCAACACCCAACGTTACAAGAGCTCAATCAGATTAAAGACTTTGAAGAAAGTTGAAAAAGGCGGTGACGTATTACGTATTGAGTTCAATTGCCTTTGCATGGAACACTGGCGTGGAGCAAGTGAAACAACAGCTTTCTGATGCGTTATTAAAAAGCGACTGATAGCTAGAAATCAAATGGGCGGTGAATTATCAAATCGCTGACTAAAACGTACAGAATAATCAACCCGCTGTAAAAAGGCGTGAAAAACATCATCGCGGTGACTTCAGGCAAAGGCGGGGTTGGGAAATCTTCTGTTTCGGTTAACCTTGCGCTTGCTTTACAAGCTCAAAGGTGCTCGTGTGGTATTTTAGATGCGGATATTTATGGTCCATCTGTTCCGCATATGTTAGGCGCATCAGCTCAACTTCACTGATAACCAACATATCACCCCAATTACACATGGGTTATCTCGCAGACTCGATCGGTTTCTTAATGGATGAAGATAATGCGACTATTTGGCGTGGTCCAATGGCAAGTGAGTGCATTAAGTCAGCACTAAATGAAAACATTATGGGATGGTTTAGATTGCTAGTGATCGATGTGCCACCGGGTGCAGGGCGATTATCCAATTAACGCTTTCTGGCAGATTCCTGTAACTGGGGCAGTTGTGGTTTACAGCACCACAAGACATCGCGTTACAATAGATGCGGTGAAAGGTGTATCGATGTTTTGAGACGCGTATCTGTGCCAGTGTTAGGTATTGATGGAAATATGTCTATGCATATTTAGCAGCAATTGATGGTCATCACACGAAAGCTAATTTTCGGCTCTGGTGGGTGCAGATGGCACAAAATACAATGTGAAAGTATTAGGTCAGTTGCGTTGAATATCCAAGTTCGTCAAGATTTGGATGCGGGTGGAAGCCAACAGTGGTTGCTGCACCAGACGGTGGGGTGCAGGAGTTGGCGGAGTGTCAACTGGGCTTTACTGGCAAGGTTCTGTGATTCCAAGCGAGATTTTATTCCGCGAGTAGAATAATCCACAAAACATCTTAAAATTAACCGCACTTCGGTCATCAAAGTGCGGAGGCACACTGGCCTAAATTGCTTATTTTAAATGATCCATCATTTTATTTTCTCAACGCAATGCATTCTCATCGTCATAATGTACAACACTAATTGGAATTATTAATGAGCGATGCCGGTTATCTTCATCGCGGTGATTTTGCCACGTGCGCCGTTTAACAAGGCAAACCCAATAGAAGCGCAAAATTATGGCCATGCGACACAATAAGAATATTACCTTGATCGTGGATTTTAGTAATATCATTGCAATGCTTTCGCCCAGCATTCACCCCAATTATTCAAACCGTTTCTCCACCGTTTACTTGGGCTTTTATAATTGGCGGATCTTTAATAAGTTATTTTAAATTCAGGTTCTCTTAGCATGTCGACAACCTTTGCCTTCCAAGAACCAAAATACTGTTCATTTAAACCTTGGTGATGGAAAATATCACGTTCACCAATAATGAGAGGCAGTTGCGATAGTACGTTTAATACGCTGGAATAAGCAGCAATGAGGAATATGATTAAGTGCCACCTGTTTTCCTTTACATTAGTCAAAGGAATCACCATGACTGCTTAACATTAAACCTTCTATTCCACAAGACTTTACCTTAGCGAATAAAATAAAGTCAGCTGTTTTCGACTTTTCATGTCCACAGATTAAAGAGGCGAGGCTTCCTTAATCCGCATGGTCTAACAGGGAGTAATAACTTCTGCGACTGAGACTATATACGGCATTTTCTGGCTTGGATGATGTTGTGCTTTCGCATTCAAGATAGAAAGGTTGGAGGCACTTTCTCTGTGTTTGCCGCCTGGCTCATTGTTCCACGTAATTCAGATGCGCCCGCATTGTAACGATCCGGTAGTCATTTGGTGGTGCGTTGGTTGTAACCAGCTGTGTTTTGCGAGTTAGCAAAGGCCCTTTGTGACGTGTGTGGGCGGGAAGTGGTTGGTATCTACGTCATTTCTAGGAGACTGTTGAGTGCTTTGCACTCATAAGTTTCGACGTGCGGTTTCATAATACTGCTTCGAGAAGTTTTCTGCGTTCCATTTTACCGTATTCCAGTTGAGGAATGGTGGGCTAATGCCGATTAAACACTGCACCCACTGGATTGTGCAATGCGTGCGACTTTGCGCACTTGATGTTACGCCACCCGCCTAGTGACTGGGGAACCAACCTTTTCGAGTGCTTTTGGCGTCGATGCGCTGCTCAAGCGATGTTAGTAGCCTTTCACATGAGGACGATTCGCAATCTGACTAGAGCAGGTACATTTGCGTCCGCCCACATTTTTCGGTGTTAGAAGATGTGTGGGGAGTTGATATTTATGCTTCTTCTGGTTTTAGATCAGTGCAGATTACGTAAAGTTTGTTCTGCTGTTTTGCATTTGTGTTTGATAGTTGATCAGGTTGTTACGTGCGTTCAGCCACCGCTGTTGTGCCCGATCTGCACACTTTGCGCTGTCCGCAACTGCTTTATGATAAGCCAGCGTTGCACCATGCTGCATATCGTTTGTAATGATTTAGTACTTTCTTGCGTGGTGCTGATCGCGTCATTTCAAGTGAGGCGTTGTTGAAGTAATAGAGGTTGTCTACAGCGGAGTTGATGAGTGAGCAGTTTCGTTGCTTCCTAAATCTTTCAGCCGTTGCGTTTGCTGTGACCATTCTGCGGCATCTGCGGTGTCCGCTAAACGTTGCCGCCGAATCTAACGCGCCAACTCACGCTATTTTAAAGTGCTTTGATGACTGATGGATTTGAGTTGCACCAGTTTTAAGGTGTCACCCTGGAGAGATTGGATGTTGAACCGCTAAATGCGGGATTAAATTCTCGCGCCTGCAAGGTTTGCATTATATAGCGCGGTTTGACGGCAACAGACAGCGCATCTCGTGTTGTTAACTAATGCGCATTCTACACACGATTTTAATTGTGAGATCATTGTAAAGCGCGCGCGTTTTCTTTTACATTCGTGTTTGGTGGTTTCCGCATGTCGTAATCCTGCTGTGGCTCGCTTTATGCAGAATCGCCGACGTGGCATTTCAGCCTGCTGGGCAGTTGCTGCCATCGCGATTGCTAAGGTTAATTTTTCATTTTAACATGGATCCTTTCTTCCTCCAATTTAAAGTGCGGTCAAAAAGGTGGTCGAAATTTTAACCGCCGCTCTTGCTGTCAATTTTACAAAATTTCTTTATTCTCGAGCGAGAACTGTAATTGGATGCTCGCACTAACCGCCGCATTTTGCCGCGCATCTAACCGAAGATCACACCAATCAGGGTGAGAGACCACCGCTGCCAAACAATTGGGCCGGGCAGAATGCCATCGTGGAAAGTCGGTCATAAATACGTTAAATAATAGACCGATTCGTGAAAACAGAATAGCGATCCGATGCACCGCCGATTCGGCAAATCGACTCGGCTTCAATCAAAGGTATGTTGCAGAGATATTAAATTGTCTCGCGCCAATAGACCATGCTCGCACCAATCTCTTTAGTTCGCTCTGTCTGACAGGGAGCCAGCACATAGTATTCACCACGCAATACCACCAGCGATCATCGAATCAGGCGATGAGTAGGCAATTCGTCATCGTGCCGTTGTGCTCGATGGTGCGTTTGACGGTTGTCGCTATTCGCGATGAAGAAATCTCTTTTTACCGCGGCGCATAGCTGAGCAGACTGGTAATTCCTTTTCAGCGTGAGTCGTGTCACGGAATCCTCTACTTTTACGGTAATCAGACCAGATTTTTGCTGCGAAAGTACGATTCATCACCGGTAGTGTATGCATGAGTTAGAGTGAAAGTACTTCACCGCTCCGCCCATTTTCATTTATGCAGATACCACCGCCAATAACCACGTAGTGGACGTTATTCGACATCACGATTTTGCCGATCGATCATCAGGGAAAGATCGACTTTTCGCCGCTTTCATCGATTAAGGCTGCTGAGTTGTGACGGCTTAGCATCTTGAGCCAGAAAATAAATTACCGGATTTTACAGTTTTTAATCCATCTACATGTAATGTTACATTCGCCTACCACCTTTTAAACTGGTTGAGGAAAGTCTGGTTACCATAAATTAATGTATGCCCTTGATGGGCTATTCAGTGACACTTTGTACACTAGCTTTTGTTGGTTTAAGGCAGTGGCATCATTAATCGTCAGATTTTGCATTTTGTTCAGCGACGATCACCGGCAGTACCATTAAGAGATGGTCGTGAGTACTTGTGCCAATACCTTTAATGTTGCCAAGATTTTTGTTGTAGACGTTTGATGCCACAGAGCCACAGATGTAATCCGATAATAGATCGAGCATGGTTAAAGAGAACGCATTTTTGTGGGCAATAATGGCGCACTCACCGACATACGAGGCTTCAACAAATTGATCTTTGCTGACCCAAAGTGCGGTTTTAGATTTAGTTGGATTTTTCGATCGCACTTTTCACCGCTTCTTTTTGCGTATCGTAATGATTTCGTACCTCTTTCATTTCAATCACGCGATTCGCACTGCGGCAATTTCTCGGTCGTGGGTTACCCATAATAATGAGTGCTGGCCTTCTGCGTGTAATTGACACGCGAATTTCCATCCTGATTTGACGCTTTGTAGATCAATGCAGTGGGTTCATCGGCTGGAAAATAATTTCACCGCCATTTCATTCAGCGCGCAGTCCTCACGTTGTTGCTGACCACCCAAGCTGGCTTGGTTTTATTTCATTTATCGCCCTAAGCCCAATTTTCTAAAAGTTGTTTTGAGAAAAGACGGTTTTTCTTGCGATATCGCGTAAATTGCAAGCGAGGCGACGTTTTCTGCTGCGGTCAAGGCTCGACAATAAGATTATAGCGTTGGAAAAATGAAAGCCGAATTTTCTGGCTACGTAAATCTGACGAGCTGATCTTTTAGCTAATTCAGTGGTTTTCTTTGCCATTGATTTTGTAAAACCACTGGTTGCCGTATCCAAGCATCCGATGATATTCATCAGGTCGGTTACGGAACCCGATTGCCCCAATAATCGCAGCAAATCGCCTCTATCTGCGTAGGGGACACTCTTTAAAAATATGACACGATTTTCGCCTTCACCGAAGTAACGGTTGGGATCATAATTTCAATAATATTCAGTAATTTTCACCGCACTTTTAGAACATTCTTGGACCACGGGGCATAGGCCAACGGTTCACCATTCACGACTTGCGACACATGACTTTTTCACCTTCATTTAAACCCGATTTGATTTCAGTTTTTGAAATCATTTTGAACTCGATTTTAACTCACGCGGTTCAGGTTGGTTTCATCATTCAATACATTCACCGGGCTTTTGCCATCACGTTTTGAATAGCCACTGGAAACTGTAACACATCTTTCGCGTTGGCAATTTTAGTACTGTTTTCTGTCGTCATCCCAATGCGTAATGTGCGATCAGGGTTATCAATCAAAACATTGGCGTAATAGTGAATCGCACTGAGTGTGAGCTGCTACTTGAACTCGTAAAGATGAGGTTGAAGAACTATCACTTGTCGTAGTACTGGCTGGATCAGCAGATCAATAACTGAGTGATGGGGTTTGGCTATCACGAGTAGAAATAGTAAAACTCACTTCTTGGCCTGCTTTGCACTTTGGTGATGTAACGCACTTCTGGAAATCTCAGGTTTAATCTTTCATTTGGCTTAAATCAGCAATGAGTTTACAATGTTAGCGTCATTTGGTTGGCATTAACGTGGTTTGACCTTCTGAGAACAGCACAGAAATAACAGTACCGTCCATTGGGAATGATGATTTTGGGTATAACCCACATTGGTTTCTGCAGTATTTACTTCAATTTCAAACTTGTTTGATATTGGCTATTGGCTTCCATTTCCGCTTTTGCATTATTATCAAGGGTGCTTTTGCGGTATTCACTATCAAAGAGGTGGCTTTTTGCGTATAAAGTTTTGTCCATGGTTATAAGCAGAAAGGGCCCAACATCATGGCAGTTTTCTTCGCTTTTAATTGTGGCAATACTTCTTAATGCCGCCTTTTTGGTATTTAAGGTATTAATTTGGGTTGTAGAATCAATATCTACCCAATCATTTCCTTGCAGTTTCTTGCCTAATTTGACGCATAGAGTTTGGTGATTTTACTGACTTGGGCATGACATCGACTTCATTCCGCTTTCAGCTGGACAGGAAGCGACAACTGTTTTTCAATGTTACCACGTGTAACCGATTCAGTCAGATGCTAAGTGATTTGCTTTTATTTACTGGAAAATAATAAGCCGCACCAGCAGCGACAGGTAATCCAGAGTAAAATAAAAATTTTTCATGAGCTTTTGTCATCCTAAATATTAAAATGAACGTTTGTTCAGTAAGTGTATTTTAAAGGTAAACTTTTCAATTTGCACGAAAATCTTTAAATTAGACTTAAAATCCTCAATTGATCTTAATTTAATGAAAGTGCAGTTAGTTTTGGGATCAAATTCACAACGTCAGACTTTTCATATAGAATAGGGTAATTATTTTCAATTTATTGAAATTTACCGACAGCCTAGAACACACTCTAGAAATGCGGAAAATACCCGCACACACAATTTCATTACTCAAATTATTATTAAGAGATGCCTACGTTTTGATGATTACCAGCGGTGAGAGAGATGGGTATGGTTCCATTGTTCACAAAGCCGATGTGGAATGGTTGGGCTTTCGTGGGAAAGCGAACCGCGTTATACGTCTGATTACTTCGATGTACTTTATGGCTGTGCCATTGGGTTAATCGAAAGGTTTAGCGTGTGGATGAACTTTCTCCGGATGAAATGCGGGTATCATTAGTGCTAACCGAGAGCCGGGCCAAAACGGTCCATATCATGATCGCGGCGTAGAGAAAACGCGTTATTCGAGGAGGAGGAGATGAAATGGCAGATTTGCTGAAGGTACATTAAGTCTTCGTGCAAAATCTGACCTTCACCATTATAGTCATGCATGACCCTGTGCTTTATCTATGCATTATTTTGAGCCATCACCGACAGTGACGATAGGTACATTGCAATGTACGATTTCCTCCACTGTATTTCAGTGCCATTGAGCGTATTACACACTCTCTATGTACATTAGGTTCCAAGACAACCGTCGTTTTATAGCTGGGTGTTGGAAATGTGTGGTATTGAACGTCCATTTGCACATCAATACAGATTCTCTCGTTTTAAATTTGAAGGCACATTAACTTCTAAGCGTGATTAGCTGAAATTAGTAGATAGAGGCATTGTGGATGGTTGGAACGATCCGCGTATGCAACGATTTCAGGTTTACGTCGTCGTGGTTATACCGGCTTCATTACGTGAATTCTGCCGTCGTATCGAATTGTATTTCGACAAGATAACGTCGTAGGTATTCTGCATGAGCTTGCATTCGTGAAGATTTAAACGAAACGCACCACGATGCAATGGCGGTGATTGATCCTGCTGTTGGCGTAGTGATTGCCGAAACTTTGAAGGCAGAAGAGCCTTAACTGCCAAATCACCCCAAATCGTCCTGAATTAGGTGAGCGTCAATTACCGTTTTACAGAAAGGGCTTTATATCGATCATTGCGGATTTCCGTGAAGAGCGAACCGACAATATAAGCGCTTAGTATTAAGTGAAATTTTACGTAATGCTTAGCATAATTCTAAGCTAGACGTGTCGAAAAGATGCAAATGGGTAAGTCACCGATCTTTACTATGCCTGATCCCAGAACGTTGGGTAAAATCCAGCGGATGGACGCAAAGTAAAGGGTAATTCCTGGGTATCTGCAGTACATATTCACCGGCGAGTTCCGTTTATACAGGCGTCTTTTCCTGTCTCGACCAAATTACATGGAAAGGGTAAAGCGTATTAAATCTAACCTCTTTAGTGGTAAAACACGGTTTTATAGAACAAAGTCTGGAAGTACGGAACAGAAAGGTTACCAATTTAGACGCGAGAAGTTGCGGATATAAGATGCCGGGCATAGTGTTTAACTTAACGGTAAGCAAAGAGGCTTCTAATTCCTAAACAACAAAGTGCGGTCAAAATCCGTAAATTTTGACCGCACTTTTATTAATTTCACTATGCAATTTGAATCTCATTTTGTAAAAAATCCTCCTTAGAGCCAGCGGAATCAGATAGGAAGCCTTATGGCTGCCGTACAATATCAAATACATTTCAAAGGGCGGGGCAAGGCGAGGAAAACTTTACTACACTTTTGCAATCTATTAGATGTAAAGGCAGAAGTGTCGTAATTATTGGACGTTTTAAAATCAGTGATTGCAGAAATTAAAAGAATTTTCGATTTTGGTTGGTTTGCCAGATACCTGTATATCGTTTGTGTATGAAGCTTTGCCCAGATAGCATCGATAGTCAGTGGCGATCTGGTTCTGGCCAAAAGCGGGTGTTTTAGAGACAAGATAGCGTGCATGGAAGGGGTGTCATTGATTGGTTGAATTTGTCATTTGCAGGGCTGATAGTTCTGATTTAAGTGCTTTTATTCTGCTTTAAACTTCGTTTTTTTGATTTGGGTCACAATTTGAGGATTCTTGATTGTAATATTTCAACTGTCTTACCTATAATGCATAGCTGATATTAGCATAGATGTATGGTGCATGCAAATGATCTCATCCATTCATCCTTTGAAAGAGCTTGGCATTTTCAGCACCATTGCCAGTGTTAGTTGCCTCTTGGTTTCTATTGGGTGCATTTATCAGTTCGTTCCATGGGATATAATTCAAATCGCTTATTTCCCAAGATGTAATGCCTTTGAAAACAGACCAAGTTAGTATAGGTTAACCGCGTTTTTCTTCTCCTCACAGTGCTTCTTTTGGGTATCAATTTGCTCGACGAAATAAGGCCATTCAGTTTGAAAACAATTTCCATAATCAGCCGCACCATTTTTCTTTTAAGCATCGTTTGGTGGTTTTCTATGTATTCGACTTTCAGTTTCGTTTGGTTTCACAGACATATCAAGCCTTTATTAGAACGGCAAAGCCTGGGGTGTAGATGTGGCTTCCTGGCTACATTCCAAAACTGCTGAGGTGTGGTGACTTTCAGTTTCAGTTGAGAAAATTGCAGATGGCGGATTTTTATTCAAGTTAACCCAATTCATTTACTTTATCCATCCATTTTGGAATGGGCCAGCTCTTCCTCTCGTCGTTGTTGGAACTTTATTTATCTTTGATGTAGCATTTGCTGCAAATTGTTCATGAAATCCATTTTAAAATTGGGACAACTCTGAGGATATCCTTCAACAATTCCAATCTTTGCCGTCAAGGATACAGTGCAATTTACAGCGCGGTAGCAGGTTAAGCTAACCGCCAGGCAGCTTTTTGCCTTTACGGTGGCGCAGTGATCTGCCTGGTATACTGGGCAATCATGCTGGGCATTTGCACGGCTTATCAAAGAGCAAGGCGGGGCGCTGGTTTGGGGCTTGTTTAATGTTTTGAATAAGTGGGCAGATCATGAAAACACTATTGGATTTGGATTTGGGTTTGTGAAGAATGGCAAGCATCTCACAGCTACGAGCACCAACATTAATTAAACAATAAATCAAATTGACTTTTCGCTTGGTTGCAATGGCTCCACCCAGACAACAATTAAATGACCCTCTCAGGCTTGTCTTTTTGTGACATCTGGTGGTTGGCTGTGAATAGCTCACGCGGTGGTGTGGATGGTCGCAGCCTGGGCTTTAACGGCCTGTTGGGTACCTGGATCCGCTTGGTCAGTCAATGCAAACTGGAATTCCTTACTAGCTAGTAATTCAAAGCAGGCTTTGCCACCATTCTTCATTACGAATATGCAGCATTCCAGTATTTTGCGTATCTGATCATAATGGGCTTCCGTCTGAATTTAATTCCAGAGGCAAAACCTTGGCCGTTAAGCAGCACCTGCATTATCAATTTGATGAGTTGATGGCAATTTCCAGCGTAGAAGTAACACCATTCAATATTTAATCATCAGATTTGGGTACAGGCAGGAGTGGGTACGGGTGGAAATTAAACGTTTCGTTTCTCGTATTTTGTGACATATTTTTTGTCAGCACGGTTGCAATATCCCTTAAGATAGGTTCCTCTGTCATTGCTTATGAACTTGATTGTTTATGATGTACTTCCTTGCAGTTCTAGCGTTGCCGTAGATTTGCATGTTGATGAACTCAATAATATTTTTGAGCGGAGTGCTTTTCTAAAAGAAATGCGATCAGCGGGTCATTGATAAACTGAAGCCGCAGTTGATAAACCCCATCAGCTGGTATTCTCGTGCGTTACGATAATCTTAACCGCCGATCCATCCTCTTTGGCTAACAGTCAAAGCGCTTTGAACGGGTATTTCAGTGCGAACCGTCGGACGAAATTCATTTCAATCTGCCGGGGACTTCAACCAGAATATCCATTAGCGAGCTCAGACAATCCTTGAGCTGATTTTGTGGCGAAAACTTGCAACCTTTTGCTCAATTCAATCAAGCTCACTAGAAGCACTGCACGAGGAGTATGTAATGAGATTAGTCGCCCGTCAGTAATCAATTCCTTGATGGCCGACCGACGATCAACACTGTATTAGGCGTACGCCCAAGGCTACAATGGTGGCCGGATCGAGCACCCACACAGTGCAGATAGAAACAGGTAGATGATAAAGAAACTCAATCCATGGTGGTTGCTTTAGAAAGTGGATGAGCAGGGCTTTTTTCTCCCGCTATTGTACTTGCAGATGTAGACCACTTTTTGCTTATCCAGTGTATTGGGGATCTGATGTACATCTTGGTAGAAAAGATCCTTACCGTTTCCATCCAATGAGTTAATGATTTTGGACCAATGGCTGTTGGCTGGAAGGGTTCGTTATTACGTCCGTATGAGTATTAGGTGCACTTTACCAGATGTGATTGTGTGCCAGGTGTGAATTCCGTGTATGGGCTCCAGATACCTAAACGCTTCGTTGGTTGGTGAACAACTGTTGGGATGGTCGCCGTCCATCAGTACGTTTCCATAATGCAAATTGGTGTGTAGAGATTATTCTTACCAAAAAGCTAGCCTTGGTCCAACGCTATAAATTTGAATTAATTGATTATTGTGGCAACCTTCGTTTTAAAGCCGACCCTTATGCATTTAGCTCTAGTTACGTCCGGATACTGCATCAGAAGTGTATTGCCTGATGCCGTGCAAAATGACAGAGGAACGTCGTAAAACTGAACCAACGTAACCAACCAATTTCCATTTATACTGAAATTACATTTTAGGATCATGGCGCGTAATTTTAGAAATAGTTTTCTTCTGGCTGGATTGCGATAGATTGCCGATGGGCTTAATATCCATGGTTTGAATTTGCATTTTGATGGTACAGCCTTATAGGCACGCAGATCCTCGTAGAGTTATCATCAAGACTGGAATACTTTGATTTATAACTATGGCCCGTAATGGGTAGAAAAACTTCTTATCAGTAATGCACTTTATTGGATTTAGAACGCTTTGGTGTGGATGGTATTCGTGTGGATGCGGTAGCGTCAATGATTTATCGCGATTACGCCGTGCTGGAGGAATGGATCCCGAATCAATATGGCGGTCGTATTATTGAAACTTAGGAAGCTATTGAGTTCTTAAAGACATACCAACTGGAAAATCCATTTCCAGAAATGACCCGGTGCTGTTTCTATTTGCGGAAGAATCTATGCTTTCGGTGGCGTAACCATCAAACCCAGAAATGGCGGGATTGGATTTAATTTCAAATGGAACATGGGCTGGATAGACGACACCCCTAAGTTGCTGCAACTTGATCCGTTGCTCATCATTATCATCGCGACAAAATGACCTTCAGGATGATTTATCAATGCGAACGGCTTATTGCCACTGCCTCACGATGAAGTGGTACGTGGAATGCTCGTTACTCCATGAAATGCGGGCGATGCATAGCAAAGTTGCTAACTTGCGTGCTTACTACACGGTTATATGTGCAGGGTATCAGGCCAAAATTGTTATTCGGGTAATGCGTTTGTAAGGTCGTGATGGAATTATGAAGCTTGGATTGGATTTCTTACTTGATACCAGAAATCCTTGGCGGTCCATGGCACAGGCGTATTGCAATTAGTTAAAGATTTATCATTAGTACCGCTCTTTGGGTTAGACGGCGAACCTGGAAAGTTTGTAATGAATTGGATTTAGTGGTAGATGACGCTGAAAATTCAGTCTTTGCTTTTAGACGTAAAGTAGTAATGCTTGAACGCATTATCGTGATTAGTAACTTCACACCTGTGCCGTAGAGGTTACCGTATCGGTGTGGTGCAGCAGGTGAATGCAGAGAATTTTGAATACTGACTCAATGTATCAAGGTTCCGACAACAGAGGTAACTTTGGCTTAGTAGAAAGCAGAGGGTTGCAAGTCACGGGCGTGACAATTTCGATTAGCGTGACCATTCCGCCATTAGCAAACGATCTATTTAAAATATAAAGCATAACCGTAGCGAAGGAGCACGATGTTTAGTAATATTTATAGCAATGAGCGACCAGTGGGGTATTCACCGACACCTTAGGAAAACGCCTCAAAAATTTCGAGATTTCCTGCCCTGTTTTCTAGTGCGGCGGATGCTATATGAACTTTACTTGTTCCGTGGCAAAAGCCGTTTTTGCTATAAATGCAGAGACCAGCCAAATGTTGGCATGTAGGTGGGGGCGTTGAGCTGAATGATAGTGCTTTTTAGAATTACAGGCAAAAATGACCATGCCTTTAGCTAATCCGCAAAAAGTTAATGCTTGATCCTTATGCGAAAGCAGTCACTCATAAACCAGTTGGAGTTCACCTGAAGCCCGTTCGATGTTAAATGATGGACGAGATAATGCAGCAGTTGCACCTAAAGGTCGCATTGTGGATGAGCGTGATTGGTCGAAGTTATGGCCGTCTATTCCTTGGGCTCAAAACCATTGTATATGAACTGAGTGTTGAGTTTAGCCAATTAAATTCCACGTATTCCAGAAAATACTCAAAGAGCACACGCAGCTTTAGCTCATCCTGAAAATATTGTGTATTTTAAAGTCATTTAGCATTACCAGCCTTGGAATTACTGTCAATGCTTCATTGATGAGCCACATTTTGCAGAAAAGTTACCTAATTGTTGGGGCTACAATCCACTAGCCATGTTTGCTTTAGAACCGAGTTACACCAGCTGATCAAAAACAGCCTTTGAATGAGTTTTAAAAAGCATGGTAAAAAGCCTTGCATCAAGCAGGCATTGAGTGATTTTGGATGTCGTATTTAACCATGCAGCTGAATCTGACGTTTCCAACATTTTGTCAGCGTGGTATTGATGACAAAACCTATTACTAGTAAAAACAGGCATGGTGATTACATTAACTGGACGAGGCGCTGGCAGCATGCTCAATCTACCAATGATGTCACTCGAAAATGGGTATTAGATTGCTTACGTTATTGGGTGACTGAATGCCATGTAGATGGTTTCCGTTTTGAGTTAGCCACAGTGCTTGGTCGTGAAACACCTGATTTTAATCCAAATGCACAATTGTTTGCGGAAATGGAACAGGATGACGTTCTACAACAAATTAAATTAATTGCAGACCTTGGGATATTGGTCATTACGGCTATCAAGTCAGGTATTTTCCCACTATTTCTCTCAATGACGATCGTTTTCGTGATGATATGTCGTTTTGGTTATGGCAAAGTGGTGAAGTGAGCGCCTTTGCTGAAACGTTTTTGCGGGATCTGGCGATATCTTTAACCACGAAGGTCGATTGCCATGGCAGCTTGAGACTTTATTACAGCCCATGATGGTTTTACGTTGCGAGATTTAGTGAGCTATAACCATAAACATAATGAAGCTAACGGTGAAGAGAACCGTGATGGACGGAATGAAAACTATAGCTACAATCATGGAATTGAAGGTTCTCAACTGGATTTAGCAGATGAATGGCAAAGTGCGGTCGAAAATACACCGTGTTTTATCAGAAAAAAGGCTTATTAGGCTCTTTATTACTGGCAAATGGTGTGCCTATGCCTTACCGGAGATGAGTTCAGCAACAGCCAGTATGTAATAACAATGCCTATTGCGAATAACGAAATTACGTGGTTAAAGTGGGATGATTTTAACCAAACCTTATTTGACTTTACCAAAGCAAACAATATTGCATTACGATTCAAAGTTTGCAGCAGGACGCTTCGGTGGTCGGATGAAAATGTCGCGTGGTTGAATTGTGGTGGAAGCCCGATGACCCTAGACGATTGGCATAATCGGGAAAGAAAAAGCCTTACAAGTGATGTTGGATGGTCGCTACCTTTTTCTTAATTAATGCAAAAACTGAAGCGCAATCTTTTTATTTACCAAGATGGAAGATGGAAAAAGATTGCAGAAATTCGAAACAGGTGATTCAACAATGTGATGTGAGTGGTGTGGCATTTGAAGTGTTGGAACATATGGAGGATTAAAACTATGGAGTTTGTTATGAAAAAGTGATCTTAATAAATATAGAATTGGTTAAAGATACTTTGAGTGCTTATTTTAGCCGGTGGTCGTGGTTCTCGTTTACATGAGATTAACAGATAAACGTGCACAAACCTGCGTTATATTTCGGCAGTAATCGTCGCATTATTGATTTTGCGCTTTCAACTGTATTAACTCGGTCTTAATCGCATCGGTGTGGTGACTCAATATACAGCTCACTCTTTATTACGCCACTTACAAACAGGTTGGTCATTCTTACCACAAGAGCGTGGTGAGTTCGTTGATATGTTACCGGCTCGCCAACAAATTGATGATTCTACTTGTTATCGTGGTACAGCGGATGCGGTATATCAAAACATAGCGATTATTCGCAAGTCACTATCGTCGAAAATACATTTTGATCCTTGCGGGCGACCATATCTATAAACAAGATTACAGCGTGATGCTAATGGATCACGTGATAGTGGAGCAAAATGTACGGTAGGTTGTATTAGAAGTGCCTCGTTCTGAAAGCGAGTGAATTTGGTGTGATGGCAGTAAACGAAAATCTTAAAAGTGAAAAGCATTCGTTGAAAAACCGAAAGATCCACCAGCAATGGTTGAGTAAACCAGATACATCATTGGCGTCTATGGGTATTTATGTCTTTGATGCTGAATATCTTTATAAAATGCTAGATAGAAAGTAAATACACCTTGCACATCACATGACTTTGGTAAAGATGTTTACCAAAATGCTTAGAAAGGTGTGCTTTATGCGCATCCGTTCAGCCGTTCTTGCATGGGGCGTAACACTGAAGGTGAAATTTACTGGCGTGATGTGGGTACCCTTGATGGCTTCTGGCAATCTAATATCGACTTAGTTTCAGAAAATCCACAATTAGATATTTACGATCAAAGCTGGCCAATTCGTGGTAATCGAGTACAGGCTTATCCATCTAAATTCTTCTATAAAAATCGATATGAAAACCGTGGATAACTCCATATCGGTGGTGGTTGCGTGATTACCGATGCCTCAATCAGTAACTCGGTGTTGTTTCGACGGAATTACAAAATCAATGAAAGGCTCTTCTGTAGATCACTGTGTCGTATTACCGCAAGTACACATTGGTAAAAATTGTACGTGAAGATTGCATGATTGATCGTCATTGTATTTATTCAGATGGTATGGAAATCGGTGTGGATAAAGTCCTAGACAGTAAACGTTTCCATGTAAGTTCTACCGAGTAAGTGGTACTTATTACCTCAGCAATGTTGAAAGATTGCAGGGTGAAGAAGTGATTAACGAAGAACATTTGGATTAAAAGTGCGGTCAATTTTGGCAGCATTTTAAGTGGACTAAAAGATTGTGCTGTTATTCGTGACAGCACAATTTCTAAGTATAAAAGGAAAATTATGAGAGAGTTTTACATGTTTGCTCGAGGTTGTATCCTATTAAAACCAGTGGACTCGCACTGATGTTTTGAGGGGCACTCCAGCTCGCTCAAAGAGGGTGGTAGTGATACACATGTTTATGTGCGGCGCATCCTAAAATTTCCAGCGGGTGTGACGAACACACATGTTGTGACAGATTTGATAATTTTGCGGGCCAATGTTGTCGTTGCGTTATGGCGAAGATACAATGAGCGTAAGGTGTTGGCCAGTTGATGCGCCCACGTCTCTGGTGGCGAGAGGGACGCTTATCATGATGCAGTTTTCGATGATTGTGCCGACACTATAAGCGTTTTGCTTTAACTGGGCTGGGTGGGCGCAGAGCTTGCGACGGGTTTGGATAGTTGGTGGCAGGCTGGTAGTGCATGCACGATTGGCGCAAGTCCTGGCGGCAGCTTATCTCTTCAATAAAGGTCGTCAGCAAAATCAGTATTTTACGATTCCTTAATCTCCTTATCAGGACAATTTCGCTCATCGTCACCTATATGAGGTGAAACACAGAAGGCATGTTTCATGTTGATGGTCTAGAGTTATTTGGTCAAATTTCGTATTTGGCGGGTCTTTATTATTCCGACATGGTGACAGCTGTTAGTCAACTTATGCGAAAGAAGAATTACTACACCAGGACTTTTGGCATGAAGCACAGGGTTGTTAACTGACGTGAGCAGGTGGAATTGGCAGGTGTTTTAAATTGGATCAAGGAATTTGGCATCAAGCTGTGATCATATTTCAGCATCACTATAAATTAAAATCCATCGCAGGTAAGAAGAAAATAAAGCCGACTTACAAACTTATTTCAATCTACAACAGCCAGATGTGCGGAGAGTATTTGTGATGGTAACGCGTTTAACAGAACAAAGGCGTGGATTTATTGCAACGGATGGGTGTGAAACAAAGGTGGTCAATTATCGATTCTCTCGGTTCCAGTGCTAAACATTTGGAAATTTGCGGAGTCGCTTTAGCATTACCCAGAAAATGTGCAGTAAAATTGGCTACTGACAGAAGCGCTTTCACATTTAATGGTTGCAGGTGGTGATCATTTTTAGTACCAAGCCGTTTTGAACCTTGTGGATTAACTCAAATTTGTATGGCTTGCAATGCTGGCACATTGCCACGCTTGTTCGTACAGCTGGAGGATTAGCCGATACTGTCACGAACAGTACAAGTGAAACCATTAAAGAGCGTACCGCAACGGGCTGTATGTTCCAAAAGCCAGGCAGATGATTACAGAACGCTATCAACATGCTTTTGCATTATGGCAAAACAACGTGTTTGGCGATGGTTCGTAATAACGCCATGGCACCGGACTTTGGTTGGAAATGCCGCGTTCAATATGGGCAACTCTATTTAAGCATTTTAAACCCAATAATTCAGTGGATTGACTCTCAACCAAAATAATCGCCTTTGAAGGGATTTTTATTTATTTTTCTAAAGCTTAAAATTTGCGCAGTTTTAATGAGAGTTTACTTTCACTATGATCTCATGGACAATTTTGATTCCTTCATTTTCTTTTATAATCGACCTAGCGTTGATGTTGAAGGCGTAAAAAGCAATTGTTTATAAATTAATTTTTATGGTCAATTTCCTTAGGGCGGAGTCAGCGTGGCTAATTAAATGCGACCCTTCGCACGGTACATGATTTAGTGACTGAAGGCTGGATTACGACTGCACGCCAATCTCGTGCAGAAGAAACTCGCCGTGTTTATTATCTTTCTATGGGATTTTTAATCAATACGTACACTTTTCTAATGCGATGATCGCAGAAGGCATTTATGATGTGGCACAGCACCGGCTGAATTAAATGTTGATTTAGAGGATTATTGAAAGAAGTGGATCTGGTTTGAGTATTGGTGGTTTAGGTCGTCTTGCTGGACTCACTTGCAGCATTAGCGGTTCCAGCAATGGGTTTGCAGTATTCGTTATGAATGCAGTATATTTCCGTCAAAATTGAAAATGGCCAACAGGTTGGAACGCCCTGATGATTGGCTAGAAAGGCGCACCTTAGAATTTATACGTCCATCAAAACGTTTCAACGATGATTTCAATTGGTCATAATATTTGAAGGCAAAAATGTATTTGGAATCCAGCTGAAAAAGCGGCCGCACTTGCATATGAAGCCAAATGATTCCTGGCTATAAAAATGATTCCCAGCATCCACATTACGTTTATGGTCTGCTCATGGTGGAAGTGTTTGGTTTAGCCGAGTTTAGCCGTAGTGATCCTTGGCGGCGGTAGCAACTCGTTTCAGCTAACCGAAAAGGCCTTTCTCGCGTACTTTATCCGGATGATTCTACCTGGAATGGTCGTGGTGCGTTTTACGTCAAGGTACTTCTTAGTATCAGCGTCTTTACAAGATATTCTTCGTCGTCATTTAAGAACACATGGCGTTAGATAACCTTGGTGAGTCGCGATCGCCGAACGATACTCATCCAGCATTGGCGATTCCTGGGTTAATGCGTATCTTAATGATCGATTTACACGGTTATTCATGGCAAAACCTTGGGATGTAACTCGTCGTATCTTCTCTGCCACTTGCCATACTTTAATGTCAGAGCATTAGAAACCCTGGCCCGGCGGTGAAATGATGGCGAAAATCTTGCCTCGTCACTTACAAA
>BNJS01003684.1_pt1 | contig 77045 bp, 86 predicted proteins | sample 8540461 | NCBI WGS metagenome assembly BNJS01 (sample SAMD00202454, study PRJDB9452) | human saliva metagenome | isolation source: human saliva | place: Japan
CAGTTACGTATTACAGTAGCTGCATTCTTAAGTGCATAGTCCCTCACTCTAGGACTCATATCGCAATTACACCTGCAATGTTAGGTAGCTCAACAAGTTTGGCCATGGCAGATGCTTGCTGTTTGGGGAATTGGTTATTTTTAGAAGGGAACATTATTTCACCTATTACAATGGAAGAAGGCTGGAATATGCAATCCGCTTACTGCTATCTTTGTAATTTTATAGGAGTTATTACTGCAGTGTAGGAGTTATCTGGATACCTGTATATTCTATCTTGAAAAGCCTTTAATAGGAAAAAATTTTGGTTTACTTGGGCTAAAAGATAGATATAATAAATTATGGATAAAGTTACTATAGCTCTGAGTTTAAATCTAGAGCTTTTTTTTTATTTCTTTTAGTAGAGTAAAAATTTTAAAAATATAAAGAGGTATAAGATTGGTGAAAGTAAAATATATCTACTTTAAAATCATTAAACAACATGTAAACCAAGTAAAATAACGTTAAAATCAAAAAGTTTTAAAAGTGTTGCTACTTATTGTTTATAACCAATACCTATATGCCATAGTCGATATAGCAATATTAGTAATTGAGGTTTGAGAACAAGGAATATGATGAAAAGTTCAATAACTTTTGTAGGAGAAGATGACTTTGAAGAAGCAGAAAAGAAGTGAGACAAGAAATAACCTACAAAACTGATAAAAAGGAGAATTCAGTGGTAACTAAACAAAATGTACAAAACCAATCAATAGAAGAAATCTAGTAGTCATGGTATTAATAGAACGCACTAGTTTCTGCTGATAGCAAGGATATTGTAGATGACATTAAGCGAAACAAAGTAGAATTTATAAATTTAAGTAAATTAGATGTTAAACATCAGATGATTTATTAGATTTCATTTCTGCGGAATTTATGCATTAGAGCTGATTAAAACAATAGTGAAGATATATTTTATTTATGTGTTCCTTAATGGTGTTGGAAGTTTGGTGGAGACTTTGGTTAGTTGAGAGTATTAATTTGCCAACATAGAATATTTTTGGGTATATAAATTCGTAAAATATCTTTAACTTTTATGAATATAGCTTGTTAATGAGTATTTTAATTTTTGGGTACCTGGCAAATAAAAAAATAATTTTATTGTAGAATTTTGAAGCTATTTGTGAACTATACTCTAAAATTTTTAGGAAAAATAATTCCACCATATTAGGAATGTTAGATATTTCAATTAGTAGCTGTAATTTAGGTATTAAGTATTATAGAAAAGTATTATAATAATATTTATTATATTTAGAAACAAATTAGTGTCATGGAGGAAATTAATTCCTTTTACAGCAAGCATCTGCTGAGCATAGAGAAGTAGCTAGAAATTATTACAAAAGTGTTAGTTTTGTGGAGAATCGTAACACTGTTACAAAATTCTTAACAAATTTTGAATGAAGTGATCTCTCAAGTCAAATAGTATCACAACTATAGTGACTTTGAAGTTGAATTTTGTGGTTTTGAAGGATGAGAAAAAAACAGATTATTTCTTAATGAATATTGGTGGATGACCGATACTGTCTAGTTTGGTGCCGGGAAATTTAATAAATCTGTAATAAAGTAGAATATAGGAAATATTTTAGGAGCTATCTTATAATCTTGTATTTAATTCTTTAATAGATTTGGTGGAGTATCATTGTTTTAGAAGATGAAGTTTTATTTTGTTGATGAAGAAATTGCGGATTTTATCTCAATGGAATTCACAAAAGCAGGAAGGGTACGGAATTTTGAAAGAGCTGACCCTTCTGATGACTATCAAAAAAAGTATGAAGACTTTGAGATAATTAGTTCATCTTAGAATTGATCTAATAGTAGCGAAGATTACTAATAAATCTCGTAGCAAGGTAAAAGAATCTTTAGAAATAAGACTTCATTAAACTAAAACCAAAGCTAGTTTTAAGAAATGAGAAAACATGCTATAGAGGACATTATTTCTAGCCAGAAAGTAAGGGGATCTGTAGTAAAAGATTATAGCCAAAATAAAAAGTTTAAAATATAGAAGCAATAATTAAATTAATTTAAAAAGAGCTAGTATAAGAAATACTGTTATTTTGTTGTTAAATTCTTTATGAGCGTTTCTACTTTGTTAAAGTAAATCTGTGATATAATTTTGTGGTATAAAACAAAATATATATATATAAATATGAGGTAGGTAAAAATGAAAATATTATTAATTATTTTTTCTTTATTGCATTTTCTGAATTGATAAGTTCCCAAAAGAGTACAAACGAAAGAAGAAAAAGTTTTAAAATTAGGTGTGGTGCCTAGTAGTATAGCAGTGTTAGTAGATGACCTGATTTACCCAGAAGGCATTGGGTGATAAATTGGGATGAAGGCCGAAGTGTTTACGGTAAAGTAGTTATATAGGAGTTAGAAGGAATAGCTGGGAAGTTGATTTTGGATTATTCCACCTGTTCTTAGTAGTTCTTTCTATAAAAGTAATACAAAAAACCTTCTTGTGGGCGTTAGAAGCATGAGTGGTAAACCTGGTTACTTTGCAGAAGTATTTGCTAGTGCATCTATATAAAAAGTATATTGATTTAAAAGGTAAGAAAATAGCTTCAGGTCAGATCTTATCAGCTTCTGGGTATATATGCATGCAGGAGCAACATGGTTATTGGTATTGAATGAAAAGAGTATTCAGTACCAATTTAGTGGCGGATATGATAAAAGTTTATGTCATTATTAAATAAAGATGTTGATGCAGTAGCAAGTTATGAAAAATAAGCTACAAGAAAATATATATATGCAGAATTTCCAACATTAGTAAAAGAGGATGTTAGTTATTAAAAAGTGAATTAATACCAGGAGTAATGGGTGGCTGTAATTTGTAAGCCAACTTTGATGAAGAAAAACGGTAAAAAAGTTAGTAACAAGCGCTTACTATGATATTCAAAATGATAAAGAAACACTGCCAAATTTTAAATTTATTTAGTATTACAGGCTCAAAGAATCCAACAAGATGGTATATAAAGCTATAGGAAAACTTGAAAAAAAATGAATAGACTCAAATAAAGTTAAATAATATATAATAGAAAATAAGTTTAAACATTTTCTAAAAAAAACAATATTTTATTAAGGATAAATCTGATATCAACGTTTGAGAAGTTTATTTAAAATAGAAATTAAAAATAGAAAAAGTTATAAGCAAAGTATTGACATTTATGTTATTTTCTTGCTAATAAATATTGTCTGTTAGAATACAAATATCGCATCCACAGCAGCTCAGTTGGTAGCAGCATCTGACTGTTAACTAGGAGGTCGCAGGTCTGGAGTCCCGCCTGTGGAGCTGGAGAGTACTCAAGAGGCCAAAGAGGCGCCCTGCTAAGGGTGTAGGTCGGGAAACCGGCGCGAGGGTTCAACCTCCTGCTCCGTTTTTTATTGGCCCGTTGGTCGGCGATAAGACACCGCCCCTTCTCTACGGCGGTAACACGGGTTCGAACTCTGCATGGCCATCATTTGAATTAATACATTGAGAATAAGAGTTAGGGTCCCGTGGTGTGAAGCGGTTATCACGCCCGCCTGTCACGCAGGAGACTGCGGGTCTGGATTCCTGTCGGGACCCCGCCATTAACATGGCCTTGATAGCCCAGTTGGTAGGAGCAATGGATCAGCCCATGTGTCGGCAGTCTGACTCTGTCTCAAGGCATTTTTATTTTATCTTACCATTTGGCGGCTGTGGCGAAGTGTTAACGCATCGGATTGTGGTTCCTGAAGTATCTGGGGGTCTGATTCCCCCAGCCGCCCTACTTTTAAATTCAGAGGAAGCAGTGTAACTACATTGCTCTTTTGTTTGTTTACTTTGTAAGCAAAATATTAGGCTAATTTAAAAAGAGGGAGTAAAATAGTATCTATAAAATAATAGGGAGATTAAAAATCATGGAAAAAATATCTGAACAACACTTAGAGAACTTTAAAGAATTGATTCAAACTGCATTAGAAAAAAATTGAATCAAAAAGAAAAATCTGTGATTATTTATCAGAGACTTATGCCCATTTTGTAGAAAAGAAAATCTGAGTTGAAAATTAGTGGAAGTTGTAGCCTTTAATAATGGTAGTTGCCCTTCATTAACCTGAAGATTTTCTGATGCTCAGGAATTGGAATCATTACGTTCAAAATACCTGTAAGAACTGTACCTGGCTTCCATTTAGTTTCAAAACTGCGGGTTAAAGTTGTATGTGATTCTAGCTTCTATCTGTAGAAGAAATTATTGCATTTATTAAATAATTTTTATAATTCGCCCATTTTAAGTAGAAGGAGTTTTATTTTGATATAGAAACATTAAGAGGAATCTAAGACTGTAAAGACAAAGAAATATAATAAATACTGAAAATACTATGTTAAGTGATATATAATAGTAATTATAAAATTTTACTAACTATAATGGATAGTAATGGCAAACTTCATTATAGAAATGAGGCATAGAGCAAAGTGAGAAGAAGCAGAACCAGTGTCGTAACTACGGCGCAAAGCGTTTTAAATGATGGCATCATTTGAGGCTCCAAATGGGGACTTTTATTGCAGCTGCTGGTAAGAGTGGCAGGGAACTCCATGTTAAGTGTGTTTAAACTTGTTAAATAAACTCAAATCTGCGGGAAATTATTATTTCTGACGAAAAGACAGTTAATTTAAATAGGGGCAAAATTGAAACTACAAGAAGAGATATCACTTATACTTCCAAGACTATGGGCTCGCAATTTTGTGGGAGGAATTTTATACAGTTGAAATGTTTGACGCCAAGCATTTAGTAAAAAACTCAGTCATAGGTCTTTATTAGGAGCATACAAAAAAAGAATATAATGAGGTGTTGATTTGAAGCAAGCTGGACTAGGAGATGAAGCTTTTAAAAGTCTAAGTGACGACTAGGTCAAAATAAAGGCTGCTATAGCTGTTTAATTAGCACAAACCAAAAAATCAATAGCTGATGGAACCTGTAAGTAGCTTATGTGATGAAAAAATATGACTTGTAATGACATTTAAAAAAATTAAATGCAGGAAAAAGGAATAATAGTACTTATAAATCTCTACGAAAGTTAATCTATAAAAAATATAGCACGAAGACTTTAGGATTAAAGGATTTAAAAAATTCCATTTTATAAGATCTGAGAAGGTGACTAAAGATGAACTTGAAGAACCTTTATAATTAAAAACCTATAATTGAAGTTAGCTCATTGGCTTCTATTGTTTGTGATTTTATTGCATAGCTGTTATGATACAAGATCTTTCATTAGGATTTAAAAGTGATAGAATCTTCTGGGACGGCATGTATCCTGTTGATTTTTCTATTTTACCTGAATTGAACTGATTATAGAAATAACTAATATTATTTCATTTCATCTATATTAGCCTTTATGCACAACGTTAATATTACTAACAATACTAACAATGTACTATCAAACTTAAGATAATCAAAAATATTTAGAAAAGTGGCATTCTGCTCTCAGAATACGCTTACCGAATAATTGCTGCATCTAGTAAGTCGATTTAGTACTGAGTATCTAGTGGCTCAGAGTATATATTACAAAATATCTCAAGATCAGCCAAGTTATTAAAAGAATATGCAGAGGTGGCTGAGATTGTTGTTAGAAGCCATGAATCAGCTTAGAGTTCCAAAATTTATTACCATAAAAATGCAATTCCATCTAATAATCCAAGCCGGTTATCTCTGTATACTTTTAACTTTGAAATCAAGCATGTGGAGAGCAAGTGTCGAGATTTAGTGTAGGAGCAGGAATAGGCCAAAGATTGGTGGCAAGAGCTAACCACCTTAGATATGATAGGAGTTTCTATACAATTATTACTCTTAAGGTCGTGAATCTTCGTAATCATCTAGTGTTAATATTTTAAAGTTCTATAGAATAATTTCCCAATTAACTTTTGAAAAGTCGGCTTAGAAAACGAAAGTAAAATTTGCATTCCTACACATAGAAAATATACTATATGTTACTAATTGCCATTATATCATGTAAGAGAGATTTTCTGGTAGGATTAAAGAGTTAAATGTGCTAGCCAAAGGGATTATAAACTTGATCGAAAAGCAGGTTCGAAAAAATGCTTAGCGAGCTGTTTGACAGTATAGAAAATTGTAATTTAGTGCGACGACTTTTGCGGCTATAACAGCTATATTTACATCTGTATTTATCATCGGTAACCTTGTAAGAGAAAGCATTAGGTGTAAAAGTCTTTACTACATTAAGAAGATTTCCACCGATAATAGTGGGTATTAATATTTCTAGAGGATTTTGGGGCCTGAGTAAATTTAGTAGTTTCTACTATATATTTATACAGTTATAAGCAGACGAAAATGTATGATGAGGTATTAGAAGGGATTAATAACAATGTATTATTAATGATAAAAAGTCTAGACTTCAAAGTTTTATTAGTTGGTGTTAAATAATATTTGTTTGATATTTGAATTCACATTATAGTTTCATATAGATTTGAATCTCAAATATCAAAAATCTAACTTCCAGGTGAAGGCTGGCAGGTGGTATCAACATTTGCTCGGTAAATATAGAAAATATAATGAAATTGGTAGAATTTCAACATTATTAATTGGTTTGTCGTTATCGATACCACAGGAAAATATCTCATAATTTCTATTAGAAAATGAGAGTGAAAAAATAATTAAAGAAAAGCATTAAAACAAGGAGAAATAGATGTGTGTCTTGTAAAGTAGGAAAAACTGTTAATAACGACCTTTAAAAGGAGAGGTGAAAGTAATTTAACAACTGACCTTGAAGAACAAATGTCGAAAAAGGGTGAGGAATTATTAATAACTAGAGGAAATCAAGCTAAAGAAGAGTTGTAGAAAGCAGTGAACTCATAAAAATAATTCTAGCAAATTGTAGGAATTGGATATAAATTGAAGAAGCAAAATCAAAAATCTACAACCAAAATCGATCTCTGATGCAATATCGGAGAACTTGAAGAAATGAGTTTTATTTCCAGAAATTATCGGATGAGGTGCTCGATGAAAGCTAGTAAATCACTAGGGTGAGGAAGGCATCCTTGGCACCTGGGTGCAAAATGATGTGAAGGGTAATAAAAGCAGAAAATGGTAAAGAAATCGCGACACCTTACATTGAAGATGTGGCTAAATAGATGTTGCTGGGGCAAAAGTAAATCTCGATATCGAAGTTGCGAAGTTAAATTGACTAATGAAGATTGATATTAACGCTGTTTCTGTGATACATGTTTGATTCATTAAATCATCTGAACTTTTAGGAAGCAAAAGATGGGCTGTTATTGGATACAAAGAATGATTATCAAATTCTGAGCCAAATACATATAACCAAGTAGATGATTATCCATTTGGTGGAGGCCAGGGGATGGTATGAAACCAGAACTGATATTTGGGGCTGCTTGGAAAGTTTGATAAAAACTGATAAAACAGCTAATACTCATCACAGGCCCATAAGGTGAAAGATTCAGCTGAAGTTGAGGAACTTCTGAAGAAGACACTTTGATTTCATCTGTGGTCACTAAGGAAGGTTATGTGATGAAAGAACTAGAGGATGGAAAATAGATGAAATTTTACTGATTGGTGATTTTATTTTAAATAGGTGGAGAATTGCCGTAGCTTGACAATGGTTGAGTAGTATAGCGCGTCTTGTTCCGGATGGGTCCGTAGGGAAGGAAGAATCTGGCAAGGATGATTCATTCAACGGGATTATTAGAATATCCCTGGGCTACACGATCAAAGGATGGTAAAAGGAATGGTGGTCTCTGATGTATTGACAAGTGGGCACGGTAAAAATATATAGGAAACTTGGTGCAAGAAAGTTTGGAGAACATTGACTGACGACCCGCTGACTACTGGAAAAACCATGAATTCACAGCACAGCCAAATTACTTGATGAAATAAAAAGAAATGCAAAAAATTAACGTAAATAGATATAAATTGCATTTTGATATAATATTAATATAGTATGTACTAGAAGTACAGAGACTAGAAGTAATTACAATTTTATTTGAGGAAATCTAATAAATAGCCTAGAAATTAAAAAAGATAAAATAACTGTATGGTATCTAAAACTGAGCAATGATAAAGTATACAAAGATGGTGCAGGAGCTCATAGTTATGACTGCGTAATTTTACGTAACCAAATTCATTGAAAGCCATTTGTTTACTGAAGATGTATTATCAGTTGGTGATGTGAAGTAGGAAGCCTGCTAACTGGAATTAGATAGATCGTGAAAAGATTAGGAAGATGTACCTGTGTAATTCATTTATCCTACAAAATTTTGTAGTAATGCTGAAATATAAAAAAATTAATGGAATTATCATGGACTGGAACACGAAAATCTGAAAACGGAGAATAATCAAGCAAATAAAATTTTGACAACCAAAGGTGGATTATTAATGGATGTAGAGGGATTACGTGCATTTATCCTAGGTCTACATTGACAAATTCGTGAAAAGATTTAGAATGAATTTGTGGAGGTTTGAAATATATATCTAAAAATTAAGAAGTAGATAAATCTAAAAACAAAATTATCTTAAATAGACGTGTAATCTTAGAAGTTAAAGAAAAGTAAAAAATTAAATAGTTTATGGAAATATTAATGAAGGTGATGTAACTGATGTGTGCTAGTCGTATTTACTGACTTTGGAGCATCTTGGGCACATCGGTGAAGTTGATGGATTATTAGACTGGTGAAATCTCTGGCCTGCGTAGAGAAAGCTGCTGATGGCTAATAGTTGAGAGTATCAAGCAGTTGCAGTTATCGCTGCAGACAGAAATGAAAAGCTCACTTTCAGCCAAAACTTTATTACTAACATAATGGGAAGTAGTCAAAGCATAGCCATAAAGTTGAGATGGCTAGGAAGGTGGTTGTTCGTAAATACAACTGCATTTGAGCATTTTAGGTTGAAGTATTACTAGATGTTAGCTGGATTAGTCTATACTTCAAATTTCCTTACGAAAGAGCCTACAAATGCACAGTTCTTAAAAAAGGTGAGTAAAAGTAAATGTAAAAGTTTTAGAATTTGATTCTTGGAAAAGCGAAAGATTGTCTTTACCAATCAAAGAACTATTAGAAAAACTAAAGTAGTGAAGAAGCATAAAGAAGCTGAGCATGGCTACTTCACGGTGATAAGATACTTCATTCAATCTAGGGACAAATTTAAAGATACTGAACTTTAATTTGAAAAATAGAAATAAAGGTAGATAGCTTGTCTATTGCTTTATTTTTAGGTAAATGAAGAAAGAATTTAGAAGTTGAAATGTGGATTTTAACTATGTAACTTTGCCATTTTAGCTAAAAAATATTTAAAAGATATATGTAAAAGCGCCGGAAACCAAGGTTGCGAAGTAATAGGTAGACCAAACAATGGTAAATCTACACCTTTTATTAAAATTCACAGATAGATTATTCCATCGTAGAAGACGAAAGAGGTGTTACTCGTGATAGAATTTATCTAAAGCAGAAATGGCTAAAATTACTCATTCATGAGGATACTGGAGGAATTGAACTAGAAGACAATTCTTCCAAAACAAATAAGAGCGCCAAGTTTGAATTAGCAACCGATGAAGCAGATGCTATTATTTCTTAATAAAACGAGTCGGAGTGGAGTAACTAGCGATGATGAAGAAGCTACAATTACTTGAGAAAACAGATAAACCAGCTGGTACTTGCAGAAATAAAAACTGATAACTTGATATGGAATCATATGATCATGATTTCATTCATTAGGACTCCAAAGCATCCATCCTGCACCCCAATCCTATGGATTAGGTATTGTGATTTAATGATGAAGTTTAGAAAACTAAAGTCTCTAGAAGAAGATAAGAAGATGAGACAAAATTAGATCTTCCTACCGTATCGTCCCAATGTAGGTAAAACCCAGTTTAATTAATACGACTTTAGGTGAAGAGCGTGTTATTGCATCCGATATCGCAGGTACTCAGCATGATGCAACTGATAATTTTACCCAAACATGCCGAGATGAATATGCAGGAATCGACATGTTTCGGTATTAGAAAACGTGAAAAGTGGCGGGCGTGAGAACTGTGAGAAGTATTCAGTACTTGCCCTAAAAAGCTTATCGAACGTCTAGATGTGGTCTTAGTGGGTCTTTAGCCAAGAAGGTATTATTGAAAACAAGAGCAAAAAAGCAGGATACGTCAATCTGAAAAGGTGTAACTACTGCTAAGTTAGTTAAAATGGGATGCAGTAAATTGCTAAAGATGATGGGTGGTCGATGAAAGAATTCTGATGGTAAAAATTGTGATAGTTTTGCTTACTTAGATTTATGCTAAATTATCTATGTTCTTAAAGGAAAACAAAGAATGTGTGGTTTAACATCTTCCTCTACACTAAAGAATCAGCGTATGAAAATAGACAACGTCATGTATCTAAAGTCTAACACTTAATGGAAATCGTTATGAGTCAAGGAATCCAAACTCCTCAAGATAAAGTGTAGAGATTTACATTTTATGCATCATGTTGCTATTAATCCACTGACATTCGTGTTCTCTGTGGTTCATCCACGGTGTACTTTATGAGAGATTTTAGAAAAGAATCTACCTAATTTTGAAGGAACTCGGCTAATATATTAGGCTCAAAGGAACTAATAAAAAGACGAAGATATGAATAGTATTTAGTCTAGTAAAATAAACTTTGGGTTGTATTTCTATATAGAAAATTTTAAATACATTTAATAAATATGAAAACAAAATGAAATAATGAATTAATTATCGAATTATCATTGTGAAAAATTAGTCAAAAATACTAGCAAATAACTTTAGAACGTGGTAGAATTCTTTTATATACTACTAATTAGGAGGTAATCTATATATATTAGGATATTGCGACGTTGAAGTTATATACTTTTACTTTTACTAATTATGCTGACTTTATGGGCCCACCGAAAGGAAAAGAATATAATGGTGATATAAAAGTAAGAATAAAACTGATTAATCTGAAAAGCTGTAGAAATTATACGCAAGCAAAATGGAAGAGGTGCTAAAGTGAAAAGAGGAGGTTGAGCTATCAAAGACTACCAACATCCAACTAATAATATTTAGTACTTGCTCCATTGTCATGATCAACTGACAGTTGTACTCAGTAGCGAGTAGTAGCTCACGAATTGGTCATGCTATTCAAGATAAAGTGCAGGATTATAAACCAATATGGAGAGGTACCCCATTAGTACCTAGCATTAGCTAATCTTGGAGAAACTATCAACAATTTTTTATTATGGATTCTTTATTAATAGGATTAATTAATAACTTGGTTATGTTATTTTGATTGGAGTAGGATTCAAGTATTTGCAGTGCTATCTCCAAGAGGATATTGACGGTAGAGTCTACATGCTCAAACGCATTAGAACAAGTGGTTGACTTAAAAGACCGTGGATCATCAAGAACACAGGACACTGTCGTAAAGTCTTAATGGCAGCAGCTTTAACTTATGTTGCAGCAGCAGTTGTAGCTTTAAATGGAGATGTTGGTGATCTGTCTCATATTATTAAATAGTAATAAGTAGATTAATTGAATAATGGATTGTCAATGGAAATTGGCAACTTTTCTTTTGTCGGAGAATGTATACATTTTTAATTATTTTGTTAATCAAAGTTTCTACTTAACTCAGTACTCCATTGGAAATATAAAAAACAGCTAAAGTCTATGTAAATAAGGTATGGAAAAATATCAGCCATTATTCTCTATAATATCTCTATTAATGATATGGGCATTGTAAGATCTACAGCACAGAGGTACAAATGATTTGCATGGAATTGGTTGTGATATTGTTGAGCATTCACTGCCTTAAGAAATATATCGATGACAAAAAAGGACTTGAAAAATTATATACAAAAAAAATGAGTTAAATGAATCATATAAACAACGAATCATAGAAGAAAAATGGAATATTTATTTATCGTTCGACAAGAAGAGGCAAACATCAAATATGCTATAGGAGTTGAATTCTTCTAAGGAATTTTCTGTTGATATGAAGTGAAAAGATGATAAGGGGAACCCGACATTGATTATAAAAAATTAGAAACACATCTATAACTAGCCACTGATAATAACGGTTGTGGTATCGGTTGTTCTTAGAGAAGGAGATAAGAAATGATAAATTAAAGATAGACTGACACAACTTAGAGTTGATTTAGATGTACCTAATGGAATAATATAATAAGCTAAATAACTTTACATTGAAAAAACCGGTTTAGCAGCTACAAAGCTAGATCTTATATGGACTTGGTGCAAAAGCATTGCGAGACATCTTTACGAAATGGGGTTAGTAGTACTTAAAACTGCAACGTTAGAAGAAGCACAGTTCTAAAAAGATATAATTAAAGACAGGCACATTTTGTATTAGGATACAAACTTCTAAAATGTTAAAGGCGCTGCAGTGGCCACATCTCAATATGTCCATCAAAAGAATGTTGAAGATGTCATTATGCTACAGGGATTCAACAAAAAATTAAAATATATGTGAAACTGATACTGGATGGGGAGAATTGAGCAATTCAGTCTAGCAAATTGAAGAACAATAACTTATTGGCTCTAGAAAAATAGATTTGAAGGAATTTTCCATTATCTTAAATGCTGATGGTGAGAATAATGACTTCAGACCGAAAAAACTCCAGCACAAAAGCCTCACGCACAAACCAAAATACCTCTGGCATTGAAAACCCAGCAGGAAGCAGTAAAACAGACAGAGAAGACCATAACCTTCAGAATAGGTACAGCCTATATGTTAATTGCAGTGAGAAATATAGAGAAACTAGATAAGATAAAACTAGGTCCGTAGTCGTTACAGTAAAAGTAAACCCGCAAGCTAAGAAACTTTAAAAAGGAGCCAAAAGGTTAGGTGCATAAAGCTATGAAATGGCAAGATGAGGCCCAGCCAGGCCACCCAGAGCTGCGCTGATGGTATTTAAGGAGAGCCCAAGGGTCCGTAAGATTGAGCAGACTTCAGGGAAGACCCTGAGGATAGTAGACGTGTTTGTAATGGAATCAAACTTACGGCCGCCAAAGTGGAAAATATGTTAGGAGATTGCACGTCTGAATTTTGGGAGAATAATGCAAAAATATTAGTTGATACGTTTTGCTATATATCAAGATACAATAAGCTGCTGAAAATATTCTATGCTGTATAAATAAACGTGTTCCAAGAGTTTACTATAAAAGGAAATAAAATGGAGTTAGTAAATGTAATGAGCACAGAAAATTATCACTTAGCAAACTCAAGTTACATACAAGATAAGTATATAGTGAAATGTATTAACCACTTGATGAAAGGTGAAATGCAATTGCTTTTATACTGCAAGGTATAGAGATACAACAAATTCTCTAGATGAGGTGCCTAAGATATACGACTCAAGATGAATTTAATTATTTAAAATCACTTGAAGAAAACGAAAGAAGAGGTCATTAGATTAATTTCAGAGGTTCACTTTGTAGATGAACTAGATATTTTAGCTCAAGAAAATTACAAAGGGTAGAAGACCTATATCGCCCTTTTGTAAAGAGAGAAAAACGTACTACATTAGGCGGACGATAGCAAATGAGGTTTAGAGAAACCAGCGAGTTACATTCTGAGAGCTTCCCAAACTGCTGAAGATTTGAAATAAAAGCTGCATAAGTATATAAAAATGCTGAAAAGTGAGTGCTACAGCTGAAGAAGCTAAATTAACCATGCATCGAGATATTATCGCATGAAAATATTTCTGATAGTGCAAACATCGCGAATATGTACTTTGAAAACACTAGAAAATTCACAGTCTACTTCAGTGCTTAAAAAGGTGTGAAGAAGGCAGCATGAAACGCTACTTTATACTACTATGGAGCCTGGTGGATCAAATTTCAGAAATTGCTTCGCACAGAATTCTTGCATCTAAATGGAGCGGGAAAAGAAGTGATAATCCGTGTAAGTATCGAAAGCCTGATAAAGATAGATTACACGATTATATATACTACGTGGTTTAACGAAAAATCGTCCAAACAGCGATTGGCAAACTACTAGCTAGAACAGATGTATCACAGATAGTATGAAAGAGATTAATCTATCCACGCAAATTGAAAAGAGAGAGATTCATGCAGGATTTCACGAGCTGAGGAAGATTCTGTTGCTACTTTCCTCAGAAAACTTGAAAACAACCATTAATGCAAAGCCCTCTAGCAAAACAGTTTTAGGAATAGACCCTGCATTTAGAAACTAGGCTGTAGTAGATGGCAATTGGTTGATGAATGTGGTAATCTCTGAGATAAAATGGTGATCTATCCGCATACACAGCCAGCTTCAGCAGATAGATAAGCAAGAAAAGTCTAGTGATTTTAATTAAATTTGTTAATAAACATAATATTAACGTAATAGCCATCGGATCAAATGTACTGCATGCGTCTCGTGGAGCTGAGAAACGGTTTGTGATGCGACAACTAAAAGCTGAGTGGAGGTGACTGACTATGCTGTCGTATAAATGAAGCGGGAGCTAGTGGTGGCACTCAGCTAGTGAGGTAGCACGCGAAGAGATTCCCGAGACCTTTCAATGGTAGAAGAAAGTATGCATCTATCAGCGGCGACGTATCTCATAGATCTACTAAGTGAACTTGCAAAACCGCATCCAAAATCAACCGGTGTAGGTCAAATACCAACAGGATATTACGCCCAAGTTTTTAGAAAAGAGCACTTACTTTCGCAGTTGAAACTGCGGGTTAACAAAGTAGGGTAAAAATGTTACTACACGGCATCCGTATCCACTACCATCATATGTTCTCAGGATGTTAACAAACAAACCGCTCAAAACATCATGGCGTAGCGTCAGCAAACGAGAAACAGAAACCACTAAAGAAACTAGCTAAAGTACCAAGACTCGTACGACTTTCTGAACAATGTAGCAGGATTCTCGAATACCTGACAGTAAAAATATTTTCGATGCTACAGGTATTCACCCAGGATTAGCCAAAGCCGCAGAGAATTTACTAAAAGAGCTGAAAACTGTCATCTACTAAAGAAGTGAAAGGACGAAGAGTTTGCCTACAATATATGAGAGTATAGAGAAGTCGCGTCTAGCAGATTCAAAATGAGCGTCGGTCTGAGAACGTAGAAGAGGGCAATGAAGATTTACAAAACAACCGGCTACGAGATAGACGTGGATGTTTGCGAACCACACGCTAGCAAACCTGATATCCTAACCATCAGATGCATCTTCAGAGTTGGTGTACTAGCAGGGACTGCTAGAAATATTACAGCCGTTTGGAGCATTGCTCGACATCGTTTGAAAACAAGTCACGATGGTACATATTTCGAAAATTAGTATTATATATAAAAACCACCTGATGTCTTAGTGTGTAGGCCAAATCGTATTTGATGTTTATCTAATGGGCAGACAGCAGCAGAAGGTGAACAGAGGACGTGTTGCACTAGCGACAGCTGTAAGTATTTAGAGGAGGTAGAAAATGAGTAAGAACATCGTACTACCTTTCCAAGTATAGATGATAGCTTTGAGGGCACGGGCTGTATAATGGTATTAGCTTTATCACGTTGACGTGTACCACCTACCGCGGATTTTAGGAGTCAGCTCTATGTTTTATCAGGATGTTTAATTAGTTCATTAATTGGTAAAAAGAATCTAGAAAACTGGTGACTGTAAATTTATATAACTCTATATTAGAAGAAGAAGCTGAGACGTCCAGTTACCAGCTGTTTGTTTCGAGGATACCAGTTGGATTTAGTAGTAATGGTGCTTTTGTAATGTGTACTGCGCGTAAAGTCTGTGTAATTGCTATATTTGGTTATATATATATTTCATGTGACGCTGGTGGTATATTTTCCATAAAGCTTTGACTCATTTTTGATAGTTTCGGTGCACAAAGTCCGTTCAAACATCTATGTGTCTTTAGCAAATAGAAGAGGAATTTGTAGTATGGTCCATTGCTTTTCTTATTAGTCATATGAAAAGAGAGTCAGATGGAACTTTATAGATTAAACAAGAACTTTTTATATGTTGTTCTTTGGATTGATATTAGTATCATTAATAGCGCATATACTTTTTATTTTGATATAAATAATACAGTAGAATATATTTCGGTACTGATACTCGACATTTTTCCTACTTGTAGGAGTAGTAGGAGCAATCTTTATATCCATATGGAGAGATTACTATGATAAGGTAACTCTGCAAACTAGAAACATGATATACAGTGTTGTTTCATTAGCATCTATCGCTACATTAATAACAGTAATGATTTATACATCTGAATATAACACGTGGCTATATAGAGGTGGTTTCCTATTAGTAGCTATTAGGGTTAATAGTTATAATTAGTAGTAGGAAACAACATACACTAATGCTCAAGATTATTATCATTCAAACCTTGTAGTGTTTATTGGTAAGATATCATACAGTTTATACTTATGGCATTTCCCATTAGTAATCATGACACCGGTATCAGAAAATAGAAGTCCAAATATTATCTCTGTAGTATTACGAGTAATTCTAACATTGCTTTTAGCTACATGCTAGTTATGTGTTTGCTAGAAACTCCAATTAGAAAATTAGGATTTAAAAACTATATAAATGTTATATTCAAACTGACGTCCTAGAAAATCTAGAAAAGTCTATGCAGGTGTTGTTGGACTAGTTTCAATATTATTCTTAATGGGTATTTTCGGAAAAAGGTAACCCATTTATTTCTACAGCTTTGTATAGAGATGGAAGCAAATAAAGAAACTCAGTTTATAAATAACTGGAAGACAATAAAGATTAATAACCAAGAAAAATCTAGTGGATTCTAACAAAAGATAACAAAGATAACAAAGATAATAAAGAAGATAAAAATAATTCTGATAAAAATATAGTCTCAGTACTAGTTATGGGTGATTCATTAACTGTAGAGTGTTGGAGAAAAATTCCAAGAACTATATCCAGGAGCTTGTTATCGATGGTAAAATTGGTCGTCAATTATACTGCAGTAGAGAGGCGAAAAACTATTCTAAATACACTAATGAAAATTCAGCGATAATCTTCCAGTTAGGAACTAATGGTCCATTTACAGAAAGTCAACTGAAGAATTAGTAAAAAGAATTTGATAAAGCAGATATTTACTTCGTCAATATTAAAGTACCAAGAGCTTGGGACGAGTAAATAGCAGCATTAAAAAGAAATGCGAAAAAACATTCAAATGTTAAACTTATTGACTGGTATTCAGTATGCAAATAGTACTAAAAGATTTATTTGAGCCAGATAGAGTACACTTAAATCAAGCTGGTATAGCTGGAAATGGTAACATTAATAGAGAAAAACTTAAAACGCCCAGTGGAAATTAAAACAAATTAAAATAATACAGAGAACTAAGTAGTGAAATGCTATTTAGTTCTTTATTTTAGTTAGTATAATAAATCAGGGCATGACGAAAAGTCTAGCAATGGTTTAATTAGACAGTCATTTTTAAAAATAAACAGTTAATTAATAGATTTGTCATAGAAATAATAAAATTAAAAGTATCAATTGTGTTTGAAATATTTAACTTCGTTGAAATATCAATATAGTTTATGAGTATAATATTTTAGTATTATAATTTATTGAATAATAAAAAGGAGATAACATGACAAAAGTAAGAGATGAGATATGCACCATCTCCAACAGGAAATTTATCATATCGGTAATGCAAGAACTGCATTATTTAATTACCTTTGCTAAACACAACGGTGGAGATTTCGTATTAAGAATTGAAGATACGGACTCAAACGTAACAAAGAAGAAGGTGAGCGTAGTCAGCAACATACGAACTGGTTAGGTTTAGATTATGATGAAGGTATTGGAAAAGAAAAGAATTCGGGTCCATACCGTCAATCTGAAAGAATCGATATTTATCAAAAATACGCTGATCAACTTATCGCAGAAGATAAAGCATATAAATGCTGCATGACGCGAAGAGATTAGAAGCTGAAGAGAAGAGCAAATTGTAACGGATTACCACCGCGCTATAGTGTGAGACATGCTAACTTAACAAAAGAAGAGCAAGAAGCTTTTTGAAAAAGAAGGTAGAAAAGCCTGCTATCCGTATCCGTGTTCCTCAAGACAGAACATACAAATTTGATAGATATGGTTAAAGGTGAATTATCATTCGAAGGACATGACTTTTGGAGATTTTGTAATCATTAAAAATGATGGAGTAGCAACATACAATCTCATGAGTTGTCATCGATGATTACTTAATGAAAATTTCTACGTATCGTAGGGATGATCACGTTCTAATACACCCAAAACAACTTGTTGTAGATGAAGCATTAGGATTTGAACCACCAAGATTTGGTCACATGACTCTAATCGTAAATGAGAACAAGAAAAAATTATCTAAACGTGATGAAAGTATCATCCAATGCATCGAACAATATGATGAATTAGGATGCTTTCCAGAAGCACTATTTAACTTTTCATCGCTTTACTAGGATGGTCTCCAGAAGGTGAACAAGAAATTTTCTCTAAAGAAGAATTTGTTAAAATCTTCGATGAAAAACGTCTAAGTAAATCACCTGCGTTCTTCGATAACAATAAACTTACTTGGATTAACAACCAATACATCAAAGCTCAACCTTTAGAAAGAATCGTAGACTTATCATTACCATTCTTTATTAAAGAAGGTGTAGCAACAGCTGAAAGGAGTAGAAGCTAATAAAAGCATGGTTTGAAAAATTAATTTCACTATACCAGCCACAAATGAGTTAGCGGTGCTGAAATCGTTGAGTTAACAAAACCAATTCTTCGTTGAAGATGTTAAATTTGATGAAGAAGAATTAGAAATCTTGAAAACAAGAAACTACAGCAACAGTGATTCGAAGATTTCTTAACAAAAGTTGAGGAAGTAGAAGAGTTCACAGCTGATAATATTAAAGCTTTAATCAAAATCAATTCTAAAAGATACAGGTAGTTAAAGGTAAAAACTTATTTATGCCAATCCCGTATCGTTTCAACAGGACCAATGCACGGTCCAGAATTAAACACAAGCTTTAGAATTACTTGGAAAAGACCATGTGTAGCTGCTAGGTAAAAGCTGCATTAGAAACAATTAAATAGTATAAATTAAGAAAAGAAATAACGAAAGATTAAGGGTGAAATAAGATAGAACTAATAAATTCTAGAGTAGCCCTTAATTTTTAATTTTCAAAGCTAGATGGAGAAATATATGCAAAAGCAAAGAAAATATCTTGACATTTATCTTCAAATAAGGTATTATTACTGCGATATTGTTTATATATCTTCACGGAGTAGCCCCGGAAAAACTTAGTCGTTATGACAGATTAAAAACAACATCCTAGGAGGAAAAAAGACATGCGTCAAACATATATGGCGGATCAACTATAGATGGTATGTAATCGATGCTGGAAGGACAAACTCTTTAGGTCGCTTATCATCGAGGTAGCTTCAATTTTAAGAGGAAAACACAAACCTACTTATACACACATCGATACTGGGGATAATGTTATCATTATCAACGCTGAAAAATTGTGTTAACTGGTAAAAATTAACTGATAAAATTCACTGTGTCACACAACAACTCCTGTGGGTTAAAAAGAAAAGAACACGCTGGATTAATGGTAGAAAAATATCCAGAAGAACTTTTGAACCATCTATCAGGTATATACCATACTACTTTAGGTAGAGGCTCAAGGAATGAAACTTCACGTTTACCGTAGGAGCTGAAGCCACCCGCAGCACAAAAACCAGAAAAATACGAATTACGTGGATAATATAGAGGGAAATAATTAAATGGCACAAAGTAGAATATCGCGGTACAGGACGCTTCGTAAAAGCTCAGTAGCACGTGTAAGATTAGTACCTGGAACAGGAAAAGTTATTATATCAACAGAGAAATGCGTGAATACTTACCATTAGAATCGTAGTACTGAGACTTAATGCAACCTTTAGAAGTTGCATCTACTACAGGTAACTATGACGTTTAGTTAACGTTAACGGTGGAGGATACACAGGACAAGCTCAAAGCAATCCGTCACGGGAATTGCACGTGCTTTACTAAATAAACCAGAATACCGTAAGACTTAAAACCAGCAGGATTACTAACTCGTGACCCTCGTGTGAAAGAACGTAAAAATACAGTCTTCGTGGTGCGAGACGTGCTCCCTCAATTCTCAAAACGTTAATATTGGTCTTATACCAAATTGCGTCAAGACATCAGAGAACTTTCTCTGGTGTCTATATATAAATAATGTGTTAGAAATAATATATTTTAAAGGTATTAATGCTTGAAAAGGAATTACAGTAATTGTATAATATATACTTGAAAAATCATTATATTTATAATAATTTTCAAGTATTTTTAAATTTATATATTATTCGTAAATTTCTGAATCTTTTAAGAGTAAATACTACTTCGTTCCAGCTGGATAATTATCTAAATGATAATAATAGTATTTTTCTTCAATTTTTCTTTAGGTTTAATTCTGCACTACTTGAGCTATTTCATTTAACTCATCGTATAAATTTTTAAATAGTTTGGCATCTTTACTTTTAATCTTTTGGATTGATTTGGTAAATGGTGTTTCGCCAAACCAAGTATCTTCATTTTGAAATCGATTCTGATTTTTCATTAACTTTTAATTTAATAGAAATATCATAGTCAAAAGTATACCTATCAAAAAAGTTTGTAAGGCTGCTGATGTAGTCGTGTGATCCTTTGTTAGAACGATTTATAAACTTAAGTTTTGCACTGTAATCTAGTAGCATTAAGATCGAAAATCTCAGCCATTTTAAAAACATCAAATCTCATCGTAAACATCCGCAGTTACAAAATTGACTTTACATCATATCCTACTCGTTGAAATTCTTGATATTTTTTCTAGAAGTTGTTCTAGAGTAGCATCTTCAATATTTCTCTTTTAACATTTGTAATTGATTCTTTCCATCTTCTATTACTTCTTGCTTTAGGATACTTAACTGTCAATATATAGTTCATTCAATTCTTCCCTCCTTAAATTTAGCACATTATTATTATACATATCTTTCATTACATTTACAATAGAATATACTAACATTTGATAAATTAACTACTATATAGTGATAAATTATGTACTAAATGTTTTTCAAATTTTCAGAAACATCTGAAAAATAGATGAAAGATCAATCTTGACATTTTCTATATCAAAAACTTTATATATAAGTATCATAAATTTAAAAAGGAGGTCATTGCACATGAAAATAATTGCGATTTCAACAAGAAGTGTCGATTATAAATCAGATGCTGGTATAGCTAAAAGACGTTTATACATTAATGGTTATTTTTCAGAAATAGCAGAAAAAGCTGGCTTTATTTTATTCCCAGTTTGTTCTGAAAATGGATTAGAGGAAATTGCAACCATGTGTAGTGGTCTGATAATTGCTGGACGAGATAGGGATATTAATCCTAAATACTATGGAGAAAAGCCTCTAGAGGGTTTAGAGTATCCTGATGATCCTTATGAGGATGAGTTAGACTTCAAACTTATTGAACTTTTTGAGAAGGCTAATAAGCCTATCATCTAGGGATTTGTAGTGGATTACAAAGTTTGAAAATATCTATCATGGAGGCACATTAAAACAACATATAGATGAACATTCAAAGTAAAGAACAATTAATTCGTCATACCATTGATAGTAGAAGTACAATTATTGTTTATAGCTATATGGAAATAAAAACGAAGTGAACTCAATTCATCATCAAGCAATAAAAGATGTTGCTAGAAGGATTCAAAGTTACGGCTGTAGCAGACAGATGGAACCATTGAAGCGATAGAGAAAGGGAAATCTTATTGGTCTGCAATGGCATCCAGAAGTCGATTACGAAGTAGATACATTTTATTTCTTGAATTATGTGAATAAATAACAAAACTTGGTAAATCTATAAAAATAAAGAGTAATAATATACTATCAAAAGATAGTTGACTATTATCTAAAATGATGGTAAAACTATTCTTTGTGTAAAAATAATAGCAGTGGATTAATTGTTATTGCCTCTATGTTATACATTTTTTAATGTGGCAACTCGTAGCCTATGCTGCTAGGCGAAGTTCCAGTTTTATAACATATACAACAACGATAATCGTGCTTTTTGTTTTCACAACAATAAAAACAAAAAGATAAAAGGAGGAGCACATAATGGCTCGTTTTACAGGTTCAACTTGGAAAAAATCTCGTCGTTTAGGAATTTCACTAAGCGGTACTGGTAAGGAGTTAGCTAAACGTCCTTACGCACCAGGACAACACGGTCCTAACTTAAGAAAAAAACTATCTGAGTATGGTTTACAATTACAAGAAAAACAAAAACTTCGTTACCTACACGGTATGAACGAAAAACAATTCCGTAAATTATTCGATAAAGCTGGTAAATTACAAGGTCTTCACGGGGAAAACTTCATGGCATTACTTGCTACACGTTTAGATTCTGTAGTATACAGCTTAGGTTTAGCTAGAACTAACCGTCAAGCTAGACAATTAGTAAACCACGGACACGTTCTTGTAGATGGTAAAAAAGTAGACATCGCTTCTTACGCTGTTAAACCAGGTCAAGTAGTTTCAGTAAGAGAAAAATCTAGAAACCTTGAAATCATTAAAGAAGCTGTTGAAATCACTAACTTTGTACCTGAGTACTTAACTTTTGATGCTGATAAATTAGAAGGATCATTAGTAAGACTTCCAGAAAGAAGTGAATTACACCCAGAAATCAACGAACAACTTATCGTTGAGTACTACAGCAGATAATAAGAATAAGCCCTTTAAACTAACGTTTAAGAGGCTTGCTTTTATGAGCTCTTTGTCAAATTCGGGGCTTAGAGAAAAATAGGAAATGAAATTTAGGCAGCATTTTGCAGCTTAGATTTTTTCTTACTTTCACTAAGTTTAACATTATTTTTATATTTAGAAACAAATAATCTAGACATAATTAAAATACGTAATATAGTTGTATACTAAATCCGAGGCTGGAATTTTTTCCATGCCCCGGATTTAACATACAACCTTTTAATTGTCTAAACTGGTCGAATTCGACTAGTTAAAGTAATATTATCATTTATGATATTGCTGTCTTTAATTTTTCCAATCTATCTAGAAAATCATCAGGTAGATTAGCTAATTTTTACTTCTTCACCTATTTTAGAATTAAATAGTGCCGACAATTCTTTTATAAAAATTGTTTCAAAATTGTGTAATCAGTCAATGATTCAATAGAAATAAGTACACTGTATAAGTCATCCGAAAGTATCAAAACTCACTTATAGAAAGTACATTATTAGGGATAATATTATCAAATGCTTCGATTCTTACACTATTTGTTATTGAAACATTTATACTTCTGTAACCATGTGCAACGTATTCCTATAGTCTCTCAATATTTTTAAAGAATCTAAAAATATTGTGTTTCAATCTATCAGTATCTCTTACATTTTTATTATCGGAAATTGTCTGTATATTTCTTTTTATCCGTAGATTTAAGTATAGAATACCATCTAATAGCTCTTGTGAAGCTAATGTTTTGAATAAGTATCAAGGTGGAATATGATGCAGGAGTGTTATTATTTATATCTCCATCTCTATATTATTTGTGTGTGTATGCATAGTTTTCAACTTTGTCTGAATTTAGATTCATTTAATACCGCAGTTCTAAGTTTTTCTTTTCTTTCCAGAGGAAATGTAGTTTTGAGAGAGATAGATAATTTCTTTTCCGAAAACTCCATATTTGTCAGCAATCAAATAAGATATCTTTGTTTTAATGATGTTTCTATTGCTAAAATATATTTAAACAAAATAGATTGTAATGTAATATCAAACAAATATGTAAATCATAAAAGAAAAATTCAATTGTAATTCCATCTTTAAAGGTTTCTTCATTTGAATCGTTAACAATTAGACTTCCTTGTATCCGTTAATTAATTTATAATACGACACGGTATTTTAACACGTGTTTAGCAAAGTCGATATATATAATAATATTTCTGTTTACCAGTATTTCTATTTGTTCATCAAAATTTTCTTTAAATGGTTTTGTCTGGTGATCTATTGTTCATTTACTATCCTTTCTGGCAAATACGACTCAGCCATATAATGACCGAGTTTTGATATTTCGAGCAGCCGAATATTCTACCGCGCCTAAGTTCTTATGGCCATATATATTAATTTTAGATTTTTGTCAATAAAATTTTCACTTTTGTCGCCAATATGTATTTTGTCCGAGTGTTTTTGTGTATGGTTCTATTTCATTTTATTCTATTTAAAGATTTTTGGGTTTCATATGAGATAAATGACTTTGAAATGGAAGAAACTGATTTTTCAAATGCGGTGATATTTTCTTTAGGGTACTCACATTTAGATAAGTTTTCTCATAAACAGTTGTGACTATTAGTTTACGCTTTAATATAGTCTAAAAGTCCTATCACATCACCATCTAGATACTTCTTCTCCGATTTTCGTAAATAATCAATCTCATCTATTTAATTTTACTCCATCACTATAACCTAGATTTATTACTAATGTTCTGTCAGCTCAAAATTCTTACAACTACCTGTTATATCTTCTCAAGGTTTAGATGTGTCATAATATCACCTCTAATTATTATTTTAAAACTCATGTAACTCAACAACTCGATCCAACGATTACTACTGGTTTTGTATATCTTTCTTCATTTTAGAAAAGTACATAGGTGAGTATTCTGAGTTTATTTAGATATTAGTATTATTCCATTATCAAGCTTTTCAGACTTCTTACAAGTGGCATTATCTCCATTTAAAAGAGCAGATTACCACATCTCCGTTGTTAGCTGTTGATTTGCTTCCTGACTATTAACGGATATCTCCATTATTTATATCTGGCTTCATACTATCACCTTTACAATTCAGTAGAAAAACTCTCATGATTTGCATGATTGTGGCACTTCTTCATAGTCAAGTATATCCTCAACAGCTGAAATAGGTATTCCTGCTGCAACAGTTCTAAAATTGGAATAGCTTTGTGGCATTTGAGATTCATTAGTTGCTTCTTCCAACCTTTTCATATCTAGGTACATTATATCCTGGTAACCATGCTTCAACGACTCCAGTACTTTTTGATAATAGAAATATTTTTCGTTATCCGGATTCGATTTACCGTTTACATATTGAGATAAATGACTTTTAGAAAATTTTATATTATATTTCTCTTGAAGTGGTTTAGCTAAATTTAGTACATCTATTTGTCTTAATCTTTTTCTTTCATTAGTTGATTTATTCTTTCAGTAGAAGTTGCCATAACTCTCACCTCCTGCTAAAACTATAATATCATGATTTGAACAAAAAGTTCAACGCAGAAGTTCAAGTAACTTGAATTAAAATAAGTTAGAAAAGGAGATCAAATGAAATTTAACTATGATAAACTACTGTGAAGAATAGTAGATGCTCATAGCGAAAACAAAGAAGATATGGAAACTGTCTAAACGAAGTATCACTTTTTAAATTAAACAATGTAAGACGTTGGAAAGATAATGAAATTTAATAAACCATACAAGTTTTAAAAATAACATAAAGTAAAAGTTCTATGTAGACTAACATTTAATGTTTGAAGCAAACTTAAAAATATCACTTTTTATAAGAGATATGAAAAGAGGAGTGATAATGTACGAAAATAATAGTCAAGAAAAATAATCATTGATTTATGTAAAAAGAATAGATATCCTTGAAGAAGAACAGATAAAGCACAGCTTACTTTTTACTGGCTTTATCAGGGAGATGAAAAATTTTATAAAAACTAATTTTTAACTTGAAATAAATTTGGGTTTTCACTCATAATATCCATTAATTTTGAGAAGTTTTCTGGATTTTTTAAAGCTAATTCCATCATTTTGTATTGATTAAAAAGAATCGTTATCGGTTGGAGTAGTAATATTTTCTGAGTTTATCGTTTAGGTTTAATAACATATTTTTTTGATTTCATTTAGCAGTTGAGTGCTATTTTTCTATGTTACTAGATTCAAATTCGTTAAATGTCATATTTTTATAGTTTTTGAATTTTAGTTCTAGTATCTTCTGCCGATTTCAATGTATTTTGTCCTTTTAATATCATAATGGATAATGTTATACTTTGAATATCAAATGGTAGTTTTTGTTCTGATACTTGAATTATATATATGGTTTGTAATCCAAGAGCCATTCTATATCCAACTTCTAAGAATACGTTAGGATTATTATTGGTTAAATCTGCGATTACTAATTCTGAGGTTCTTAGGTATTCTAAAATTTTTAGAATCTATTTTGTCAGAATGGTATAGGTATCAGCTCTTACTACATCAAATTCATCGCTTACAGCAGGTTTAATAATGTAATCAAGAACATTATTAGCATGTTTTTCTTTCTTCAGAATATTCGTTACCGATAATTGAAACTACAAAGCAAGTTTTTACTCATAAGAAATCTCCTTTAATGTTTTTATTTATACCTAAGAATTTAAAGATTATTTCTTCTTAGATGTTTTAGTTTGTGACAAAGCACTAGCAGCAACTGATTTAGAAATATTACTTGATCTTCTATCACGTAATATTTTTACTAACTTAGTAGCAACGCTTTTTAGATGTTTGTTTTGTTTACCATATATAATTTCTCTCCTTTCTTTTTAAATTATATTTCCAAGATGAAGTAGAAAGGTTTATATTTTTCAAGGAATATTAATATATTATACCATAAAGGTAAAGAAAGGTCAAAGATATATGAAAGTATTATAAATAGTTGCCAAGTAACAATTAAAAATAAAAGGAATGACGATTTATATGTTGTTAAAAGAGACAGGAATGTTCGAGGTAATATCACATTCAATGCACAGAGGGAACAAATCTAGTTCTAAGTTAGATAATGCCGTTAGGGTAGCTAAGGTACTCGATATACAATTAAGTAAATTTAAAGAGTAACCAGTATGTATAACGCATATCAACAGAAGTTAAATGAGTTTGATAATTGGTTTTAGAAAAAGTAATCTAAGAACTTTTTATAAAGCTAGATGGATATATATAATAATTTAATGTTTAGTTTTTAAGATTTAGAGAGTTGATATAATTGTTATGAATTCATATTGGAAACAACTGAAACTAATATGAATTATAATAAAGTTAGAATCTATAATTACATAAATGAGACAAAGTATAAGAAAATAAATAAGATTAGAAAAATAAAAATTTAATACTTTGTAATATGGTTCTAGAGAATTTATGATTGATTAGGATGTGATTGAGTTTTGAGTTCATAATCTCATATTTTTATATTGATTATAATCTAATATTAATAATATAATATTTTATTAAGGTAATTCATAGTATCATTTTTCTTTACTTACATAAGTAAAATCTATATTAGCTAATATTTCTGTAAATATGGTATAATTAATAAATATTATTAATAGTGAATAATATTTATTTTTAAAATAGGAGGATATTATGAACGTTTTTAGAAAAATCAATTGACTCTATATTAGCAGAGTCAAGAAATAAGACGTTAAATCCCACGATGAAGACTATGGATTTAGTTCTATTCGGTATAGGGGCTATTATTGGATCAGGTATCTTAGTATTAACTGGTAAGGCTTCAGCTGAAGCAGGACCAGCAGTTGTATTTTCTTTCCTAATTGCAGGGTTAGCTTGTTGTTTAGCAGCGTTATGTTATGCTGAACTTGCTTCTACAATTCCTTCAAGTGGTAGTACATATACTTATTTATATGTATCAGTTGGTGAAATTGTAGCGTATGCGATAGGTTGGGTATTAATAGGTGGATATGTTCTTACCGCCGCAACAGTAGCAAATGGTTGGTCAAGTTACTTCTCACGTCTATTAGCAGGTTTAGGTGTAGAAATTCCTAAAGAATTTTATACATTACCAGCAGCAGGTGGATATGGTAACATTCCAGCGATAATTATTGTATTATTAATTACTTTCATCTTATCAAAAGGTACTTCAAGTAGTAAACTTGTAAACAACCTTATGGTAGCTGCAAAAGTAGGTATTGTTGTTCTATTTATCATAGTTGGTGTATTTTTATGTAGAACCAACTAACTGGACAAATAACTTTGCACCATCAGGTTTTTCAGGAGTTATGTTAGCAGCGACTACTGTATTCTTCGCGTACTTAGGGATTTGATGCGATATCTACTTCAGCTGAAGAAACAATTAATCCAGAAAAAGCTCTACCAAAAGCTATTATTATTACAATGATAGTTTGTACAGCATTCTATATTCTAGTATGTTTAATACTTACTGGAGTTGTTCAATATAATAGACTTGGAACAGGAGATGCCTTAGCGTTTGTGCTAGAAGAAGTAGGCCAAAATAAAGTAGCAGGTATCGTATCTCTTGGAGCAGTAATTGGTCTTATGGCTGGTATACTATCATTCATATATGCGGGGATCCGTATTACATATACGATTGCACGTGATGGATTATTACCAGAAAAATTAACTAAAGTTAATCAAAAATAAAGTACCAAAGTACATTAACATGGGGATTAGGAATCTTAACAGCGTTATTAGCAGGATTCTTACCATTAGGAAAACTAGCGGATCTTGCTAACGTAGCATCAATTATTGCTTTCGCCTTAGTAAGTTATACAACCATCGTATTCTACAAAAATTCCCGGACTTAAAACGTGGATTTAGAGTACCAGGTATGCCAATTTTACCGATTATTTCTATTATCTTATTTGGTGCATTACTATATAGTGTTACATTAACAACATGGATAATCTTTTGTTGTTTGGGTTATTGTAGGTTTAATCGTGTACTTTACATTCTCATATATAAAATAGTAAGTTAAAAATAGTATAGAAATAAATTAAAAATCTGGTTCAATATATAAAAATCAAAAAGGAATCGTGAGTCGAAAATCTCATGATTCTTTTTGTATGAATTATAAATGTGTTAGAGGGATATGAATTAAAAATTGATATTAAAAGCAGAATTTTTATAATTAAGTTGAGATGAGTATAATTAACAAAAATATAATGATATGATGAAAATTTATACTGAGAATATACGTTGATTACAATATATTTGTGAAAAATAATGATATAAAAAGAAAAATTTAATAAAATATTAGTTATAACACATTAGTAAAAATTGTATTATCAAAAATTCGGTAATTTTTCAATACATAATATAACCTTAGAAGAATGAGTATAATTAATTAATTTTTATATAATAGTTTTACTAAATGAGAAAAACCTATATATTTTAAGCAAATAATTTTCTTATAAGTTAAACTGTATAACGATAAAAATAGTTATACTATAATCATAGAACAGCTATATTTGAAAAGTAAAACAGCTGTTTTTCAAATTTCTTTTTCTAAGAAATAATTAACACTTATTTTTCAAAAAGTTTAATATTGAATTATTTTTAAAAAGTTTAATTTATCGGTTTCTATAAGGTTTACATAGTAACGAAATAAAAGAAAATATTTTCACTCAAAAACTTTCATCAGAAAAACGCTTTCATTATTGAAAAATCTGTGATATTATATAAGTACAGAAAAAATTAGGAGGTAAGGAAATGATTATCGGAGTACCAAAAGAAATTAAAAATAATGAAAGTAGAGTGTCTGCTATACCGGGAGTAGTACATGAATTAGTACTAGATGGCCACACTGTATATGTAGAAAAAGGAGCAGGATTAGCTTCGGGTATTTCAGATGCTGAATATGAAGAGGCAGGAGCTGTTCTACTAGAGAAAGCTGAAGATGTATGGAACAAATCGGATTTAATTTACAAAGTAAAAGAACCAGTTTCATCTGAGTATAAATATTTTTAGAAAAGGGTTAATTATTTATACTTATCTACACTTAGCTGCAGATCCTGAATTAACAAAAGAAATGGTAGATAAAGGAGTTATCGGTATTGCTTTCGAAACAGTTAAAAGTAGGAAGAGGGTTACCATTATTAAGACCAATGGTGAAATTGCGGGAAGAATGGCTGTCCAAGAAGGGACAAGATTCCTGTCGAAAGTTCAAGGTGGTAAAGGTATCTTATTACAAGGGGTTCCAGGAGTTCAACCAGGACATGTTGTAATTATTGGTGCAGGTGTGGCTGGTACTGCTGCAGCAACTGCAGCTGTTGGTCTTGGAGCACGTGTAACAATGATCGATGTAAACTTAGATGCACTAACAGAATTATCACACATCTTCGGTGGTAAAATTGAAACACTTTACTCTAATAAATTTAATATTGCAAATGCTATTAAAAACAGCTGATTTAGTAGTAAGTACAGTGTTAATTCCAGGAGCAAAAGCACCTAAATTAGTAACAAAAGAAATGGTTAAAGATATGCCAGATGGTGGTGTAATCGTTGACGTAGCGATTGACCAAGGTGGTACAACAGAATACACTGAAGGTCGTCCAACTAGTCATGATAATCCAATATTCGTAGAAGAAGGAGTATTACACTACTCAGTAGCTAATATTCCAGGTGCAGTAGCACAAAACATCAACTTATGCACTATGTAATGCAACTGCTAAATACGTTAAAGTTATCGCTAAATTAGGTGTTAAAGAAGCTGTGGCTAAATTCCCAGAATTAGTACCTGGTGTGAACGTAGCTAATGGAAAAGTTACATTTAAAGCTGTTGCAGATGATTTAGGATATGAATATGCTCCAGTAGAATCAGTTTTGTAATATAATAATGAAATTAGAAAATATGAAATAGTTGAAAATTTGTATAAATAGAGTGCTCTACCTGTTATAGAGCACTCACTTATTATGTAAAGGGTTGTAGTTATAAAAATTATAATTAAGAAAAATATAAAAAAATAGTAATATATTTATTGGTAAGCTTTAAAATGGCTTACATAAAGCCGGAGTAACTGTAGTAAAAGGTTTACAACTATGCTATAATTTAATTAAAGAATATTAGTAGGAGAATTTTTAATAAAAATAGGAGGATTTATTATGAGTTATTTAAGAAAAAAATCAGTTGAATCTATTTTAGCAGAAGCTAGAAGTAAAACTTTAGCTCCGACTATGAGAACGATGGACTTGATTCTATTCGGGATTGGAGCGATTATAGGATCAGGGATTCTAGTATTAACTGGTAAAGCTTCAGCAGAAGCAGGACCAGCGGTAATCTTCTCATTCTTAATCGCAGGGGTTGCATGTTGTTTAGCAGCACTTTGTTATGCGGAGCTAGCTTCAACAATTCCATCAAGTGGTAGTACATATACATATCTATATGTATCAATTGGTGAAATTGTAGCGTATATTATAGGTTGGGTACTAATAGGAGGATATGTTCTTTCAGCAGCCACTGTATCAAATGGTTGGTCAAGTTACTTCTCTCGTCTACTTGCAGGTCTTGGTGTAGAACTCCCTAAAGCATATTACACTTTACCGGCAGATGGAGGATATGGTAACATTCCAGCTATCGTAATTGTATTATTAATTACATTCTTACTATCAAGAGGTACATCAAGTAGTAAACTTGTAAATAACCTTATGGTAGCTGCAAAAGTTGGTATTGTAATCTTATTCATCGTTGTTGGATCATTATATGTTGAACCAACACACTGGACAAATAATTTTGCACCTACAGGTTTCTCAGGGGTAATGTTAGCAGCCACTACAGTATTCTTTGCTTATCTTGGATTTGATGCGATTTCTACATCAGCAGAAGAAACAATCAATCCAGAAAAAGCTTTACCAAAAGCTATCATTGTCACTATGATTGTATGTACAGCATTCTACATCTTAGTATGTTTAGTATTAACAGGGGTTGTTGAATACAACCGTCTTGGATCTGGGGATGCATTAGTATTTGTACTTGAAGAGGTTGGTCAAAACAAAGTTGCTGGTATTGTTTCTCTAGGGGCAGTAATCGGACTTATGGCTGGTATCTTATCATTCATGTATGCAGGTATCCGTATCGCTTATACAATCGCACGTGATGGATTATTACCAAAAGTATTCACTAAAGTTAACGACAACAAAGTACCAAGTACAGTAACATGGTCTTTAGGATGCTTAACTGCAGTATTAGCTGGATTCTTACCACTAGGAAAATTAGCAGAACTTGCTAACGTAGCTTCTATCATTGCATTCGCATTAGTAAGTTACACTACTATCGTATTCTACAAAAAATTCCCAGATGTTAAACGTGGATTTAGAGTACCAGGTATGCCAGTAGTACCAATTATCTCAATTGTATTATTCGCAGCTTTACTATACAGTGTTACATTAACTTCATGGATTATCTTCTTCGTATGGGTAATCGTTGGATTAATCGTATACTTCACATATTCTTATAAACATAGTAAAAATTGAATAGAATATAAAAAAATAAGAATCGAGGCTTACCAAAAAGTACTAAATTTTAAAAAGTGTATATGATAACTCATAGACGCAGTGGTTTATTGACATCTAAATTCGCTTTATAAAAAGCTTTTTAGATATCTAATAAACTGTGCAGGGGTGACTCAACAAAATCTTGTTTCTTCGAAATCATGATTTTTGAGTCGCTCCCGATTTTATGTCTTAAAATATAATGTATATAGTAATAAATTTTTACAAATTAGGGTATTTGACCATAGATTTCGTTTATTACTTTTTGCTTTATTTTTGAGCTTTTTTTAAATTTATTTAAATATCTTGTATCTGGCGGTTTCACATATTTTATTTCAGCTAAACCTGCGAGCAATAGCTCTTCTTGAACACTTTTTCCCGTCTGCATAAACGTAACACAGTGCTCTATGATATTTATCTTCTTTCTCATAAACATCAAATTCAATTTCAACATCCTTAGCATTAGATAACAGTTTACCATTTAATTCACTAGCTTCTGGTCCATATTTCGAACCTCCACACCAGGTTTTACAGTCTCAGGCGTATCAATTAATAAATATCTTACCTTTTAACTCTTTATTATTAAAAGTTAACTATAATAGTATCACCATCAACTTTTTTAAAAATTTAACCTTATACTTTGTCTTATCTCCCTTGATAAAAACCCCGTTAATAGTTGCTTCTTTTATAACTTTCACTCAGTCTGATTAATTATTAAAGTAATAATTAAAAATATTGCCGTGAAAAAGTAAAGAAAATAATAAATACCTTTTTATTCATAATGATTCCCCTCAATATTAATTTTTAACACTTTTGAAGTATGGGATAAAGTTATAAAATGGCATTGTTAATAAAATTTAATGGTATTTATAAAAATTTATAAAATATGAAATAAATATTTTTACATTACTTTCAATATTTACAGTATTTATGGTAAAATAAGATATGAAAGTGTTTTTATACACGTAATAAAAATTTTTGTGGAGGAAAAGGACATATGGCTAATAAAACATGGTATCTTGGTTTTAGACATTGGTTCTGCGAGTGTAGGTTGGGCAGCGACTGATACTGAGTATAAAAATAATTAGGAAAAATAAAAAGAGATTATGGGGAGTTAGATTATTTGAAGAAGCTACAACTGCTGAAGATCGTCGAGGATATCGTTCTATTAGAAGAAGACTTGCTAGAAGGAAATGGCGTTTTAAATCTTCTTGAAGAATTATTCGCTAGTGAAGTGAAAAAGTTGATGAGAATTTCTTTATAAGATTAAAAGAAAGTCAATACCATTATGAAGATAAAAACTCATAAGGTACCTTATGCGATTTTTAATGATAAAGACTATACAGATAAAGATTATTATAAAAGATTATCCAACAATCTATCATTTAAGATCAAAACTTATGACTGAAAAATTCCAGACATAAGAAAGGTATTTTTCAGCTATACATCATATCATTAAAAATAGAGGCACTTTTTATTACAAGGTCAAAGCTTTAAAGATGGAAATCTAAACAATTTAATTAAAGAATTATTAGAACTTGATATACTTCATGTAGGATTTGAAGTAACAGAAGAAGTTGTTGGTAAAAATTGCGGATATATCATTAGAGACTTTAACAGACAAGGTAAATGATCTTAAGAAACTTTTTCCAAAAGAAAAAAACAATTATTAGAAGTATTTAGATTGATTTTTGGTGGGAAAACTTCGCTGGATAAATTATTCGCAATAGACGAATATAAAGAATTAGATGCATCTATAAAATCTGTATCATTTAAAGAGAAAATTTATGAAGAAGTTCGTCATGATTATGAACAAGTATTATCAAATTATATAGAGCTTCTTGATTTAGCTAAGCTAGTTTATGATAGTATTATTTTATCAGATATTAAAAAGAAGGAAAAACACTATCAGAATCAAAAGTAGAACTTTTTGAAAAAAACATAGAGATGATTTATTAAAATTAAAAATCTTGTAAAAGAATGATTCTAAATTATCTGAAGATAAAAAGTGGAATTGTATGCTTCGATATTTTAAAAGAAGATAAAGATAAAGGAACTAACTACGTAAAATTATATTCGTAAGAGTGAAGAAGGTAAAGGATGTAATTATGAAGACTTCAAAAAAATTCCTAGTTAAAAGAATTAGTAAAATTAGAAGAAAGTTCAGTTAAGACTGAAATAATTAAAGATTTAGAATTAGAACAATTCTTACCACTTCAAAGAACAAAAGATAATTCAGTAGTACCTTATCAAATTCATAAAGAAGAATTGGTAAAAATATTAGATAATGCAGCTAAATATCATAACTTTTTTAGATGAAAAAGACGAAAGTGGCTATAGTATAAGAGAAAAAGTCATCCAATTATTAGAATTTAGAATACCTTACTATGTTGGGCCTCTTAACTCTAGTAAAAAGGCTAAAGAAGGTGGTTTTGCATGGTCTGTGAGAAATAAAGGATATGAGGATACACCAGTAACACCATGGAACTATAGTAAAGTTATAGATGAAAAGTGCAAGTGCAGAGAAATTTATTACAAACTTAACTAATAAATGTACATATCTTAAAGGTGAAGATGTACTTCCGAAGAGTTCATTACTTTACTCTGAATTTGCATTGTTAAATGAGTTAAATGCACTTAAATACGATGGTAATAGAATTAGTCTTGAAGCTAGAAATACAATTATAGAGAAATTGTTTAAACAACAAAGGAAAAAGTAACAAAAACTAGTATAAAAATCTTCTTAAAGTAGAAGGTTATATAGACGGTAAAGGTGAAATCACAGGTATTGATATTACTGTGAAAAATGATCTTAAGTCGTATAGAGATTTTCAAAAATTCTAGGAGATAAGTTTAATTCTGAACATGTAGAAAATATAATTCTTTGGATTACATTATACGGAGAATCTAGAAAACTTATAAAAGCAAAAAAATTGAATCTGTCTATGGAGAAGTTTATTCTAAGGATGAAATTACTAAAATGTCTAGACTAGTTTATAAGGATTGGGGAAGATTCTCAAGAAAACTATTGACAGAATTAGTTAGTAAAAACTATACAATGAAGAAACAGGAGAATGTTTAAACATTATTGGTGCAATGCGTCATAATAATATTCTATTTATGGAATTATTGGCGGATAGATTTGATTACTCTAAACAAATAGTTGAATTCAATAAAGAACTTCAAGAAGATGTAATAGAGATTACGCCAGAAATCTTAGATGATTTATATGTATCGCCAGCAGTTAAACGTTCAATCTGGCAAACCGTTAGAATAGTAGAAGAACTTAAAAAAGATTATAGGTTGTGCACCTGCAAAAATCTTTGTAGAGACAACAAGGTCAAATCAAGAGAAGAAAAACAACAGATTCACGTAAAAAAACAATTAGAACTTGCTTATAAAGTAGTTAAGAAAGATGTTAAAAGAGCTAGAAAAAGAAATTGAAGATTTTAAAGTTTGATACATTGAACAATAGACTAAGCTCTGAAGAACCGTCTAAGCTAAAAGCGAAAAACTATATCTATATTATACGCAGTTAGGAAGATGTATGTATAGTGGAGAATCGATTATAATTAGTGAGTTATATGACAATAATAAATATGATATAGATCACATCTACCCTCAGGCAAAAGATAAAAGATGATAGTTTTACGAATACAGTATTGGTAAAAAGGGATTGTAATGCTAAGAAAGAAGATAGATACCCTTTTAAGTTCAGATATTCAAACACCTAGCAATCGAAAAATTTTGGAAATTCTTAAAAAAGAAAAAATTAATTACTGATGAAAAATATAATAGATTAGTTAGAACAGAAGAATTTTCTGATGAAGAGTTAAGTGGATTTATAGCGCGTCAATTAGTAGAGACATCTCAATCTGTAAAAGCAGTAGCTAGTATCTTAGGAGAATTAAATCCAGAAACTTCAATCTGTTACTCTAAAAGCAGAAAAATGTATCTAGCTTTAGACAAAACTTTGGGAAAATTAAAAAGGTAATAGAGATTCGAAAAACAATGATCAGTTAGTAAAAGTGCGTGAAATAAACAGATTATCACCATGCCAAAAGATGCTTATCTAAATATAGTGGTGGGAAATGTATATGATACTAAGTTTGACATGAAATGTATTTAATTTTTATTAAAAGATAAAAAGATGGAAGAAAAATATTCATAATAAGGTATTCTATGAAAATGTTAGTGATTCAAAAACAGTAGCTTGAAATGGATAAAACAATTTATCAAGTAGAAAAAGTAATGAATAATAACAATATCTTAGTAACAAGAAGAACATCTGAACAAAAAGGTGGGTTATTCGATGCTACAGTCTATAAAGCTAAAAGTTGCAGCGAAAGCTAAAGATGATGTATATTATCCATTAAAAAACTCTAATTCTGTAGTGAAAGATGTTAGCTAAGTATGGTGGATTTACAAAAATTAAAATAGCGTATTATTCTATTTTTGAATATGTACTTGTTAATAAAAAGGTGAGGAAAAATAATAAGAATCATTCCAATTCCAATTTATACTTTCAAAAATATTAAAGATGATAATACACTATTAGAATTTGGTAGAAGTCAAATCAGTACTAAGTCTGGTGAAGAAATTAAAGACTTTAAGTTGAAAATATAGAAAAATTATGTATTGGAGATAAAATTTATTTAGATGAATATCCATATTATGTTGGAGGAAAAACAAGTGATTACTTTGTATTTGATAGTGCAGTACAAGTATTAATAGATAAAGAAAACGAAAATATATCAAGAACCTATGAAAATTTACAAATTGGAAAAAGATAATAAAGATGGAGAATTATCGAAGAACATTACTCGTAAGAAAAAAATATTGATTTATATAGGCATTGTTGCAAAAAATGAAAACACAAGAATTAATCAATAAAAACCAAATAAATATCGAGAATTAGAAAAGAGAAACAATATATAAATTTAATGGCTTAAATGAGGAAGAACAGTGCAAAACTCTTTTAGAAATGTTAAATCTTTTAACTGATAAGAAAACAGTTTATGATTTAAAAACTAATAAATATAATAGCAACTAGAGGAAAACAAAATTTTGATTTAACGAGTTTAAAAAAGTATTTACAATAATAGAACAATCTGTAACAGGATTCTATGAAAAGAAATAACAATAATAGGGGATAAAGGGAATGACATGGAGAACAATAATAGTTAGAGATAGGGCGAAGCTAGACTATAGCTTGAATTTCCTAACTGTAAGAAAAGAAGCGGAGACTAGAAAAAGTTAGTCTTAGCGAAATATACATGATCGTATTGAAAGCACAGCGGTATCTATTACCGCCGTGCTTTTAAATGAACTCATGAAAAATAAAATTAAGGTAATATTTTGTGATGAAAAAGAAATCCTAGTTCGGAATTAATACCATACTATGGAAGTCATGATACAAGTCTAAAGTATAAGAATCAGCTAGAATGGTCTACTGAGTAAAGAACGGATTTGGACAAGGATAGTATATAGAAAAATTAATAATCAAATGCTGCTGTTAAAGAAATTAGGTAAAGAAGAGTATAAGTTATTAGAACAATATCTTACAGAATTAGAGTGGAATGACAGCAGTAACAGAGAAGGACATGCAGCCAAGGTTTACTTCAATGCCATGTTTGGTATGGATTTTAGTAGAAATAAAGAATGCTCTACGAATGCTGCATTAGATTATGGTTATTCAATTATATTATCGGCCTTTAATAGAGAAATTGTATCGTGTGGATATTTTTACTCAGTTAGGCTTTATGTCACAGAAATCCATATAATAAATTTAATCTAGCCAGTGATTTTATGGAACCTTTCAGAATATTAGTAGATGAAACAGTATTTAGTATAGAAGCTGATGAATTTTACTAAAGATCATAAAAACTTATTAGTTAATATTCTAAATAACACAGTTGAAATTGATGAAAAAGAACAAACTGTAGCTAATGCAATTAAAATATATGTTCGTAGTTTGTTTACCTCATTAAAAGAAAAATGATTTAGAATATATAAAGATGTATAAGTATGAGCTATAGATTTATGAGAGTTTTAGTAATGTTCGATCTTCCTACAGAAACATCTCTTCAAAGAAGAAATTATAGAAATTTAGGAAAACACTTATAAAAATGGTTTTATAATGATGCAAGAATCAGTTTATGTTAAGTTAGCGATGAATCAAGGTAGTGCGGATTTGATTGTGAAGAGTATTCGAAAAATGTGTCCTGATGAGGGATAGTTCAAGTATTACAGATTACCGAGAAACAGTTTTCCAAGATGGAGTTTTTAGTAGGAGAGAGTCAGAGTGAATATGTGGATAATAATGAAAGGTTATTAGAACTATGAAGATTATTAACAAAAACTGGCAGAGAAAAATAGAAATAAAAAGATAATATTATATATACATTAGTTTTTGAAAATAAAAATATTATCGAGAAAATATAATTGAATTAATCAATCAACACAAAGGTAACGAAGGAGGTTCATCTTATCAAATGATAATAAAGAAATATCATTTGACAAGAATAGTTATATTATTACCGATATATTTAATATAGATATAAATAATAAAAAGTACTATCAAAAATATACGAGTCTCATTACTTAAAGAAATAGTTGAAGATATCTCAAGTTATAATGAATTATCAACAAATATTAAAGTATATTTTGAAAAATTAATATTTAATAGTTCTTTTAGAAATTGAACAAAGGTGAAGAGATAGATATGTCTTCTCTATTAAAACTTGGGGGATTTTTAAAATACATGTTGAACAGGATGATATTTTAGAAAAATTTATAAAAATTTTTAAAAGTATTAATAGAACTATGTAGTTGTAAAAATTATTTTTGTAGTAGGACTTCAGTACCGTTTTCACTCAAGATGAAATAATAGAAATTTATAAAAAGGTATGTTTGAATAAAAATAAATATCATAAATATAGAGTATCAATAATTTAATAATTTATCTACAAAAATTATAGAGAAATAGTTTATATATTTGATAAAGATAATTACGAAATATAGTATTGCATTTTGTGAAAAATACTTGTATAATATAGGTAGATTCAAAATTTACATTCAAGTTCAAATAAAGATTTTATCTAAATTGCCTTCAGGCTGGATCGGTGTCGAGTCCATTTTATACCCAAATTCAAAGTTTCTTCTCAAATCTCAATTTGAGGTTTGAGAGATATGTAAATTTTGAATTCTACAAAAACTTTTCATGTGTTCTTTATATTCAGAACTATGTTTGAGAGATATGTAAATTTTGAATTCTACAAAACGAACGTTGAAAATCGTTGATAGCATTTGTCGTTTGAGAGATATGTAAATTTTGAATTCTACAAAACATGGTATGATACAACTTGGATATAGAGCGAGTTTGAGAGATATGTAAAATTTTTGAATTCTACAAAAACTGAATTATAGTGACAAATCATGGTCGAAATTAGTTTGAGAGATATGTAAATTTTTGAATTCTACAAAACCATATCTTATAAACTGTTACATCTGATATAGTTTGAGAGATATGTAAATTTTGAATTCTACAAAACAGATTTTAATGCAATATGACATGGCAACACGGTTTTGAGAGATATGTAAATTTTGAATTCTACAAAACCAAAGATTGAGAAAAACTAGCTATAGAGACTGTTTGAGAGATATATAATTTTGAATTCTACAAAACATATTTAAGTGGTAAGTTTTTGAGTTACTATTGTTTGAGAGATATGTAAATTTTGAATTCTACAAAACCTTGAAACGAACAAACACTAGTGATTTTTGTTTTGAGAGATATGTAAATTTTGAATTCTACAAAAACAGTTTATCCAGTCAACACACTGGCTACATGTGTTTGAGAGATATATGAATTTTGAATTCTACAAAACTCTACCATTACTCAGATTAGCATTCATTAGGTTTGAGAGATATGTAGATTTTGAATTCTACAAAACTATAATTTTAACCATCCACAAAATAATGTTTGAGAGATATGTATTTTGAATTCTACAAAACTTCATAGTAACAATATTCATCATGTTTGTGTTTGAGAGATATGTAAAATTTTGAATTCTACAAAACCTAGGTTTTAAGCAGCTGCAATGAGTACCGTTGTTTGAGAGATATGTAAATTTTTGAATTCTACAAAACGATTATATTGTCAGATTAGCAAATGCTCTAGTTTGAGAGAGATATGTAAATTTTGAATTCTACAAAACGCCTCTGCTAGACTTTAGAGCCTGTACATTGTTTGAGAGATATGTAAATTTTTGAATTCTACAAAACTCTGTCATGGTTATTTATCCTCCGTGTTGTTGTTTGAGAGATATGTAAATTTTGAATTCTACAAAACATTTAATAGACTTATCAACTTGTTTGCCAGTTTGAGAGATATGTAAATTTTGAATTCTACAAAAACGAGCAAAACAGAACAGCACTAGAAGTTATGTTTGAGAGATATGTAAATTTTGAATTCTACAAAACTCTTTTACTCAAGAATTGCTTTGATTGCATTGTTTGAGAGATACGTAAATTTTGAAATTCTACAAAACTTTCGTCGTATGCTTGCGCGTTACCTTTTTGTTTGAGAGATATGTAAATTTTGAATTCTACAAAAACGATAATACAGGATAAATAATGGTATACTTAAGTTTGAGAGATATGTAAATTTTGAATTCTACAAAACGAGAATTAAAGAATTAGAAATGAAAGTATTGTTTGAGAGATATGTAACTTTTGAATTCTACAAAAACAAGAATTCTTTAGTACCCATCTTCAAATAAGTTTGAGAGATATGTAAATTTTGAATTCTACAAAACAAGAATTCTTTAGTACCCATCTTCAAATAAGTTTGAGAGATATGTAAATTTTGAATTCTACAAAACCAACGGTAGGTGGATATAAGAGCGTAAACGGTTTGAGAGATATGTAAATTTTTGAATTCTACAAAACCGACGTACCCATTTTATTGGCGTTATCCGCGTTTTGAGAGATATGTACAAATTTTGAATCTACAAAACTCTAGTTCTCTTTAGTAACTAGATTGCTGTTTTTGAGATATGTAAATTTTTGAATTCTACAAAAACTTTCATCTTGATTTATACAAGTATGATACAGTTTGAGAGATATGTAAAATTTTGAATTCTACAAAACTCACGTTGCCAGTACTCGTCTTTAGTGCTGTTTGAGAGATATAGTAAATTTTGAATTCTAAAAACCAGAATCGATTTGAAAAATAAACGTTGAGTTTGAGAGATATGTAAATTTTCAATTCTACAAAACATTGGGTAAATTCAAAAGAAGTAGAAGGTTGTTTTGAGAGATATGTAAATTTTGAATTCTACAAAACTTTAGAGGTAAAGTAGAAAAATTAATTTTTGTTTTAGAAATATGCTAATTTTCTGAGTATATAATAAGATTATTGATGAGATAACATTGAGTGTTATTTTTATCTATAATCTTATTTTTATTACATAAACGCGAATAATTGTGAAACTAAATACGAAAAAGCATTTACGTTAACCTCAATAAACGTAAATGCTTTTTACATTTTTCTTACTTCGTTATCTCTTCAATAATAGTCTCTAGTTTCATAGAACGGCTTGCTTTGAATAAGATTACTTCGTTTGTATGTTTGTTATTTTTAGATATCTCACCAACTTCTGCTGTAGTAGGAAGTGTAGTGTTTTTATTTTGTCGTTTTTAATTTGTTTGAGTAATGTTTTTCTGCTAATTCACCAACGCTGATTACTAAGTCAATATCATTTGTGTTTTCAGAAATATATTCTCCGACTTCACCGTGATAGTTAACTTCATGTGAGTCCCAGTTCGAACATGCTTCCTAGTACTGAGCGTTTTATAATCAAAGTCGTCATAACTACTTACTACATCAATACCAGCTTTCATAGAAGTAGGAAGCTAGCGTTATATGCATCGTTGATTACTGGTGAATCCCTCTCTGTAAGGGATACTTTGTAGACGCATGCCCGTTATTTCACAGTATTTTTCAATAGCTTTACGGATTTCTTCGTTAGTTAATCCGATTTTACTTTGCGATTGCTGTTGCAAACATAATGTTATATAGGTTATGTCTTTTCCTTTTAATTTTGTGCAAGTATTGTTTCGTTTATATTAGTTTTGAAATCAATTTTTATCACGTGTAATTGTGTAGCTTTCTAGAATAATATCATTATAGCTATTTTCACCACATGATGTTGCATTGATTTGTGAAGAATCTACTAATGTTTTTAGAAGAATTTCATCTCCATTATAGACGAAGTATCCGTCTTTCTTCATACCATTAGTAATTTCTGAATTTAGCCTTAGTAATTCCTTCGCGTGATTTGAAGAATTCAATGTGACTTTCACCGATAGTTAGTAATTACTGTATAATCAGGTTCAACTAACTTAGATAAAAGTCAAGCTGTCCGAAACCATCAGCACCCATTTCCAAGAACTAGTATTTCACTGTCTTCAGGCGCAGCAAGAATGAGTAATTGGTACTCCAAGTTCGTTGTTAAAGTTTCCTTGTGTTTTGTGAACTTTATATTTTGTTGATAATACACTTGTGATAATATCTTTAGTAGTTGTTTTACCGTTACTACCTGTGATTTGCGATAGTTTTAGCATTTAAACTTTCTAAATAGTGTTTCGCTAAAGTTTGGATTGCTTTGTAACTATCATTTATATAGATAATATTATTATCAGAAATAAAGTCATCTTTTAAAGATAAACTTGCTGCAGCACCTTTTTCAAAGGCACTTTCTATATAGTTGTGACCATCGACATTTTCACCCTAAGAAGGAATAAATAAGTCACCTTGTTTAACTTTTCTACTATCAATAGCGATACCAGTAATTTCTACATTGACTAGTAATATTTGCTTTTTTAGCATTTAATATTTTTCTAATTCTGTAACTAAATATTTCATGGTTAATCCTATTCTTCAGTTAATAAATTTTACGATCTTCGTAACGCTCTACAGCTAGTTTGAATAGTTCTTCTGATAATTTCAGAGTAACTCACGTTCATGTTAGCCCATAGAGAAGGAACATAGAGAATAGAGTAAATCCAGGCATTGTGTTTACTTCGTTAATGAAGATTTCTCCTCTTTAGTGTAGAGAAGTCGGCACGTACTAATCCAGAGCCGCTGATTGCACGGAATGCTGTTGCTGCCATTTCTCTAAATTTTGGATAAAGAGTAGTATCTATTGGTGCTGGAATATCCATACGAGATTGTCCATCTGTGTACTTAGTTTCGTAATCGTAGAAATCAGTAGTAGAAATATTTACGATTCTCACCAGGATCTGTAGTTTTTACTTCGTTATAACTAAGTACAGCAACTTCAATTTCTTTAGCTCCTACAGCACCTTGCTCAACAACGATTTTTATCGAATTTTAGAGATTCTTCAATACCTTTTTACTAATTCGGCTTCATCGTTACAACGGCTAATACCAACTGAAGAACCTAAGTTAGCAGGTTTAACGAATACAGGGTATTTAAGTTTTTCATTAATTTCAGCGATAATAGCTTCTTTTTTATTTTTCCATGTATATTCGATAAAGTGAACGTATGGAAGTTGTGGAAGGTCATAAGCAGCGAATAATTGCTTCATAACTACTTTGTCCATACCAGCTGCACTTGAGAAAGTACGTTGTTACCAACATAAGCGATATCCATGATTTCTAGTAGACCTTGAATTGTTCCATCTTCACCGTTTGGTCCGTGAAGAACAGGAAGACGATATCGAATTTTACGTCCATCTTCGAATAATAATCCACTGATGTCATTATCAAAGTTTGAGAAAATAAGATCGTGTTGATCAGTTACTTCTGATGTAATTTTTCACCACGTGCCCAGTTACCTTCTAATGAGATAAAGATAGGAATACGTTGTATTTTTCTTTGTCTATTGCGTTAATAATTGATTTCGCTGTTAAAAGTGATACAGAGTGTTCAGCACTTTTACCACCATATACAATTCCAATATTTTGTTTTGTCATGTTTAAAATCTCCTAAGAAATAAAAATTGTATTATAATGTATAAATTTCAATATACACATGTTTTTAATTTAGTTATGATCGAAAATTGTTAACTACGATACAAAAACTAATATACCTTATTATATCATAAAAACATAAAAAGTAGAATAAATTTGTAAGCTTTTAATAGAATAAATTTTATAAAAATTAAATCTTAAAAAAATATAGAAGCAACGGATTATTACGAGTCAAAATAATGTAGTTGCTTTCTATAACTTTATATTCTATAGTTTATATTTCTTTTAGTTCTGCTGATTGTATCACGAAGTTTTTGCAGCTTTGTTCGAATTCAAATTTTTTCTGCAGCAGCGAACATTTGTTGTTCTAGTTCTGCTAAGTGTTCTTCAATGTTGTCATCGTTGATATTTGGAGTTTCTTCAAGTTCAAGAATCTCTTCATCGTTAACGACTTCTTTCTTAGCGCTAATACTGTCACGAATATCTTTTATAATTGTTTGTGGGATAATGCCATGTTCCTCATTATAAGCCATTTGAATTTCACGACGACGGTTTGTCTCATCAATCGCTTTTCTCATGCTTCGAGTAATATTATCTGCATACATAATTACACGACCATTCGCATTACGTGCGGCACGTCCAATTGTTTGAAGAAGAGCTTTATCTCCACGTAAAAATCCTTCCTTATCAGCATCCAAAATTGCTACTAATGATACTTCAGGAATATCTAGTCCTTCACGTAGTAGGTTAATTCCAATAAGAATATCGAATTTACCAAGACGAAGATTTCTAATTATTTCTGTACGTTCTAATGTTTTAATATCAGAGTGTAGGTATTCTACTTTTAAACCATTTTCTTTCAGGTAAGCTGTCAGAGATTCTGCCATTTTCTTCGTTAAGGTAGTGATAAGTACACGTTCTCCTTTAGCGATAGTCTTCTCAGCTTCTTTAGTAATATCGAATACTTGGTCACTAACAGGTCGAATATCGATAATCGGATCTAGTAGACCTGTAGGACGAATGATTTGTTCAGTAATTTTTGTACTTTTCTCTAATTCGAAATCTCCTGGAGTCGCTGAAACGAAAATAGCTTGATTAAGTTTTTTCTCAAATTCTTCGAAGTTCAAAGGACGGTTATCCAGAGCTGTAGGTAATCTAAATCCATAATCAACAAGCACTTGTTTACGAGCTCTGTCTCCGTTAAACATACCACGAACCTGTGGAAGAGTAACGTGTGATTCATCGACTACTAGTAACCAATCATCTGGGAAGTAATCTAGTAGTGTATATGGAGTATTACCAGGTTCACGAAGTGTAAGATGAAGAGAGTAGTTCTCTATCCCTGAACAGAACCCCATTTCTTCCATCATTTCAAGGTCATAGTTAGTACGTTGTTCAAGACGTTGAGCTTCTAGAAGTTTATTTTCCATATTTAGAACTTTTAATCTTTCTTCAAGTTCAGCTCGTATTCTCTTAATTGCTTCTTTAGTTTTTTCATCACCGGCAACGAAGTGACTGGCAGGGTATATTGCGATATGTTCAAGTTCACTTAATACTTCACCAGTTAGCGGATTAATCTCACGAATACGATCTATTTCATCACCGAACAACTCTATACGAACAGAGTTTTTCGCTACGAGAAGCTGGGAAGATTTCAATTACATCACCACGAACTCTAAAATTACCACGAGTAAACTCAATATCATTTCTCATATATTGAATACTAATTAGTTTTTTCCATTATTTTTATTTCTACTGATTTCATCACCAACGCGTAATGATAGTACTAGCGATGAATATTCTTCTGGCGAACCAAGACCATATATACAGCTGACACTCGATACGATAATAACATCATCACGATCAAATAATGAAGATGTTGCACTGTGTCGTAGTTTATCAATCTCATCATTCACGGATGAATCTTTTTCTATATATGTATCTGTTGATGGAACGTACGCCTCTGGTTGGAAGTAATCATAGTGTATGAAACGAAATACTCAACTCGGTTATTCGGGAAAAATTCTTTAAGCTCATTGTATAATTGTCCAGCTAATGTCTTATTATAGAGCCAGAACTAGGTAGGTTTTCCTACGTTTTTCACTATGTTTGCTATTGTAAATGTTTTACCAGTACCAGTAGCGCCAAGTAATGTTTGATATTTCTCTCCATTATTTAAACCTTCAGTAAGTTCGGTAATCGCATTAATCTGATCACCCTTAGGATCATACTTACTCTGAAGATCAAAATCTACATGTAATCTATTAATTTCCAAAAATCCACTCCTTATATAGGTTGTTCTGTGAGTTAGTAGTATAGATAAAACAACTCACACAAAAGTTAATTAATTCTTTCAATAAATATTATAATATAGAAAGAAAAATGAGGAAAATGAAAGAAATTATTTAATTTTACTAATTTATATTTGCCAAGTTGAAAATCTTTTATAAAACATCACATTTTGTATATTTCTACTATATTTTATTTTGTCAGTGTATATGTTAAAGATAGTATAGTATGAAAAAGGAGGAAGTAATGGATACACAAAAATTATATATACTTCACCGAAAAGTGAGAGAATTGATAAATTTTTACAACAAGAATTAACTGATGTTTCTAGAACAAATATCCAGAACTTAATTTCTGAAGGTTATATTAAAAGTAGATGGAAATAATATTAAAAACTAATTATAAATTAAAAGAAGGTAATGTTATTACTATCGATTACAAAGAACCTGAAGAGTTAGACGTTGTAAAAACAAGATATCCCAGTGGATATTGTCTATGAAGATAATGATTTAATCATTGTAAATAAAGCTAAAGGTATGGTTGTTCACCCATCTGTAGGACACAAAGATGGAACATTAGTTAATGCCTTATTATTCCACAGTGAACTTTCAAGTATTAATGGTACTATCAGACCTGGTATTGTTCACAGAATAGATAAAGATACGTCAGGATTATTAATCGTTGCAAAAATGATAAAGCACACGTTAAATTATCAGAAATGATCTGCGAACAAAGATGTTAAGAGAAAATATTACACTAGTACACGGAAGTATTAAGCACGACTATGGAACTATTGATGCACCTATCGCTCGTAATCCAAAAGAACGTAAAGAAATGGCTATTATCGATGAAGGGAAACCATCTATTACACACTTTAAGGTTATTGATAGATTTTGAGAAAATATACTCTTATCGAGATGTGAATTAGAAACTGGACGTACTCACCAAATCAGGGTACACATGAAATATATTAACCACCCATTAGTAGGGGATCCAGTATATGGTCCAAGAAAAAACATTAAATACAAAATGGACAGGGCACTTCACTCGAAAAAGTATCGAATTTAATCACTCAATTACAGGTGAACACCTATTCTTTGAAACAGAAATTCCAGAGTATATGGTTGAAACAATGTCTAAATTAGATAAATAGAATATTTTTATAACATATCACTTCAAATGTTGGCAATTGTTGCCAACATTGAGGTGATTTTTAAAAGTTAATTCTGTATTAGCATAGATTTTTCAATATAAGGATTATCTTTTATAAAATTATAAAAATTTTTAGAAAAACAGTAACGTAATTGTAGAATAAAATTAAGATAACTATTAAATTAAACTTGTATACGTTATCAATGAAACCTTGTAATGGTAAAGAATAGAGGAATTAATATATAAGAATTTTTGTTAATAACATACATAATTGAAAAATTATAAAAATAAAAATAGTTTATTTTTTTCTAAAAAGTGTAGTATTATAATATATATATTAGTAGTTATTTAAGGAGGACAAATAACATGGTATTAGTACCAGCAAAAAGACATGCTTGTAAAAAGCAAGAAAAGAAGGATATGCAGTAGGGCATTTCTCAACATCAATAACTTAGAATGGACAAAAAGCTATCTTAGCAGCTTGTGAAGAAGCAAAAAGTCCAGTTATCTTAGGTGTAAGTGAAGGAGCAGCTACAAATACATGACTGGTTTCAGAACTGTTGCAGCTATGGTTGAAGCTATGGTTGAAGAAATGAACATCACAGTTCCTGTTGCATTACACTTAGACCACGGTTCACATGAAGGAACTCAAAAGCTATCGAAGCTGGATTTAGTTCCATGAAATGTTCGACGGATCTCACTATCCATTCGAAGAAAACATTGCTAAATCTAAAGAAATGATCGCTTTTAGCTCACTCCTAAAAGGATTATCAATCGAGTGTGAAGTTGGTTCAATCGGTGGAGAAGAAGATGGAGTTATCGGTACTAGGTAGATAGCTGATCCAAACAGATGTGAAAACAATGGCTGACTTAGAATTGACTTCCAGCTGCAGGGTATTGGTAACATTCACGGTAAATACCCTGAAAACTGGGCTGGATTAAGCTTTGAAACATTAGAAAAATCGCTGAAATCACTGATGGTGATCTCCATTAGTATTACACGGTGGTTCAGGTATTCCAACTGACCAAATCCAAAAAGCTATCTCTCAGGAGTATCTAAAGTTAGCATTAACACTGAATGTCAATTAGCGTTTGCTGAAGCTACACGTAAATACATTGAAGAAGGTGGAGACCTTTAAACCTAAAGGATTCATCCTCGTAAAATTATTAAACCCTGGATTTGAAGCTATTAAAGCTATAGTGTCACGAAAAATCAGATATCTTCGGTTCAAGAAACAAAGCATAATAACTACGCAATTTTTATAAAAGGCTCATGCTTTGTATGGGTCTTTTGTTTTATATATTTTATAGGTAAAGGAGCATTCTTATGCAACAAACAATAGATTATTTAAAAACTTACTAGCATACCATCACCAACAGGTTTCATAAGAAAAAGTCGCAGACTACCTAGTAGAAGAACTAGAAAGATTTAGGATATAAGCCTATTCTGAACTAATAAAAGGTGGGTAAAATGTAATAGCAAGGTAAGACGATAATAAACACCGTATCGTAACAGCTCACGTAGATACGACTTTAGGAGCGATGGTGCGTGGTGAAAGCTGATGGTCGCTTAAAAGTGGCTAAAATCGGTGGTTATCCATGGAATATGATAGATAGTGAGAACTGTCTTGTTCATGTAGCAAGTACAGGGAAAAACTGTTAGTGGAACTATCCTAATTCATCAAACTAGTACGCATGTATATCGTGATGCAGGAACAGCAGAACGAACAGAAAGATAATATGGAAGTAAGACTAGATGCCAAAGTAAGAAATGAGAAAGAAAACACGCATGACTTAGGTGATTGATGTCGGAGACTCATAAGCTTTTGATCCAGCGTACGATAATTACAGAAACAGGATTTATAAAAAGTAGATTCTTAGATGATAAAGATTAGTGCTACGTGATTCTGTTAGATTTATTAAGAAAAATATAAGGGAAGAAAATATAGAGTTACCTCACACAACACACTTTATGTTTAGTGTATTCGAAGAAGTAGGGCATGGAGCTAACTCAAATCTTCCGAAAGAAGCTGTAGAATACCTAGCTGTTGATATGGGAGCTATGGGGGATGACCAGCAGACTGATGAATATACTGTATCAATACTAGTTAAAGATGCTAGTGGTCCATATAATTATGAATTCCGCAATCACCTAGTGCAATTAGCAATAGAAAATGATATTCAATATAAATTAGATATCTATCCATATTATGGTAGTGATGCATCAGCAGCGATGCGAGCAGGTGCGAGTAAACACGCACTCCTTGGGGCAGGTATAGAATCAAGCCACTCTTAAGGAAAGAACTCATATTGATTCAGTAGAACAAACTTACAAGATGGTAGATGTATATTTACGAAGTGAATTAATTAAATAAGTATGAATAATAACGTATGATTTAATGTAATATTTAGCTAAGTTATCTGTGATTTAAAGTTATTTACGTAAGTTATAACTAAAGGTTTGAGTTTAGAAGATAAACCTTATAGAAAATATACAATATAGCTACTAAAAAGCACTTTTATCAAATGTTTTAACGAAAAATAATAAAAACTTAGAAAATAACTTGACTTTTAATATAGAAAATCAATATAATAACTATATACGATAATCTGTCGTCATAAAAATCAAAAATTATTATTTAAAAGGAGACTTAATACTAGAACAGTATTATTATCAGTATTCTGCTGCATCTCTAGTAGCAGCACCAACTGCATTAGCTGCAGATGAATTAGTTAACGTACCTCACGTAAAAAGATGTTGCAACTACTGCAAACACTAATCAAGAGGTTACTCATTAGATCAACTGAAAAGCCATCAGCTGACGCTAAATTAGGACAAGATGCTAAAAAGCTACAGACAATGCTAACGGAATCGTTGGCTAAAGAAAAGTTGCACCTGGTGAATTCTACTACGTTGGTAAAGGTAAAGCAGCAGCTAAAAAGCTATGGCTAAACCAGCTGGAAAAGTTTTACCAAAAACTTTAGCAGCTAAATAATACTGATGCAAAGTATTTAAAAAGGATGTTTGATTAACTCAGACTCCTTTTTATTTAATATTTCATTTTATGTATTTATTATATAGCATAAAGACTATAGATTTCAGATTACAATCCCGAGTCTTGAGGTCTTTTTGTTATCTTGTTGTTTTTATTCTTGTCGACTACTGTTCCAATAGCTGCGATAATTGCTGATGCGTAGAATACGTATGAAGCACTAATATCCCCAAAGAGCACCCATGATATACAGACCAACTGCCATACTTTAGTTGGAAACAGATGGCTGTATATAGATTTTGCATATCGATAATTTCTTTATTGTTGTAATCTTTATTCAGAATAAGAATAAAGGCGATATGAGCAACTACTGAATGTAATCGCATGAAATGTCTGCATAATTGTAAAAACATAGATATTGTGGAATATAGCTAATGCTCCCCAACGAATAATTGCACAAACACCAGCGAAGATCATTAGATTTTTGGTTTTGATTCTTTTGACTAATCTTTTAGAGAAGATAAAGAATATTATTTCGCAATAACTGATACGTTAAGAATAACTCCAGAAAGCCATTTAGCTGATATATTCATACTTTCTAAATATAACGCATTGTAGTTATTATATGCAGTATGTGAAAGTTGGTATAGAAAATACAGTAATAATAAGTAAAATTGCATTTCTATCTTTTTAAGACCCAACTGTATAAGTTTCTTTTCTTTTTTTCGTATTAGGTTCTTCTGAAACTTAGATTTTTTTAACTAGTTTTGGTTGTGGTAAGAACATGAATACTAAATATACTGCAACTAAAAAATATTAGTATGTAGTATAGAGCTTCGTTACCAACATAACCTAAGATTCCACCGATAATTATTCCGATTACCGTAAATCCTAATGAACCGTATGTTCTAGCTTTTCCGTAGTCTATATTTTCTTCACGTAAAAATAATGACGCTAGTCCTTCGACTAGGGACTTACCATGAAGTAAATCATACCGAATAAGAAATGTAATTAATCCAAGTACTATTTTTCATTAGTAAATCCGTAACTCACAGCAAGAATTAATCCTATTCCTACAGATAATTTTCAAAGTAATATCAATATTATATTTTTATTAAATATGGACTTAAAAAAATATCCCACTAATAACCCTTTGCGATATAAAGCATTGAAAATATCGAACTAGCTTCTAAGACACTTAAATTTTTTACAGAAGTCAGATAAACCATCCAGAACGGTAAGAACGTCCCAGTTACTAAAAATTGTAAAAAGTAGTTAGTGGATAACCATGTTTTTGATGACATATTTACCTCCTATGCAAAATACACTTGAACTAACTACAACTAAACTATTCATAAGAATATGTGAAATAATCGAGTGTAATTATACTTCTTGTGTGAAGATATAGATAGCTAAATACGAATGACATACCTATATAAACAACCATAATTGGAGAAATACCATCATGAGGTAGCGCAAAGATAAAACCTGTGATTAACGCTGGAATAGTAAATCTAATCCAATCTTTACTTCCAATCATAGCGTCGTAGAAGTATCCGAATACAGCTTTTTCTAAAGAATAATTCTTCCATAATCGGACCAAGTACAGCAACATAAAGTATCAAAAGTATGGTTTCATTTTTATAATCTCAACGACATTACTTGTGTTTTTACTTTTAGTTTCAAAATTAAAAAAAGTTTGATAGGTATACTAACAAACCATTGATGAAACCTTGTAATAACATCATTGAAATAAATCCGATAATACCAATAGCGATTACTCGTAATAGGTTATATCGTACTCTTTTTGTCTATCTATATCATTTTTATTTTTATAGCTAGTATGCTAAGAATAAATGTAGCTGTTATAGATAAAAATAGAACAATGCTAACTCGATTATCAATGCTAATATTTCGAGGAGTTGTAGTGGAAGTATAAATACTGCTAGTATATATATAAATCCACTAAGTAGTAAGTGGCTTACATTACCACGAGTAAATGAAATTCTCATAAACCCTCCTTAAATTATTTTATTACTATTTATTATAACATCTATAATTTATACATACAACAATTAGTGTTTAAAAATAAGCGTTGTCACTAATAGTAAATATTATCAAAAAAATCAAAGGAATTCTATGGAGTATAGGCTTTTATTATATATATTTTCTTTAATATAAATTATAACGCTACATGTTTCAGAATAATCAATTTCTCTTGAAAAGTTTTTCATATTAATGTTAGAATAAAAGAGTAATAAGCGAGCTGATGATGGTGAAAGTTCAGCAACCATATTGGCATTAAATACAATTTAATATTGATAAAGTTGAGTTTTTTTACTAATCAGGGTGGAACCATGGAAATTATTTCGTCCCTAGATGTGCTACGGCATATCTAGGGCTTTTTATATTTTAATAATTAGGAGGAAACAAACTATGGAGAAAAATTTTATCTCTTGCAAAAAAATAGAGGATTCGTATTTCAAGGATCTGAAATCTATGGTGGATTAGCTAATACTTGGGATTACGGTCCATTAGGAATTGAATTAAAAAATAACGTAAAAAGCATGGTGGAAAAATTCATTCAAGAATCACCGTATAACGTAGGGTTAGATGCTGCTATCTTCATGAATCCACGTACATGGGAAGCTTCAGGACACGTAGGTAACTTTAGTGACCCTATGATGGACTGTAAAGTTTGTAAATCACGTCTTCGTGCTGACAAACTTATCGAAGAATACTACTTCAATGAAAAAAATGAAGATGTAGTAGTTGATGGTCTTCCATTCGAAGAATTAGAAGCTATTATCGATCGTGAAAATATTAAATGTCCAGAATGTGGTAGTCATGACTACACTAACATTCGTCAATTTAACCTTATGTTCAAAACTAACCAAGGTGTAGTAGAAAACTCTACGAGCCAAATTTACCTACGTCCAGAAACTGCGCAAGGTATCTTCGTTAACTTCAAAAACGTTCAACGTAGTATGCGTAAGAAATTACCATTCGGTATTGGACAAATTGGTAAATCATTCCGTAACGAAATCACACCAGGTAACTTCATCTTCCGTACTCGTGAATTCGAGCAAATGGAATTAGAATTCTTCTGTGAACCAGGAACAGAATTAGATTGGCACACTACATGGAAAAATAACTGTGAAAAATTCTTATTAGACTTAGGATGACTAAAGAAAATATCCGTCTACGTGATCACGATCAAGAAGAATTATCACACTATTCTAATGCAACTACTGATATCGAGTTTAAATTCCCATTCGGTTGGGGAGAACTTTGGGGTATTGCTTCAAGAACTGACTACGACTTAAAACAACATATGGAACACTCAGGTCAAGATTTAACTTACCAAGACCTAAGCACAAATGAAAAATTCATTCCATACTGTATCGAACCATCTGTAGGAGTTGACCGTGTTCTTCTAGCATTCTTATGTGATGCTTACAACGAAGAAGAAGTTGGGGAAAATGATACTCGTACAGTTCTTAAATTCCACCCAGCATTAGCTCCATACAAAGCTGCTATCTTACCACTTTCTAAAAAATTAAGTGACAAAGCTGTTGAAGTATATCAACAATTAGCTGCAGACTTTATGGTTGATTTCGATGAAACAGGATCAATCGGTAAGAGATATAGAAGACAAGATGAAGTTGGTACTCCATTCTGTATCACTTATGACTTTGAATCAGAAAATGATGGAATGGTAACTGTTCGTGATAGAGATACTATGGAACAAACTCGTATTCCAATCACTGAATTAAAACAATACATCGAAGAAAAAAATTAAATTCTAGTAAATGAACACTCAGAACATTAGTTCTGGGTGTTTTTTATGTCTATTTAAGGATAAAAAAATAAAAAGGATTTAAATGTAATGTCTGTATTTTTATTATGTAAATAATTGATATAAATAAGTATATAGGAGGAAAAAGTTCATAAAATCTTTAATATTATTTATAAAAATTAAAAAAATATCCGATTTTTCTCTAGATACTACTTGATAAATATTTAAACAAGTAGTATAATTTGAAATAGTAGACGTACGATAAAAAAATATTTTATGTAAATAAATCATCAAAAACGTACATTTAAAAATAAAAAGGAGCTTAAAGTATGAAAGTTGCGGTGATTATGGGTTCGAAGTCGGATTATACGACGATGGAAGAAACTTGTAAGTTGTTAGAAGAATTTGAAATTCCTTTTTGATAAAAAAAGTAGTAAGCGCACATAGAACACCTGATCTTTTTAGTTGAATTTTCTAAAAATGCAAAGAGTAACGGTTATTCTCTTATAATAGCGGCGGCGGGAGGAGCGGCGCATCTTCCAGGTATGGTTGCTTCTGTGACTACATTACCGGTTATTGGTGTTCCGATTAAATCAAGCGTTCTTAGTGGAGTTGATTCATTGTATTCGATAGTTCAGATGCCAGCCGGTGTACCGGTTTTAACTATGGCAATAGGTGTAGCTGGAGCAAAAAATGCGGCTATTAGTGCCTTATCAATACTTGGAATTACTAATGAGAAGTATGCTGATAAGTACGAACGATTCAAAAAAGAACAAGAAAGAATAGTATTGGAAGAGATGAAACTATGATTAAGACAATTTTACCAGGAAAAACTATTGGAATAATCGGTGGAGGTCAACTAGGAAGAATGCTCTGCAATGAGTGCCAAGGAGATGGGCTATAAAATTGCTGTTTCTAGATCCTAGTGATAGCTGTTAGTGCAAAAATTTTTAGTGATATCTTTATTCAGGCTGGAATTCAATGATTTCACAAATGTTGAAAAACTATGCTCAGCATGTGATGTCATCACTTTTGAATTTGAGAATATTGATGCCGCTTCTTTAGAAAAACTAGAGAAAAAGTATAACATAGTCCAAAGTGCAGAAGTGTTAAGAACTACTCAGCATAGATATTATGAAAAAGAATTTGCTAGAAAACTAGATATTCCAACGGTAGACTATCTATATATTGAAGAAGATACAAATGTAGAAATAACTAAGCCATATTTAATGAAAACTGTTCGTTTTGGTTATGATGGAAAAGGACAGAAAAAAATAACTTCTACTGAAGAAGTAGAACCACATACATTACTAGAGGAGTTCGTTAAACTTGATAAAGAAATTTCGGTAGTTGCGGTTAAAGATAAAGACGAGGTAAATATCGTCGCAGTAGTAGAAAATGAACATAGAAATAATATCTTGTATCGATCTAAAGTTCCTACCACAGCTACTAAAGAACAAAAATCTCTTGCAATAGAGTACACGAAAAGAATTCTTAGTAATTTTGACTATTACGGAGTACTTACTGTTGAGTTCTTTATAAGTGAAAGTAAGGTCATTTTTAATGAAATAGCACCACGAGTTCACAATTCAGGACATATAACGATGCAGAGTGCAACGAAGAGTCAATTTAGAGCTCATATTGAAGCTATTTGCGGCTTAAAAGTCGGTAAGATAGAGAATAAAGAAACGACATTATATAATATCCTAGGTCAAGACTTAGATTATTTTATAGATGTGTATAAAAACAAAGGTGGGTACTTACACTTATATGAAAAAGAACCACGCCAAGATAGAAAAATAGGACATATTAATTTTTACGGTGATGTAATTTTAGGAGGAGAACATGACTAATAAACGAATTTTTTTGTAAAGAAACGTAATGGATACAACAAGGAAGAATTACAATTACGAGATAACTTGAACTTAGAGTTTAATCTAGGTCTTGATTCTGTAGAATTGTATGTAATTTATGATGTCTTTAATATTGATGAAGAAACTTATGAACTAGCTAAAAACTTCTGTGTTTTCTGAGATTGTTGTTGATGAAGTGTTTGAAGATATTGAGCTTAACGATGGAAAGTACTTTTGCTTATGAAGTCCTACCCTGCTCAATATGATCAAAGAGCTGACAGCGCAAAAGAAAAGATAAGACTGCTTTAACCCGAAGAGTAAAGCAACTGTACGAAGTGGTAAGCTAGTTCTTTTTAATAAGAAACTAACAGATGAACAATTAGAACTTGTTGAAAGTTATTTAGTAAATCCTATAGAAGCTCGTAAAAAGATTTGTCAATTCTTGACTTTACATTAGATTCTACTCCAAAAACCACTAAAAGATTTAGCTGGATTTTTAGAGTTTGATAAAGATGCGTTACTTGGTCTTAAAAAGAATTTTCTAGCGATGAATATTGAAGACTTAGTATTTATCCAAGATTACTTCAAAAAGAAGGTCGTGTACCAACTGAAACTGAAATATACGTATTAGACTGTTACTGGAGTGACCACTGTCGACACACTACATTCGAAACAGTGTTGGATGAAGTTAAAATAGAGTCAGAACTTTTCCAAAAAGAGATGCAAGATGCATTTGATTATTACTTAAATGTCCGTAGTGAACTTGACCGTAATGATAAAACCTATCACGCTTATGGATATGGCGAGTATTATCGGTAAATATCATGTGAAAGTATTAAAAAGATGAAAACATTGAGGTAAGTGAAGAAATTAATGCATGTTCATTCTTTACTACTATAGAAAATAATGGTGAAAAAGAACGTTGGTTAATTCAATTTAAAAATGAAACTCACAACCACCCAAGTGAAATCGAACCATTCGGAGGAGCAAGTACTTGTATAGGGGGAGCTATTAGAGACCCATTATCAGGACGTAGTTACGTATATCAAGCTATGCGTATTTCTGGAAGTGGTAATGTACTTCAAAAACGTGAAGATACTTTAAAACACAAACTTCCTCAAGTAGATATAGCTAAAGGAACTGCACATGGTAACTCATCATACGGTAACCAAATTGGACTTGCGACTACTTTTGTTCGTGAATTATATGATGATAGTTATGTGGCTAAACATATGGAAGTTGGTGCTGTAGTTGGAGCTGTTAAGGACGGAGATTATAAACGTGAAACTCTTGTCGATGGGGATATCGTTGTAATGATAGGTGGTAGAACTGGTCGTGATGGTATTCAAGGTGCGAGTGGTTCTAGTGTAGAACATACTAACGATTCATTAAATACGATGTCTAGCCAAGTACAAAAAGGTAATGCTCCAGAAGAACGTAAGTTACAACGTTTATTTAGAAAACCGGAAGTTACAAGACTTATTAAAAATGTAATGACTTTGGAGCCGGTGGTGTTTGTGTAGCTATCGGGGAACTTTCTGATGGTATAGAAATTCATTTGGAAAAAGTTCTTACTAAAATATCAAGGATTAAATGCGACAGAACTTGCTACTAGTGAATCACAAGAACGTATGGCAGTAGCTATTGATAAAAAAGATTACGAGGCTTTTGTTCGTGAATGTGAGAAAGAAAATATCGAATATTCTCATGTTGCTAATGTGACGAATAGACGCAGATTAGAGATGTATTACAATGATGAGAAAGTTGTTGATATGAGTGCTGATTTCTTAGAAACAAGTGGTGTTCGTCAAAAATCATCAGTTACGATGAAAGATAATACTGGCGCTAATCCATTCCTAAATAAAGAAGTAACTCGTGAAAATATCTTAAGCGAATTAGGTGAGTTAAATGTAACTTGTCAAAAAGGTCTAGCACAAAAGTTTGACTCTTCAATTGGGGTTACTACAGTTCTTATGCCTTTTGCTGGTAAACATAAACTTACACGAGTTCAAGCAAGTGTACAAGCCTTACCAACATTACATACAACAAGTGATACTGCAACAATCTTGACTTATGGATTTATTCCAAAAATTTCATATTACTCACCATTCCTATCATCTATTTATGCGGTGTTAGAATCAGTAGCAAAAGTTTACGCAGTAGGTGGAAATAAAGATAGCTTATACTTCTATTCCAAGAATACTTTTGAAAAATTAGGTACTGATAGTACTAAATGGGGTAAAAGTTACTCAAAGTTTATTAGGAAGTATATATGCTCAAAAAGAAATTGGTAGACCAAGTATCGGTGGTAAGGATAGTATGTCAGGTACTTCAATGACTTAAATGTAGTTGAAACTTTAATTTCATTTGCTTGTACACCTGTAAAAAAATAGCTGACGTAATAACTCCTGAACTTAAAACAAGTTGGCAATAGATTATACTATGTTCCTGTAGAAAAAGATGAAAAGGATATCCAGATATTAAGAAAACTTTAGAAAATTATGAACTTGTTCATAAATATATCAAAGAAGGTAAGATAGTATCTGCATATGTACAAGAAGAAGGAAGTATTGCCGCTTCATTAGTAAAAATGTCACTAGGTAATGACCTTGGTTTTGAAGTTGAAAAAGATAATATTCTTAACTTTGATCCAGCATCTCTTGTAGTAGAAGCAACGGTAGAACTACTGTATGAAAAATTAGGAAAAGTTAGTGAAAAGAATTATAATTAATAAAGAAGTGTTTATGATAAAAGATATTTACGAAGCATACACAAAAAAACACTAAATAAAAGTTTATCCATTATATCAAAAATGAAGATAAAGGTAATGTTGAAAATCTTCATACAGAATATAAGGAGATATTATCCAGAATATGTAGAAGATGTAAAAGTAGTTATTCCAGTATTCCTGGTACTAACTGTGAATACGATAGTGAAAAAGCCTTCTTAGAAGCGGGTGCTACACTGATTACAGTAGTTATTAGAAATACACGTGAAAATGATATTGAACAATCGATAGAAGATTTCACAAAAGCTATTGAGGAATCTCATATAATTATGTTCCCTGAGGATTCTCAAGTGGGGATGAAACCAGATGGAAGTGCTAAATACATTGTAAACTTCTTGAAAAATGAAAAAGTTAAAGATGCAATTCATAAAACACCTTGCTCAGAAAAATTAATCTTAGGTGTGTGTAATGGATTCCAAGCATTGCTTAAATCAGGATTACTACCTTATGGAGAGGTTAGAGAGTTGGCAGAAGATGACCTAACACTATACAGAAATGATAGTTATGAACACATATCAACTACAGCCTTTACTCGTGTAGCTAATACTAACTCGCCTTGGTTACAAGATTTTTAATATCGGAGAACAACACGAGGTAGTATTCAGTCATGGTGAAGGAAAAGTGGTAGGACTTAATATTAACAAATTTAAACATCTTGTCGCTTTCCAATATAGTGATTTCGATGGGAATGCCACATTAAACGGTCGTTTCAATCCTAACGGCTCTGTTCTAGCTACTGAAGGATTAGTAAGTGAAGATGGACTTATCTTAGAAAAATGGGACACAGCGAAAGATACGGAGCTACATTATATAAAACAAAATACAATAAAAGTAAAAACAAGATATTTTCAAAAATGGTGTGAATTACTTCAAAGGGGAAGAAAATAATGAAACTTTTATATGAAGGAAAAAGCTAAACAACTGTTCGAATGTGAAAACAATGATGAAATATATGCATTATAAAAATAGTGCTACTGCTTTCAACGGTGTAAAAAGAAGAATTTGAAGGAAAAGGAGTATTCTAATAATACAATTACTTCATTAATCTTCGAATACTTAGAAAAACAAGGTGTAAAGACACATTTTATTAGAAAAGTTAATGAAACAGATCAGATTTGCAAACACGTTACTATTATTCCTTTAGAAGTAATTGTACGTAATGTAGTAGCTGGTCTCTATGGCGAAAAAAATATGGACTTGAAGAAGGAAAAATTAAAAACCAGTTTTTGAGCTAAGTTATAAAAATGATGAACTAAATGATCCACTAATCAATAAATGATCATGCAGTGGCATTAGAAATCGTTACAGAAGAAGAGTTGGAAAATATTCTGAACTCAAGCTTTTAAAAATTAACGAACTATTACAAAAATTATACTTAGATGCAAACTTAGTACTTGTTGATTTCAAGATTGAATTCGGAAAAACTAAAGATGGTGAAATAATTTTAGCTGATGAAATTTCTCCAGATACATGCCGTCTTTGGGATAAAGATACAAATGAAAAATTAGATAAAGATAGATTTAGAAGAGATTTAGGTTCTGTAATGGAAGCTTATGAAGAAGTTTTAAGGAGATTAAAAAATGCGTAGTCTTAATGAAGAATGTGGAGTATTTGGTATTTGGGGACATCCTGAAGCTAGTAATGTGACGTACTTCGGTTTACATAGTTTACAACATAGAGGGCAAGAAGGAGCAGGAATTGTTTCTAAAGAAGGTACTAAATTAAGAGGGCATCGTGACCTTGGATTAGTATCGGAAGTATTTCGTGATAAAGAAAAATTAGAAAGATTAGTAGGAAATAGTGCTATTGGACATGTTAGATACGCGACAAGCGGAAGCAATAGTATCCAAAATATTCAACCATTTCTATTTCATTTCTACGATATGAGTGTTGGTATTTGTCACAATGGTAATTTAATCAATGCTAAAACTTTAAGAAAAGAATTAGAACAACAAGGTGCAATATTCCATTCTTCTTCTGATACGGAAGTACTTATTCATCTTATTAGAAGAAGTAAAAAAGAAACTTTTAAAGAACAGCTTAAAGAAAGTCTAAATATTATAAAAGGTGGATTTACATATCTAGTCTTAACTGAAAATACTCTTTACGGTGCGGTAGATCCGAATAGTTTTAGACCTTTTAGCTATAGGTAAGATGAAAAATGGTGCATATGTAACTGCCAGTGAAACATGTGCATTGGATATTGTAGGTGCTGAGTTTGTTTGTAATGTAGGTGCAGGAGAGCTAGTTACTATTAATGATAAAGGTATTAGAATAGAGAAATATACTGAAGATACACAAGTATCTATCGCTGCGATGGAATATGTATATTTCGCAAGACCTGACTCGAATATAGCAGGAATTAACGTACATAGTGCTAGAAAAAGAACAGGTCGTACACTTGCTAAAGAACAACCTACACCAGATGCAGATATGGTAATTGGGGTACCTAACTCATCTTTATCAGCAGCCAGTGGTTATGCAGAAGAAAGTGGACTTCCATATGAAATGGGATTAATTAAAAATCAATATGTAGCACGTACATTTATTCAACCTACGCAGGAACTTCGCGAGCAAGGTGTAAGAATGAAACTTTCACCAGTAAGAGGTGTTGTTCAAGGTAAGAGTATTGTCCTAGTTGATGATTCTATAGTTCGAGGTACTACATGTAAAAGAATAGTGAAGATGTTAAAAGAAGCGGGAGCAAGAGAAGTTCACGTAAGAATTGCTTGTCCACCAATACTATTCCCTAGTTTTTATGGAATAGATATTTCTACTACGGAAGAACTTATCTCGGCAAATAAAACAAATGATGAGGTTTGTGAAATTATTGGAGCTGATTCACTAGGATTCTTAAGTGAACAAGGATTGATAGATTCTATTGGTTTGAACTATGATGCGCCTTATTCGGGATTATGTATGGAGTGCTATAACGGAGACTATAGTGCAGGACTATACGATTATGAAGAAAGTTATGTAAATTCAATGACGGATATTCAAATAGAGTTTCTAAAAAGAAAGGGGTAGAAATGTAATGAGTAAAAAGTATGAAGAAAAGTGGTGTAAGTCTGCAAGCAGGTTATGAAAGTGTTGAACGTATTAAAAACACGTAGCTCGTACTAAAAATCTTGGTATGATGTCAGCTATTGGTGGTTTTGGGGAGCGTTTGACCTTAGTAGTTATAACTTTAAAAATCCTGTATTAGTTAGTGGTACTGATGGTGTAGGTACAAAATTAAAACTTGCATCTGAATTAGATATTCATAATACTATTGGTATTGATGTTGTCGCGATGTGTGCAAACGATATACTTGCTCAAGGTGCTATTCCATTATTTTTCCTAGATTATCTAGCAGTAGGTAAAAACTACCCTGAACAAGTAGAAGCAATAGTTGAAGGTGTTGCTGAAGGTTGTGTTCAAGCAGGATGTGCGATAGTCGTGGGGAGACTGCTGAGATGGCAGGATTTTTATGAAGACGGAGAATACGATATTGCAGGGTTCTGTGTGGGAGCTCAGGAGAAAGAACTATTATTAAGTACAGAAAATACAAAAACAGGTCAAGTAGTAATTGGGCTTCCATCAAGTGGAGTACATTCTAATGGCTTCTCATTAGTAAGAAAAATTTTTAAAAGATAATAATATTGGTTTAAACGAAGAATTTAATGGAAGTACAGTAGGAAAAACTTTATTAACACCTACTAAAAATCTATGTAAAAGAAGTAATAAAAGTACTAAAAAGAGGTAAAAGTAACAGGGATAGCTCATATTACTGGTGGAGGTTTCCATGAAAAATTTACCTCGTGCTCTAAAAAGATGGCTTAGGTATGAAGATTGATAAAGACTCATATGAAGTACCGGAGATATTTAAGTACCTACAAGAAAAAGGTAAAATCGATGAAGAAGAAAAATGTATCATATCTTTAATATGGGTGTAGGTATGGCATTAATAGTAAAACAAGGAAGACGTAGATAAAACTTTATCATTAATTGATAATGCATTTGTCCTTGGTAAAGTAACAGAGGAAAGTGGAATAGAAATAGGATGAAGAAAGTAGCAATATTTGCATCAGGAACAGGAAGTAATTTCGAAAAAATTGCAGATGATGAAAGATTAAAAGATAAAATATCAATTGAATTATTAGTGTGTGATAGAAAAGATGCAGCGGTTATTAGAAAAGCACATGATAGAGATATTAAAGTATTTATATTCTCTGCGAAAGATTTTCGAGTCAAAAAGAGCTATATGAAAGTGTAATTTTCGAGAAAGTTAAAGATTTAGACTATATATTTTTAGCGGGATATATGAGAATTATTTCACCGTTTTTTAGAAAAATATAAAAACAATCTTAATTTACATCCATCATTATTACCGAAATTTAAAGGTAAAGATGCTATCGAACAAGCGTTCAATGCAGGGGAGAAAGAAATAGGAATTAGTATTCATTATGTAAATGAAGAGCTTGATGGTGGAGAAGTAATTGCTCAAAGATCATTTGAAGTTTTAGAAGATGATACTATAGAAACTGTTACTGAAAAAGTACATAAACTAGAACATAAATTATATCCAGAAGTAATATTAAAGTTAGTTGAGGAGGCACTAAGGACTAAAAAGAGCATTAATAAGTGTAAGTGATAAAACAAATATTGTAGAATTTGCAAAAGGTTTTAGAAAAACATGGTTTCAAGTTATTAGTACAGGTGGAACTTATACTCATTTTAAAAAATAATGGGGTAAGCTGTATTAGTATCGAAGATGTTACACTTTTCCAGAAATCCTAGAAGGTCGTGAAAAACTCTTCATCCTAAAAATTCACGGAGGATTACTATCAAAACGTGGTAATGAACTTCATAATAAAACATGTAACTGAAAATAATATCGAGTATATCGATTTAGTTTGTGTAAATTTATATCCTTTGAAGCTACTGTAAAAAGAAGGGAGTTAGTGAAGAGGAAATCATCGAAAATATCGATATTGGTGGTCCTAGTATGCTAAGAAGTGCGGCTAAAAACTTCAATGACGTAGCTGTAGTTACAGATATTAATGATTACGCTAAAATTCTTGAAGAACTTGAACAAGGTGGGATCTCATATGAAACACGTCGTGCTTTAGCTATAAAAGTATTCAATACTACTGCAAGTTACGATGCTGCCATCGCTAATTACTTTAATAAAAAAGATAATCTTGTACCTGAAAGATTAACATTATCTTATAAACTTCAAGATAGTCTTCGTTATGGGGAGAACCCTCATCAAAAAGCTTATCACTATGTACAAGATAATAATGAAAGCTATGCTTTGCAAAATGCTGTGCAACTTCATGGTAAGGAAATGTCATACAATAATATTCAAGATGCTTCTGCAGCTTTTAGATATTCTTTCAGAGTTTGATGAAACTACATGCGTTGCTGTTAAACATATGAATCCATGTGGAGTAGCGACAGGAAATTCTGTATTTGAAGCATATAGTCGAGCTTATGAAGCGGATCCTGTGTCTATCTTTGGTGGAATTGTTGCAGTAAATGGCAAAAGTAGATAAAGAAACTGCTGAAAAATGCATAGTATTTTCTTAGAAATTATACTAGCAACAGATTATGATAAAGAAGCGTTAGAAATACTAACTAAGAAGAAAATCCACGTATTTACAAACTATCAGATAATAATCATGAACAACAAATTAAAAGTGTTCGTGGTGGAATCTTAGTACAAGATTTTTAACGATAAACTTGTTGATGAATACGAAAGTGTAGCTGACAAGAAAGTTGATGAAGCACAACAAAAAGATATTGAGTTTGGCTTAAAAGTAGTAAAAACACGTTAAATCAAACGCAATAGTTGTAGTAAAAAAGATGGGCAAAACTTTAGGAATCGGTGCTGGTCAGATGAATAGAGTAGGCTCATGTAAAATGAGCTCTAGAACAAGCAGGAGAAAGAGAAAAGGTGCAGTGCTAGCTTCAGATGCATTCTTCCCGATGAGAGATAGTGCTGATATTGCAGCTGATTATGGAATTGCAGCAATTGTTCAACCAGGAGGATCTATACGTGATCAAGAAAGCATAGATGCATGTAATGAGAAAGGTGTGGCGATGGTCTTCAGCAAAAATACGTCACTTTAAACATTAATATGGCTAAAGTATTAGTAGTAGGAAGCGGCGGTAGAGAGTACTGCTATCGCTTATAAATTCCATAAAGAAGGTCACGAAGTGCATATGGCAGGAATTAATCCTGCAGTCGAAGAGTTTGGAGTATGCATGGCATTAACTGAAGACCAAATACCAAGCTATGCAAAAACAAATGGTATCAACCTTGTTTTTGTTGGACCAGAAGTGCCATTAGTTAATGGTTTAGTAGATGAACTACAAAAAGTAGGTGTTCGTGCTTTTGGACCATCTAAACTTGCAGCGCAATTAGAAGGAAGCAAAGTATTCTCAAAAATGATGATGAGAAAATACAATATTCCAACAGCTAAATATGAAAGTTTTAATGATTATGAACTGGCAAAAGAGTATTTAAGCAAACAAAAAGCTCCGATTGTTCTTAAAGCAGACGGCTTAGCTGCGGGGAAAGGTGTAATTATTGCAAACACTTTAGAAGAAGCACAAGCTGAACTTAAAGAAATGATGTGTAATGCTAAATTCAATAAAGGTAGGTTCTAGTGTTAGTTATCGAAGAATTTCTTCAAGGAGAAGAATTTTCACTTATGTGTTTTGTTTCTGATAGAAATGTTTATCCTATGGAAATTGCACAAGATCACAAACGAGCATTTGATAATGATGAAGGTTTAAATACAGGTGGTATGGGAGCGTATCTTCCACTTAAGAAAATCACTCAAGATGACATTGATGAAGGTGATAGAAATGTTGTTCAACCGATGGTCGATGCCATGAGTGATGAGGGAATGCCTTTTTATGGTATATTATATGCTGGTCTTATGAAATGTCATGACGGTGTAAAAAACTATTGAATTTAATGTTCGTTTTGGAGATCCAGAGAGTGAAATATTACTTTTATCATTAGAAAGTAGTCTATACGAAAATAGCTAATAATATTATCGATGGTAAAGAAGTAAAATTATCGTGGAGCAAAGATGCCTTTTTATAGGTGTTGTAATGGCAGCGAAAGGATATCCAGAAAAAGTGAAAAAGGGGCTGTAATACATGGTTTGATAAAGTCACTACACCTGTATTCCATATGGGAACTAAGCGTGTAGGTGATGATATAGTAAATTAATGGTGGTCGTGTATTATTAGTCTGTGCACAAGGAAAGAGCTTGCAAGAAGCATATAAAAAGTGTATAATGAGATAGTAAAAATAGATTGTGAAGAACTATTTTACAGAAAAGATATCGGTCATTTGTCTTTATAGAATTTTTAGATAGATCTGATTTAATTAAAAACATCAGGAGATTATTGCAATGATTGAAAGATATAGTAGAGAAGAAATGCGTAATATCTTTAGCGATGAGAATCGTTTTAAAAGCATATTTAGAAGTAGAACTTTTATGCGACAGAAGCTTGAGTACATTAGGTGTTGTACCAAAAGAAGATGTTGAAAGATTATTCGCTAATGCAAAATTTGACCTACCAGGAATTTTAGAATTAGAAAAAGAAACAAAACATGACATAGTAGCATTCACACGTAACGTTTCTAGTTACTTAGGTGATGAGAGAAAAATGGGTGCATCTATGGATTAACATCTACTGATGTTGTTGATACTGCTTATGGATATTTATATAAACAAGCTAATGATATTCTATACAAAGATTTTCATTAAATTTCCAAGAAGTATTAAAAAGAAAAAGTGTTACAATATAAATTCACACCTTGTATCGGACGTACTCACGGAGTGCATGCTGATATTAGTAGTTTTGGATTAAAATTCGCGCTTTATTATGATGAATTTAACCGTCATATCAAACGTTTCAGTGAAGTAAGAAAAATTATTAGTAGGGAAAATTTCTGGAGCAGTAGGTACATTCTCGATACTCCACCAGAAGTTCAAGACTATGTTTGTAAAAATTAGGAATTGAGTCAAGCAATATTTCAACACAAACACTTCAACGTGATAGACATGCAGATTACTATGCGACTTTAGCGTTAATCGCAAGTTCAATCGAAAAATTGGGTGGAAATTCGTCACCTAGCAACGTACCAGAAGTAAGAGAAGCAGAAGAATTCTTCTCGAAAAATCAAAAAGGTTCAAGTGCAATGCCTCATAAACGTAATCCAATCTCAAGTGAAAACATGGCAGGATGTGCTAGAATCATGCGTGGATATATGTTTGCAGCTTATGAAAATATTCCGCTATGGCATGAACGCGATATTTCTCACCAAGTGCAGAAAAGAACTTGAGTAATGATGCAACAACATTATTAGACTATATGTTAAATAGATTTACTAATGTTGTGAAAAATCTAACAGTATTTACAGATAACATGATTAAAAATATTTACGCTACTAATGGTAGTAATCTTCGCTCAAAGAACTATGAGTAATCTTATTGAAAAATTTTCATTCTCACGTGAAGAAGCTATACGATTTAGTCCAACCATTAGCGATGAAATCATGGTTTGAAGGTATTCCATTTGAGAACTCTAGAAGGAAACGAAACTATTAAAAATACAGTTTCTAAAGAAGTATTGATAAGTTGTTTCGATCTAAATGTACATCTAATAAATATAGATAAAATATACAAACGTATTCCAGGATTGGAAGATTAAAAATAAAAATAAAGCCCAAAGAAAAGAGGTAGATTAAATGAAGTCAGACTTTCAAATTTCAAACGAAAATGTGAAAAGAAACATATTGTTGAAGTAGCAGGTAAATTAGGGATAAAAGAAGAAGAATTAATATTATACGGAAAATCACAAAAGCAAAAATCCAAACAAAAATATTAAAAGATATTAAAGATGATGCAAAAACTAGTATTAGTTACATCTATTAACCCAACATCAAGTGGAGAAGGGAAAAGCACTGTAACTATCGGTTTATCTGATGGATTAAATAGAATCGGGAAAAAATCTTGTGTAGCGCTACGTGAACCATCGTTAGGTCCAGTATTAGGAAGAAAAGGTGGAGCAGCTGGTGGAGGATATGCACAAGTAGTACCGATGGAAGATATTAACCTTCACTTTACTGGAGATATGCACGCTATTACTACAGCTCACAATGCAATCGCAGTATTAGTAACAACCACGTATTCCAAGGAAACGAATTAGAAAATAGATAAAATCGTCTTTAACCGTGTTATGGATATGAATGCACGTGATTTACGTCATGTTAAAGTTAATGCAGGAACAGACTTAGAACGTCTTGACGGATTTGATATTACTGTAGCTAGTGAAGTAATGGCTATCTTATGTCTGTCAGAAGGAATTGTTGATCTTAAAGAAAAATTAAGCAATATCCTTGTTGCTTATAATAAAAAGGTGAACCAGTTTACCTAAAAGATTTGAAAATTGAAGGTGTTATAACTTCATTATTAAAAGATGCTATTAAACCTAATATTGTTCAAACATTAGAGAACAACCCAGCGATTATTCACGGAGGACCATTCGCAAATATTGCGCATGGATGTAACTCAATCTTAGCTACGAAGACAGCTTTAAAATTTGCTGATTATGTAATTACAGAAGCAGGATTCGCTGACTTAGGAGCAGAGAAATTTCTTAAACATTAAATGTCGTAAAGCAGGGCTTAAAACCAAAAAGCTGCTAGTAATTGTAACGAAAGTTAAAGCATAAAATTACACGGTGACATAGAAGAAAAGGATCTAAAGAAGAAAACTTAGAAGCATTAGCTAAAGGTGTTCAAAACTTAGAAAAACACATCGAAAAACTTACGTAAATTTAACTTACCGATAGTAGTAGCTCTAAATGTCTTTGTTACTGATACTGAAAAAGAATTAGCATTCTTAGAAAACTGGGCTAAAGAACAAGGCGTAGAATTCTCTCGTACAGAAGTGTGGGAAAAAGGTGGACTTGGTGGAGTAGACCTAGCAGAAAAAGTAGTAAAAGCTGTTGAAGAAAAATTATAAAGAACTACAATTATTATATAAAGACGAAGCTTCAATTACTGATCGAAACAGTAGTCGTCGAACATTTACGGAGCTGATGGTGTTAACTTCTCTGATGAAGTAAAAGCTGAAATTGAAAGAATCGAAAGTCTTGGATTCAAACACCTGCCAGTATGTATGGCGAAAACTCCAGCTTCATTAACAGATAATGCGAAGATTAAAGGTCGTCCAACAGGATTTAACATTACTATCAACGATGTTAAATTACGTAGTGATGCTGGATTCGTAGTAGCTTATGCGAACAAAGTATTAACAATGCCAGGACTTCCAAAAGTACCAAGTGCATTAAATATCGATATCGATGAAGAAACAGAAACAATCATCGGAATCTTCTAATATAAAACATACGACAGATTATAATTAAACGAATAAGTAACTTGAGAATTAGTAAGAACTGATTCTCAGGTTATTGTATTTAGGGATAGTATTAAAAAGTTTGGTATAGTTGATAATTGTTTTTAATGAAAACGCATAAAAAGTGTATAAACTGTGAAAATTGATTAAATCGTCCGATAATTTTGAGTTGATAAATAATGGTTGTAAAACGTCTGTATTTGTGATATAATTATTAATGGAAAAATAATTGCTTTCCAGGAGGCGTAATTTATGTCAATAATCGTAGTAGTAGGTTCACAATGGGGAGATGAAGGTAAAGGTAAAATTACTGACTTTTAGCAGAACGTGCTGATGTAATTGCTCGTTATCAAGGGGTAACAATGCAGGACATACTATTAAGTTTGATGGAAAAACTTACAAAACTTCAATTAATCCCATCTGGAATTTTTAATGAAGAGAAAACTTTCAATTATCGGTAATGGCCTTGTAGTAGATCCCAAATGGATTTGTGGTGAGATTGATAGACTTAAAGAAAGTGGGTTACTTGTAATGGATTAAGAATCTCTAATAGAGCACACGTAGTATTACCATACCACCTTAAAAACTTGATGAGGTTGAAAGCTCGTCGTGAGAAAACAAAATTGGTACTGACTAAAAAGGTATCGGACCATGTTATGTAGATAAATACAGACGTTGTGGTATCCGTATCGCTGATTTATTAGATGCTGATCTATTCAAGAAAAATTAGAACAAAAATCTGAAAAAGATGAACTATCTCGAAAAATCTATGAAACTGAAGGATTACAGTAGAAGAAATCTCAATGAGTATTTCGAATATGGAAAACAATTAGCTCAATATGTTAGGGCAGACACTTCTAAAGTATTAGAAGATGCACAAAATGAAAAATAAAAATATCTTATTCGAAGGTGCACAAGGTGTAATGTTAGACATTGACCACGGAACATATCCATATGTAACCTCATCTAACCCATCTGCAGGAGGAATCACTGTAGGTAATGGATTCGTTCCAACAAACGGACTTAAAGTATTAGGTATTTCAAAAGCTTATACTTCACGTGTAGGGGATGGACCATTCCCAACAGAATTATTCGATGAAATTGGAGATACAATTCGTGAAGTTGGTCATGAGTACGGAACAGTTACTAAACGTCCACGTCGTATTGGATGGTTCGATACAGTAGTAATGCGTCACTCAGCTCGTGTATCTGGAATGACTAATCTGTCAGTTAACTGTCTAGACGTTCTTACAGGACTTAAAGAAATTAAAATCTGTACAGCATACGATTATAAAGGTGAAATCTAACTCGAATACCCAGCTAATGAAAATATCATTAAAGATTGTAAGCCAATCTATGAAACATTACCAGGGTTTGATGAAGATATCACAGGTGTAACATCACTTGATGAGCTTCCTGATAACGCAAGAAAATATTTAGAAAAAATCGAAGAATTAGTAGGAGTTAAAATCTCTGTATTCTCAACAGGACCAGACAGAACACAAACTCATCTACTAGAAGATTTATGGAATTAAAAATAAAATTAAATGATAAGTAGACTTCGAGGTAATTATACTATACCCTCAAAGTTTATTTTCTGCAAAAATTAGATTATAATATGGAGGATAATAGGTGACGAATATGTCACATAAAGTAGTTATTTTTAAAGATGCAGAGAAAAATATTTTAATATGACGCATCTGTCACATACTAAAAATAAGAGTTAATTTTAATGTGCAAAAATATAGGTGGAAAGACCATTGTAATAGAATTTTATGTATTTATTTATACGAGAAAAAGTGATGAATTATTCTTATATTAAATTTTAGGAGATAGATAATGGACGAAAAAGAATGTGCATGGAAGTATATTTAAAAACTAAGAGAAGAAAGGGAATATAAATTAAAAAGATGTGGTAGGTGATGTTATCTCTGACGAGAACTTTAATTCGATTCGAATCTGATGAAACAAGTATCTCTACTGTTACATTTGAAAAAGTTATAGAAAAATTTAGATATCAATTACTTTAGATTATTTAACGTTTTACTATGATAATACAGACACTGAAACTACTGAATTTGCTAATAGACTACAGAAGATTCTGCAATCAGGTTCTTCATCAAAGTTAGTGAATGAAATGTAAAAAGAGCTGAGAAGAAAAAGATATCGAATTTAGTAAGAGATTAACTATATTGATTTATTTAAATAATATTCTTTGGAAAGAAGATCAAGAATTATTTGAGGAGAATAGAAGAATAATAAAGGATAGAATCGATTCACAGGATAAATTGGGATTTGATGAAATATACGGACTGTTCATTTTAATATATTCGGCATCAAAAAGGTGATTATTCTGTAGAATACATTGAAAGAGTTATAGAAGATTGCTTTAAAATATACCAGTAAGAAATTATTTGAGTAAATATATGAGTGCTGTATATTGTGATTTGTTACAAAGTAGCTATATCATTTTTAGTAAGAGCTGGTTACTATGAATTAGCCGAGAAGAAATGCAAAGAGACACTTAAACTATATAATGAAAACCACTGTTATTAAATAGAGCTGCTTTTTTCTAAGGAAATCGTTGTAATATTGGCTTCTGCTATATTTACTACAAAATAAGGAAGAAGGAGTTATATAGCGAATAAGATTCTGAAATATGAAAGATATTGTTGCTGAGATTACTGGTGATCCTTATTACAGACAGGTAAGAGATAGGACCTATGAAGTTTATTGCAAAAGCAACATAAGACAGGTATAGATATTGAATTTTAATAATTTATGAAATATTTAAAGAAATTAGTTCGCAAGTTAGTGGATTAATTTCTTTTCTTATTGTTTAAATTTCTTTTATATTATTTTTCATTATAAAATTCAGAGACAGTTTTGTCATTAAAGAGAGGTAAATATTAAAGAAAATTGAATATTTTTAAGTGTACGTGACTATTTCTTCATGATTTATGTAAACAGCAATACTTCATGTTAAAGATTATCTCTATAAATTATTGTTTACATTTGTTTATGGAGGAAATATATATGACAAAAAAGAAAACAAAGGTTTTCTACTTTAGGAAGAATAAAATAGGTGCTATGTCGGTTTTCTTTTAGGAATTAGTTTTGTAGGAGCTGTTGCAAGTGGTGGTGATGTAAAGCTAATGAAATTAGTGAAGAAAAAGCTCCAAAGCTAATTGAAAAAGAAGTAGTAGGTAAGACTACAAAACAAGATGTAGAAAAAGCTCAAGCAAAGTGTAGATGTATCTAAAAGCAAGCAGAAAGCTTAAAAATAAAGCTATTGAAAATAAAAACAGAAATCACTAATAATGATAATGAAATCAGCAAAATAAAAGCAGATATCGAAAAGAGATAAAGATGTTACTGATGAAAAATATCAATAAAGCTGAAAAGAAAGTGGAATCTAAAGGACTGAAGAATTAAAAATAAAAATATAGCGAATTAGTAAAACTAAAGCTGGAAAAAGAAGAAAGAGAATCTGATTTAGTATTAGTGAAGAAAGATGTTGCAGATAAAACTAAAGATTTTGAATCTAAAACAAGCAAAAGCCAAAGAAATTAAAAGATGAAATTGACGGAACTGAAAATGTTACTAAGAAATTAGAATCTGAAAAGCTAAGAATAAGAATATTAGAATTAGAAACAGAAAAATCTAATAAAGTAGTTGCTGAAAAAGAATTAGAAAAAGCAAAAAGAATTTGATGCTAAACTTGTTGAAGATACTAAGAATGCTGAAGAAAAACTTAAAAAGCTAAACAAGAAGAGTTAAAAACTAAGACATCTGAACTAGATGAAGCGAAGAAAGATGAAAATACTAAAAAGCAGAATATGATGCAGTTGTATGCCTTATGGGAGAAATGTAAAATACAAAATTGCGTTAGATCAACGTTTTGTGAATAAATTCCAAGAATATATGGACAATCTAAATAATTGGAGAGATACAGGTATCACTCTGAAAGAAAATGATAGCAAAACGAGCTAAATTACGTGATGAATTAATTTCAATTGAAAAGAAATCAATTATGAGTTAAAATATGATAATTATAGTCACGATGATGACTATGATATCAACCTAGCAACATGTCAGAAGAAGAAAAGACTTAAAATGTCTCAATATGCTATGCATTTATTAAACCAGGTTCGTAAACAATTTGGTCTCAGAACCATTAAAAAGTTAATAAAAATTCAATGCAAATTGGTTAAAAGAAATTTTCTGAAACTATGATTCGAGATAATCATCAGTTCACTGGATGCAGGTCACTACGTAAAAAGGTATTTCTGAAGTTGCAGCTAAACACGGACTACTTCGTGGAGGTAATTTCTACGAAAACTTGTACAATGCTGGATCTTCAACTAGAAAAGATAATGTAATGTCAAGAAATGAATTATATGAACATGTATATAACTCAGTAATGTTATTCTTCTATGAAGGTATTCAAACAGGTGTGATATGGACACGCAGAATCATTATACAAAGCCAAAGATCCTATGGGATTAAGTGTTGCAAATTTTGAAAACGTTGGATTAACTGATAATTCAAATAGAATGCCAAAAAGAATTAATTGAAAAATACAAACAATACATTAAATTCGATGAATTTGGTAATATTCTTGAATATAAACTCAATGCCAATGGATATCTTTAATGAATTTGAAAAAGCAAGAGCAAAGCTACCAAAAACTGGAATTATTAAAATTTACATTAATGTAAAAGAGAGATGCAATCCCTGGTGAAGTTGTAAAATCATATGCCAACATATGACGACCCTAGTGATGAAGCAACTGGAAAAAGCTAAAGAAAATTATAAAGTTAAATAGCAGCAATGAATCAAAAAGATACAGTAGAATTACCAGAAGTGCCAGATCTTGACAGCTTCAAAAAGCGTATGAAGATGCTGTAAAAGTTCGTGAAAAGTAGAACAACCAGTAGTAGATGCTAAAAGCTAACGTAGATAGTGCAACTAAAGTATTAGATGAACTTAAGGCAACTGAAAAACAAACAGAAAAAGCAACTGCTAAAGTACAAGAAATTGACAGTAAAATCAATAACCTAACTACTAAAAGCAGATGAACAACAAAAAGTTGTGAGACCAACTTGAGCTAGATAACGTTAAAATATATCGATGACTCAAATTAGCTGCTGATTTAGACGCTGCACATGTAGAAGAAAGCACTAAATTATTAGATCAGGCCAAAAGCTTTACAGAAAGAAACTGAAGACGAAATTAGTAGACTAATACTAAGATTGCTGAACTAGAGACTGATGAGAAAGCTACTGAAAAAGAATTGAATAAAGCAAGAGCTGATTTAGAAAAATAAGACTGGATAGAATTCAGTTAGATCAAAATAAAAGAAAAATTAGCTAAAAGCAAAAGCAGTTAAAGTTGAATTAGAAAAAGATTCTAAGGGCACACTAAAAAGCTGAATTAATCTTAATCGGTAAACAATTGACTGAGGGATACAAAAAGAATTAGGAAAGAATTCAAAGACAATATAAACTAGAAAAACTTTAAGTGGGCTGTATTAGTCTGACAACAATACAATAGATCCAATTGAGTTTGATCTTGAGAAATATCTAAAAGATGAAGAAGAGAAAAAAGAAAAATCTGAAATTAGACCAGAACAACCGATAACCCAGAAACACCAGAACGAAACCAACAAAAACCTGGTGCTCCTGATAAGCCAGAAACACCAGGTCAGCCTAACAATACCTGGTACTCCTGATAAGCCAGAAAGACCAGGTCAGCCAATAATACCTGGTACCCTGATAAGCCAGAAAGATCAGGTCAGCTTAACAATACCTGGTACTCTGATAAGCCAGAATTACCAGGTCAACCAACAAAACCTGGTGCCCCTAATAAGCCAGGAACACCAAACGTACGCAAAAACCCAGTGACAAAGCTACAGGTTCATCAAATAACCAACCCAACTTTACAACGTCCAAGCGTTAACTCAAATGGGCTAAAACAAATTACCTAATACAGGTGAAAGCCAAAGTGGTATGGCAACTGTAGCAGGCTTTAGTAGCTTTAGCAGTAGCTGCAAGACTAAAAAGAAAGATAAACAAAACTAATAAAAGTGTAGGATATAGAGTAAAATCTTAATCTATTTATTGAAATAAAATTTAAACCTCGAGGTATAAAAACTTATCCCTTGGGGTTTTTATTCATATATATTATATAAAATAAAATTACAAATTATCAAGATATATAAATAAATGAGAAAAATATTAAAGATTTATGGTAGAATATAAGTATATTATTATTATTATTATTGTGTGGTTATTAAAATGATTATCTGAGATTTTTATACGAATATTTTACAACTGGAAAAATATACATAGAAAAATATTGAATGTTTAATAACTGATCTAGAGAGAAAAATGAACGAAAAATATGCATGGAAGAGTTTTTAAAAAGTTAAGAGAGGAAAGAGGGTATAAGTCTAAAAGATGTCGCAGGTGATGTTATTTCAACAAGAACTCTAACTCGTTTTGAGGCAGATGAAACAAGTATTCCTATTGCCACATTTGAAAAATTACTAGAAAAATTGTGGTGTATCATACTTAGACTTTTTAGTATATTATATGATAATACCGAAATAGAAACTACAAATTTTGCAAATAGAATGCAGTCTTATTTACAAACAGGTTCTTCATCGATGATGAGTGAATGAATGTAAAAAGAATTAAAGAAAAAGATATCTCATATAGCATAAGATTAAATATTTTAACATTAATCAATGCTATAGGTTGGACAGATGATAGAGAATTGTTTGATGAGAATAAAAGAATAATTAAAGAGAAAATTGAGCGAACTAATAAATTAGGATTTGATGAAATCTATGGGTTACTAAATTTAATATGCTTTTGCTACTAAGGAAGATTATACCGTTGAATATATAGATAGAATTATTGAAGAATGTTTACAAAAATATTCCTGTTAGGAATCACATGAGTAAAACTTTAGGTCTTGCATATTGCGATTTATTAATTGCTGCATTAGCATTTTTATCAAGAAATGGTTATTATGATTTAGCTGAAAGAAGATGTAAAGAAACAATAAAACTTTATAATGAACAGCCGATGTTATTAAATAAAGCATCGCATTCTAAAGATGATAGCTGGATTATTAGCAAAAGATTTATTTACGACAAAAATAAAAAGATGGTGTAGAACTTGCGAATAAGTGTTTGAAATACCCCTGTGCTTTAAGTCCGTTTGTTGGAACGAATCATTACCTGGTGATTCCTCCTGCAGATGGGTTAGATGAGGAGTTACATATGGATATGTTCCGTGGTCTGTCTAACATTACACCTTGTGCACCTTCGAATAAGATATTTTTATTTCATTTGTGCATCTTCTAATACTTTAAGTGTCTGTAACATATTAATGAAATTAGCAATACGTAACTTCC